>Ga0097679_1002896_pt1 | contig 13217 bp, 23 predicted proteins | sample ThiBiot_500_biof_2_FD_72848 | JGI IMG/M metagenome (GOLD analysis project Ga0097679, IMG submission 72848) | Wastewater bioreactor microbial communities from Cape Town, South Africa - Thiocy_cont_500_biof - 1398105538000 (version 2) (version 2) ...
ACGGCCGGGCGCTCTCCCAGTGCAGAGGCCGTCCGCCCCTGCCGGAAGAGGCGCTCCTGGCCGATATCGAGGCGGTTATCGAGGACATGCCGACCTAATGCTATGCTCGCGTCTGGGCCAGGACGCGACGCAACGCCTTGGCCGAGGGCAGTGCGCCCGCCAACCGCAAGCGTGTCTATCGGTTGATGAAGGTTCATGGCCTTCTGCTCGACCGTCATGCTGGCGGGGTCGAGCGTCGTCACGACGGCCGCATCAGCGTCGATCAATCCAACCTGCGCTGGTCATCCGACGGCTTCGAGATCGGTTGCGACAACGGCGAGAAGATACGCGTCGCCTTCGCGCTCGATTGCTGCGACCGGGCAGCCATGGGCCATGTCGCCACCACCGAGGGCTTCAAGGGCGATGATGTTTGCGACCTCATGGTCACCGCCGTCGAGTACCGCTTCGGCACGATCAACCGCGTGCCGCAGACCATCGAATGGCTGACCGACAACCGCTCCTGCTTCATCGCTGGAGAGGCCCGTCGCTTCGCCCGCGATATCGGCCTGTAGCCGCTCACCGCCCCGGTTCAGAGCCCGCAGAGCAATGGCATGGCCGAAGCCTTCGTGCGGGCCTTCAAGCGCGACTACGTCTCAGCGAACCCCGTTCCAGATGCCAGGACGGTCATGCTCGCTCTGCCGGATTGGTTCGACCACTACAACGAGCTTCACCCGCATCGAGCGCTCGGATATCGTTCACCCCGCGAGTTCATCGCGGCCCAAGCAGCACCGTGAGAAACGTCCGGACTTTTGGGGGCTACAACACTTTCGCCTCCTCAGCTCTAAGCTTCTCGCCGCTAGGCGGGTCACCAAAACTTACCGCGGCCACACAAGCGGTGCAGCTAGTATCGCGATCAGCACCGCAAAAGGCCGCCTAGACAAGCAGTTCCGCGCGCAGCGTCATGCCGCCGCGCTGGCGAATATTCACTCCTGATTCCAGCGGCGCTGGATGCGGGTTTTGATGCAGTCGCTGGCGCGGGATCAACTGGCAGGGCCCAGACTTCGAAGCCTTCAACATAGAAAGGGTATTGCTCAACGGGCATGATCTCGCCGTCCGAGACATAGAGCTTCCCCTCGATCGGGAATAGCAAAGCAGCATGACGCTCGGATTTCTTCTTGCCTTTACGGAAGCCGACGAGAAGGACGCCGCCGAGATGCTGCTGGAACCAGCACGATTTTCCGACGCAATTTTCCGCAATTTCAGGACTGTTTTTGCTCGATGTGCGGCCGCGACAAGCTCGCCATGAGCGCTCTTGGCCTGAAACCGGCGTCCGGGACATCGGCTAAAAATTCAGCCGGAGTATCTATTTGCCTGTGTCAGTCGCGTCTGGCGAGCGCCTGCCCGGGGGCAGCTTGCCGCCGCGCACCGCGCGCGCCTTGATGCGATCCGCCTGCTTCCGCAGCGTGTCGTCGGCGGCCTGCTTCGCATAACTCGCGAGGCCCGAAAGGGCGGGCTGGCGCCGAGGCAAGAAAAGCGCGATATATGCGGCGTGCTGGTCAATATTGTCGACACATCTGGAACCACGATTTGGGCGCGCGACGCGGCTGGACAAACCGGCGTGAGTAGCCGTGCCTATGCGCGAGATGGAACGCTCCAAGCGATCATCCATGCACTGGAAGATGCAGCGCGTCAGGCGCGTGCCGAGCTGTCATCCTCTCACGATCGTGATGCTGTGACGGATGTTCGCACCCCCGCCGCCCAGATCGATGGTGATGTTCCAGTAGCCTGATCGCGGCGCGGCGATGCGCGCCGGGAATTTCTCAAAATGGCCGCCGAAATAGCTGAACTTGCCGTTGGTCTTGTACTGGCGATAATTTGCATCGTCAGTAAGCATTACGTTGGCTTGGTGCGAGCAGTCGATGACTACCACGTCGCCTGAATCGAGGTGTTCCCGATGGTGAATATGAGCTGGCATCAGGATTTCCGCGCGATAAGAGGCCTCGCTTCAACGCCGGCCGTCATCGCGAGCACGTCCGCTTCGACCGACTGACCGAGCCGTCGTTGCAGACGAATTTGCCGCTGCTGCAGTGCGAGACGCCGCCCTTCTTTCCTGAGCATGGTTGGTTGCCGCGCGCCGCGAGCGCCGGCGCCGAAAGCGCCATCACGGCGGCAACCGCCAAAAGGAAAACCCCCATCAGCCCCTCCCCAGAAGCGGGCTGAGGCTAGCGATGCTATTTGAGGCTGTCTATGAGGCTTTCGCTGGCCCCACACCGGCGGCGGGTCGACCGTCGAACACGCGCCGCACGATACTCGGGTCAGCCGCCTCTACGTCACGAACCGCGCGGGCGTTGTGGATGTCCTTCCGCGTCACGCCGATGTCTTCGGCGGTGGCAATCGCGTTCCTGTCTGGAACGCGTTTCTTTGCGCCGTCGTGGGCGCCGACGACCTCTTCCAGTTCCTGCGCGGCGTCATACTCGTCCGCCAACCGGCGCTTAGCGGCGGCATCGATATCCGCACATCAGCGCCAGTGATCTCATTCGACCGCGCGAAGTCGATTCTTACCGGCAATACGAGGAATCGGTTTGGTCTCTCCTGTGAGCCCAAAGAGCAAGTTCTCGACCTCATCGTGGGGCAATCTGAGAGCATTTGCTATTTGATTTCTGCTCACGCCCTGCTTCCACAAATCCGTAAGAACCGTTTGCCAGACGGCAGAGCGCTCTGGCGGGAGGCCCTCCGGCTCGGTCTTGCCGAAATCCCGATTGATCTGAATAACGAACGTTCGATATTGCCAATCGGTGAGAATATTCAATTTGTGAAGTCTGTACGCCAGCGCAGACGCCGAAACTCCCCAGCGCGCCTTCGCTCTTATGATGTGCTGTAAGCCTCCAACAATTGGGATCGAGGCACGCACGTCGTCTTCCGGCATGAGGAAAGAGCTTGCGAACAGCTGCGCTTCGAGCTCAGCTTGTCGGCCTTGTTGCGGCCCTCCATGCTTGTGTAGCACGAGGTGAGCGAGTTCGTGCGCCGCATCGAACCTGCTGCGTTCGGTCGTCTTGAACGTGTTCAGGAACACGTAGGGCTCGCCATTCCGCCAACATGAGAAAGCGTCGACGTTTTTTGTATTCTCGGCGAGCGAAAAAACACGCACGCCTTTGGTCTCAAGCAACTTCACCATATTGCCGATTGGTCGCTCGCCGATCGACCAGAATTGGCGCATCGCGCGCGCCGCGGCGGCGGGATCGCGCTCGTAACTCAAATCCAAAAGCTCAGCTGATGGTAAATTGTATCGCTCGCCTACCCAATCAGCCATTTCGAAAGCCAGTGAACCAGCCGCGAGAGCCGCCTCCCGTTCCCTGGCGGTGATGGCGGTCAAGCTCCTGAAGCTCGCCGCATCGGCATCGACCGGATCGAAATCGTCGAGGTAAAAAAACTCCCTTGGGAACCGCAACGCCCGAACGAGCGCGTCGAGCGTCCTTTCGTCAGCGATCTGCTGTCCATTCACCACTCGGGACAGTGTAACAGGCGATATCCCGGCCTGGTCGGCAAGCGATTTGGCGGTGTAGCGCCGGCGCTTTCTTGCCAACTCCAGTCTCGAAACATTGAACATCAGTTTTTCTTACGGCTGACTACCGGCTCGAACTCAGTGGGATCGAGGCCGCCCGACTCGGTGACATGGATTCCCGCCCATTCGCCATCGCGGATGATGAAGATGCGCTCGATAAATCCATTGAAATTTCCGCCACTGACACCGGCCGGCAGGGACAACTCGGCGCGCACGTCATCGCCGTTTACTGACACGCAGAAAAACCAAACGCCTGAATTGATCGGATCGAAAGGGCTCGTGGCGGATTTTTCGTCTACAAACAAGCATCCTTGCCCCTCGTCGATGATCCGATCGGCGCCGGATCCCTTACCTGAGACGGCGAGTGGCGTATGGATATTAGAACTCGCCAGGTCGACGCTCTGATAAACAATCTGCAGCGGCCGATCAGGATGCCTGACTGACTCGATGTTCTCGTGGCGGTGCCTGATCCAGCCCTTGGCGCGGAAGACCCGACGCACCCACCGCGTGCCGTAGATGTAGGCGAAGAGCCCTTCCGCAGAAGCAGGATCGTCAGCAACGGCATCGGAGCGCGCCGCCACTACAGCGCGGGTTATTTCCAGAAGTTCAGCCCGGGTCACCCCAAACGGGACCAGGCGGCTGTCAATCTCCCAGTCTTCGGCATATACGCGAACAGGAATCATGAGGCCCTCGATAATTTTTTCAGCCTCATTTGTGGCCGCAAAAATTATCGCCGTCAACCGGGAGAGATGCTGTCCACAGGCTTTGGCGGTCAATCGACGCCCACGTCTGGACGAGCGGCGCGAGCGGGATCGCCGCCAGAACCGCGAACGCCAGAACGGCGAAAAGGACGGACAGCCGGAGGCTGGTCATGCCGCCGGCGCTTCCTGAAGCCGCTGCGCCACGAACTCCCGATAGGGCGGCAGCTCCTCCCCGGCGAGACGGCGGAGCTTGTATTCGCGATTGATCAGCTTGAGCGGGCCGGCGCGGCGCTTCAGCCGCTCCATCTGCCATGCCGCGACGCCCGCCCGTTCCTCCATTTCCTCAATGACGACGCGATGGAGCCTGGCACCGGCGATCACGGCATATCGCTCAAAGGCGTCCAGGAAGGCCGCAGGATCGCTCAGGCGAGCCATGTCGCCCCCGAGGCGCTCAGCGACGGCCTGAGCCTTCTCCTCGCTGTGCGCCCACGCCTGGGCCAGGACGGGGCCTTCCTGCCACGGATCGGGCGACGTCGAGACGACGAGCTGTCCATCATCATAACGCGCGAAGATTGCGACGAGTCCTGCGGACGTAATGGCGGCGAGAACGGGCGCGCCGGGCGCTTTGACCATGAAGACGATCTCCACGGCATGAAATAGCGGCTGCAACGCACGGTGCAAGAGAGGCGCCCGTGCGCGCGTCGCGTTGTGCATTTCGGCGAGCTTCATGACGGTCGGAGGCGTGTCAGATTCGACGGCCTCATCGAACCTCTCAGCCGGGACGTTCGCGACGCGGACGGCCGTCTTCACCTGCAGATCGCTCAAGCCGGCACCTTGTGCAGCTTGCTTTCGCGTCGGAGCAAAATGGACGGGATCGTCCTTTTGCTTTTGCCGCCGCCGCGGCCATCGAACTGCTTCAGCAACTTCCCGCAGCGCCGCACCGCGTGCGCCTGAATCCGATCGGCCTGCAGCCACAACGCTGTCAACAGGCCTACAAGAGGATAGAATCGTTGGCTGTCTTCGACTCCTCGAAGCTGTTCGCCAAAGGATGCACTATGAAGTTCGCCTCGGTCCGCCTGATCGCCGCTGACATTCGGGCTCTCGTCGAATTCTATGAGACGGTGACGGGCCGAAAGGCTGACTGGCCGGCGCCGGTTTTCGCGGAAATCATGACGCCGGGAGCGACGCTCGCATTCGGGAGCGCCGAAACGGTCACCCTGTTCAAGGAGGGAAGCGCGGAGCCGGCGGCCAATCGAACTGCGGTGATCGAATTTCAAGTCGACGACGTAGACGCCGAGTTCGAGCGCCTGAAAATCCAATTGGTTGTGGTGCACCCGCCCAAACTGATGCCCTGGGGCAATCGCGCCGCTCAGTTTCGTGATCCGGAAGGCACGCTCGTCAGCCTCTACACGCCCGTCACAGAGGCGGCGAGACAACGGTTCGTCGGTCGCTAACTCACGCCACTGTCCATCTGCGCAGCGCGAGCTAGCTGACAGACCGACGACGCTCACAAACCATGCCGTCACGAACGGCTATTGACGAAGCCAACAATCACAAATTCTATGATGGAGACTTCCTCAGGAACTGTCTCTTGTGCGCCGTCCAAGCTTGATGCTGATGATCTGCTCAATTGCTTGGGCTCTGTCTGTCTTGCCCGGCTCTTCGCTCGCCGCTGAAGAGCTGGGTGCGCCGACATATCCTCGGCCGCCGTCAGAAGCCGACTGTCGAACCTTTCAAACGCAGATCAACGACTGGTTTCGGGAGGCGCAGTCCGAAGTGAAGCAGTGCCAGGCGCAAGGCCGCTCATGTCCGACGCCTGTGGCGAAAGTGTCTTATGGATCCGGGCGCGTCGGGCAGATCGCAGCCTGCTTCACGGCCGCCAATCAACGATCTGCGGAAGATCAGGTCATCCGCTTCCTTCGCAACGATCGGTACGACGCGACCGTCGCCGCGATGGGGAAATCTGCAGATCGTGCAAGAAAATTACGCGAGGAGATTTTGTCGCTTGAAGCCATGCGTCGAGACCTAGCCAACTATAGCGCGCTCAAGGATGATGAACGAATAAAGCTCAACACCAGCATGGCCGCACGCATCAATGAAACCGCCAACGGCCACCCGCTGTCGCGCGAGCTCACCGGTCGTAGCCTCGACTATGTGGCGACGAAGCACAAAGAGGCGCTGGAGCTGTTTGACGCGCAGATGAAGGAGATCATCACGGCGCATCGAAACACGATCGTGCGCGGCGCGCTGTATGCCAAGCTTTCCCAACGATTGACGTTGCAGAAGGTTCGATCCGCCAACGCCGAAGCGCTCAATGACAATGAACGGGCTGCGCTCCAGGCCGAGCGCATCGAACGCGACCGAGAGTCGGAGCGCCTTACGCGATTGGCTCGGGAACGCCGCGAGGCTGAGGTCGCCCGTCGTGAGAGGGAAATCGAAGCGCAGCTTGCTGCGGAGCGAGAGCAGCAGGAGCAGATCCAAGAGGTATTCAGCGTGTTCATGAGCGCGCTGGGAGCGGCGGCCGGAGCTTATCAGGGTGCAGGAGCGACCTCTGCGGCGCCTGCGTATCGCGCCTCGCCGACTGTGCCGCAGCGAGGCGGCGGCGGTTCAGGAGGCGTCCGTTGTCCAGCAATGTCAGAGCGTAATCCGTCCGGCGGGCGTTGCTAGAGAGGGAGGCGCACCGTGTTCATCAGATCGTACACTTTCGCGATTCTTGCGGTGGCGCATCTCGGTTCCACCGCGGCGATCGCTCAGACGGCAGCCAACGACGTGGAAAGTGAGCTTCGTGACAAGGCGGTCGAGCTGCTGCGCGAAGCGCTTCGATGCTCTCTTCCCAAAATACGCGGCGAAGCCGACGTTTCGCATCACATCAATCAGTATTCCGGCGACGCGAGAGTCTTTGCGATTAACGAGCGAGCGCTGGTCATGGTGTTCGCGGGCCCGTCTTCGGAGGCTCTAGAAGATGGAATGACTGTTTCCGCGCCCTACGCCCAAATTGGACGGGTGACCGCAAAAGGGCGCACGGTCAACCTTACGTGCAAGAATGGCAAATCGTGCTTCCGTGTCCAGGATCAAGTCGGCGACGACACACCGATCGCCAGCACAAAAATGGACTTATGCGACGCGAAGACGGCCGAGAACGCCGTGCTCGCACTATCCGTTCTCGTCGGAGCTCCAGCGGTAAATCGAGCCAAGCGTTAGGTGGCGCAAGATGCGCGCCGCGCTCTCATCCGATTCAGAGCAGGATGGCATAGAGCAGCGCGAAAGCGAAGATTCCGACGCATCCCGACGATAACAGATGGTCGATGACGTCGGCGCTGGGCGCTGCGATCATGGGCGATGCTCCTGAGCACTTGGATCAGCCTGCGGATTGAAGAGCGCAGGACCCTATCTGAGCGGCCGGCGCCCGCTCGCATTACAGGTTGTCGACGCAGGCGTCGGCTAGGCACTCCTCGAGTTGCTTGAGAAATCTGATGCCCGGCGTGTTGTCCTCGACGATCCGCTCCATCACGACGCGGTCGGCACTGCAGGCGGTCGCCTTGCGCAAGCCCGCCAGGGCCTGCGCCAGTGTAGCCGCGTCCGAAGCGTTGAGCGTCAGCGAGTCCGAAGGCGCGGAAAACAGCGTGGCGACAGGCGCACCGTTTAACAGCTTTTGCGCGTCGATCGCCTTCCCCAGTGATGTCAGCGCGGTCTGGTCTTTCGGACCGAGTTTCACATTTGTCTGAGGCCGGATTTCGCACGCGAACGCCGAAGCGCTGAAAAGCACGAACATTACAAAAGCAACCATGGAACGCATTCTACCTTCCCCCAGATATCACCGACTGTCGGGCCAACCTGCTGCAAGCGGCTCGGGAATTCAACTTGGGCGAAAGCAAGAGCCGATCAACGCATCAGAAGCATCGCGAGGCTCGCATAGGCGGTGATGAACGCGAGAAGAGCGGCGATCGATACAGGAAGGCGCAGCATGCCGGTCACAGATGGGCGAGACGCTGGCGACGCACAAGGCGTTCGACAGGGAGCACACACGTTTTTATGGAAATCGGCGGCGCAGTGCTCAAATTCACCGCGCCGCCGTCTTTGTCGAGCTCAAACGAGCTCGACCGTCAGCGCCAGCCGGGCGGCCCGGCCAAGCTGACGCTGATCTTGTCGTCACGGCGTTTGCGTGCCCGTGGTGCCGACGTTGCCGGCGATACACATCAGCCGATATTTTCTATTTCTAAGATTCAAACTTCGGGTTCAGCGATTGGACGGCAACTGCAATCGATTGCGCGACATCGGTGAATGTCTTGGCGGCGTCGGAGAACACCTCCGACTGCCGTTCAACGAGATGACCGAATCCCTCCATCGCTCCCTCCAACTGCGCTACCGCAAGCTTTGTTTCCGTTTCGCTTCTCGCTGATCTCACAAGCAGATATGCAACGGCGGTCTGCATCGCCAAAAGCTGCATGGTGAGGCTCGCAATATGCTGTGCGAGAGCGTCTGCTCTATCCTGATCCATAGCATTCTCACGGTGTTTGAGAGCCGGTTGTCCCCGCATTGCCGGACCTCACCTGGCCCTCAAGCCTCATAAGGCGCGATTCAAAGCCTGAGAACGTCGCTTGGAACAACGGAGAAGGTTCGATCTTGAGTGTCCCGTCAATTTTCGCCTGGCCCTCGACCGTGCCTTTGACATCGACCTGTTGGGCTCCCTGCCCGGGAGCGCCAAAACCCGCCTGCGCAATGCGCGGAACCGCGGTGTTCCCTCCGGCGAGCGACATTGTCGGCGCCGGCATGGGCTGCGCGAAAGCGGGAAGCGGCGGAGCGGGCGGGATCGGCGGCATCGCATTTCCGCCGACAGGCGACCAGCTGTTGCCACGCGTCGACCACATCCACGCATCTTTCATCCAGCCGCCGATCTTACCGAACGACAGCGGAGCCTCCCTCCCGCCATAGTAGGCAGGCTTCCCGTTCCGATCGCGCGGGCCGACCGATAAGTCGGGCCAGGAGAAGGGCAGCGGCTCCGTCGAAGGCTGCGCACGCGACAGGACCGCGGCCGCGAGCGCCTGGTTCGGGTCCATCGCGCCGAATAGCAGCGAGTTGTTCGCGATCGTCTTCGCGAACTCCGGATTCGCCTTCAACTGGCCGGCGCTGAACAGGCTGCCGAGCACGCCGCCGCCGAGAAGCGTTCCCAGACCGCCGAGCGTCGTCATCGCCGATCCGGCCCAGCCGGCAACGCCGCCGCTCCATCCTCCTATCGCCCCGCCGGCGCTCTTCAGCCCGAGGCCAGTGAGATAGGCTCCCAGCGGCGCGACAAAGCCGGCCGTCGCCGCGGACGCCGCCTTCTGCGTCTCCGGATTGTTCAGCAGCGCCTTGTTCGTTTGTGCGACGCCCGCCGCGAACATATTCAGCGCCGCCGTGGCCGCCGGCAGCAACGGGTCCGCCAGCGTCGCCAGCAGGTTGGTCAATTGCGAGCCGGCGCCAGCGACCGCAACGTTCGGGTCCTTGCCAGGCAACACGTCCGCCGCATCGAGCCCAGGCGCCTTCTCGTATTGAGCACGTTTCCGGATGTATTGCTCGCGCTGGATGATCAGCTTCGCAAACAGATCCGCGACCATCTGGTTCGAGAACGCTTTGGACGTCGCTTGGATGACGGCCGTGTCGTTGTTGACGTCGATGCCGGCCTTTTTCAGCGCGGGGATCAGCCTCGTTTCGGAATACTCGAAGGGATCGCTGAGGATGAGATCGCGATCCGCGGAATTGAAGTTTCCCTTCTTGTCTCTGAGGCCAAGCTGAGCCTGATAGGCCTTCGACGCCTTCGTCGCTCGTCCGCCAATGACCTGAGAGACCTCGCTGCCCAGCGCGGTGCCGAGACGTTGCGGGCTCGAATCCATCATGAGCGCCGGGGCCGTCGTCATCAGGAACTTTTCCGACAACGCCGCGCCGCCCGACTTCGCCATCCGCGCCATCTGCAGCAGTCCGCCCATGTCGAGATCGGCGCCTTCGACGCCGATCGCCTTCACATAGCCGTTCAGCAGCCGCCTGACCTGAGCGGGATCGACATTCTTGCCGAGGACGTCGAGCGCCGACATGAACTGCCGATTTTCCTCTAGCGCTTTGTCCCGACCCTTCATCGTCTGCAGAACGACCATCGATCGCGCCAGCGCGTCGCTGACCGCCGACGCCTTGTCGATGGAACCCATAGACATCGCGGTGTCGCGCAGCCGCTCATGCATCGTCGTAGCGGTGAGAGAGGGAAACCGGCTCGACAGTTGCTGAGCCTCCGTCCGCAACCTTTCTTCGTCCTGCGGCGTCAGACCGGCGAGATAGTCGCGGCTGCCTTCACGCGCGGACTCTGCGGCGGCGCGGCCGGTCGCGCGCGCCAGCCGCCTGGTCGCGTAAAAGCCGCCCACACCGCCGACGAGCGGAAGGAGGCCATGCCGGAAACCGCCGCCGATCGGCGCTGTTGACTCCCGCATCATCCGGTTGAGCTGCTGCATCTCACGGACGCGACCGCGCATCCGGCTGACCATGTTCGCCATGTCGGCGTCCATCATCTGCTGGCGGATACGAGGATTCCCGATCGACGACAGCGCGCGCGCCTGCTCATGCTGCATCCGGATCCAGTCGCGCGACAGATCCCTGATCTGCCCCTGTGAGAGCTTCGCCGTCCTGATCTGACGCTCCATATCCGCGGAGAACCCACGAAGAGGAGCCGCGATCTTCTCGCTGGCGACCTTGAGCTTGTCGATCTCCTTGGAGACGCCAGCAAGCCCCTTCGCCTGCGTGTTCGCGGCGCCGATCGCCTTCGAGAAGCGATCGATCTCGGCGCTCGACTTTGCGGCCTTCGCGACGCCTTCGATTTTCTTCGCGATCGCCTGGAATGCTGCGCCGGTCTTGTCCTCCGCGCTGATGATCGCCTTGGCTTCAAGAATCTTGGCCATCGATCACTCCGAAGGACGCTTGACGATCAGCGCGTCCGCGCGCCGACCTAGAAGGTAGGCAGGCGAGGCGCTTAGGCGGATGCGCGCGATTACGGGCGAGCTGACGGAAATTCTCTGATCAATCATCGTCGCCCCCGGTCGCGCCAGACGCGCCGCTCGCTCGAAGCTCGCGGGCCCTCTGTTCGCACCGATCCGCGACCTGATGGCGGACGGCGTCGATTTCCGTCTCAAGCCGAGCTCGCAGTTCCCTGTCTCGCGTCATGCGCGCCGGCAGGCCGACGAGCGCAGAATTGTAGATGCCGCATATCTCGTCGAGGACAGCATCGTGCTCCTCGACGTCGATCAGGCGATGCTCGCGTTCGGCGATACGCAACTCGATCTCGCGTTGGCGCGCAGATTTCAAACCAGCATCAGCAGCCGTCTTCGATGCTCGGCGTTGCTCGTCCTTGATCCAGGCGACATAGGCTTTCACGCCCGCGAACAGCGGGAACTTCCCCTTGGCGCGGCGAGGAATCACCCCTTGGGCCGCGAGCTGCTCCACCCGCTTTCGGCTCAAGCCGAGAGCCCCGGCGAGCAGCGCGGCCGAAACGTCGGTTTTGGCGTCTGGACACGTCATTCAGCGCCCTCCCAAGGGAAGGGAAGCCGGGATTCGAAAAGCTGAAAAACTCGAAAATTCCGGGCGACTAAGCGCCGCGCCTCCTGAGATTAGGAACACGGTCCCTAAACGGTTTTCGAATCGAGACTGCCGTCCGCGCAGCGTCGAGGCGACCATCGTCTTCATCCGGCCGCTGCCTCATTCACTCGCGCGATGGCGCGTTCCCATCCGCCTCCAGCCGCCTGCTCGCTTTTCGGGGTGAGGCCCACCTTCGTATGGGCTCGGGGCCAGCCGTTGTCCCCTGCGGCCGTGAAGGGTGCTGGCTTAGAGCACGCTCCCAGACGCTCCTGATCAAGACCCGCATAGAACGCTGCCCACTCATCGGCGGTTCGCACCATCGGGGCAGGCGTGGCCGTCGGCTGGGACGATGCGACGTGGGGCGAAGGAAGGACAGCACCGGCGCCTGCGCCCTCTAACCAGCGGGCCGCCTTGTAGGCGTCGCTCTTGATCTTGGAGCTGGCCCAACTCAGGGAACCCAAGATGGTCAACGCTTGGGCGGCGGTCGCGGTGTCGGGATCGCTTTTCGACATTGTGCCGAGCGCAGCGGTCAGTTCGTGAGCGGCACGCTCGATCGCGAATTGATGATCATGATCGAGCCGGCGGTCAGTGGCGGCCATCGGGGGCTCCAAAGATGTTGCCGACGCGCGCGGGATCGATGGCGCCGCCGACGCTTTGCAGCGCGAGGAGTGTGTTCGCGACTTCGCGGCCGCTCATCGTCGTCGATCCCATCAGCGCGAGCGCGGCCTTGAAGAAGGCGGTCGAGTTGATGATGCGAGCGCCCTGAACGGCGTCGGCGAATTCAGCCAGGCGAGCCTGAGCTTTCGCACGTCCTTCGAGCCATCCCTGGGCCGCGCCGATAACGAAATCGTTCGCATGGGGATCACCGCTCGAGCCTGCAGCGCGCGCCATGCCAGGATAGGTGCGGCATACGGCATGGAACGCGATATCGGCGTCGGCGGTCGCAAAGAACGGATCGGCGGCGAGATCGAGGCGGAGCTGCGCCATCTCGGCCGGCGACAGAGCCGGCGCGCCGCGCATCTCATTATCTTTCAGGGTCGCGGCGGCGTTCATACGGCCTCCTCATCACGCTGACGGATCACCTCCGACAAAGCTGTGATCGGCGTCAGCTTCACGACGATCTCGCGTTCCTCCGGCGGTGGCGGATTCTCAAGCTCGGCGATGGCGCGCGCCGCTTGTTCCGCGATCCGCCGAGACGTCGGATGATCGCCAGGGTCGAAAACCAGAGTCGGCCGGTGCGGATGCAGCATCGGGATCGACCCGATCGCGGGCCCCCAGGCAGGGCGCACGGCTTCCAGATATCGGCGGCGCCGGAAAGGCTTGAGCTCAACGATCATGGAGCCGGCCTGGCCTCCATTCGGAAGAAAAGTCCCGACGTTTCC
>Ga0097679_1002908_pt1 | contig 13183 bp, 9 predicted proteins | sample ThiBiot_500_biof_2_FD_72848 | JGI IMG/M metagenome (GOLD analysis project Ga0097679, IMG submission 72848) | Wastewater bioreactor microbial communities from Cape Town, South Africa - Thiocy_cont_500_biof - 1398105538000 (version 2) (version 2) ...
GGATAGGCGTAGCTGGCGAAGGTCAGCGGCGCCAGGCACGCCTCCTTGACGGCGATGCCGAGCTCCTCGTGCAGTTCGCGGATCAGCGCCGGCTCCGGCCGTTCGCCCGCTTCGAGCTTGCCGCCGGGAAACTCCCAGAGGCCGGCGAGCGCCTTGCCCTCGGGGCGCTGGGTGACGAGGACGCGGCCGTCGGCATCGATCAGGGCGCAGGCGACGACGAGAAGCAGCTTCACGGGAACGGGACTCAATTGCCGGAAAGGATGACCTGAACGGGCTCGGTTTCCTTGCCCGTCAGGGTGACGCTGTCATAGACCGAACCGCCCTCGCGGGAAAAGGCGGCCTCGTCCCCCCAGATCACCTGCGTGGTCAGGAAATAGCTGCCCGGCGCCACCTTGTCGAAGACGAAGCGACCGTTGGACTCGGCCTTGGTCGTCCGCGTGTAGTCCGAATAGGCGGGGTCGACGGCATCGTCGCGCGGATAGGCGCTGTGCGGGATGTATTTGCGCTTGCCGTAGAGATTGGCGAAGCGCTCGCGCGCGAAGGCCGTGGCCGGGACCAGGCGGACGACCTCTCCCGCCGCGTTGACCACCGCTCCGCTCGGCTTGGTCCGGAAGGCATGGCCGACGATGACGCCGGTGCCGGGCTTCCTGATGAAGGCCGCTTCCTCGGCGGAAAAGGCGACGGTCGCCGGCTTGCGCTCGACGCAGGCCGGGAGGAGGAGCGCTCCGACGAGCGCCAGCGATCGCAACAGCACGTCCTTCGGCCCCCCGCCCCTTGTCCCCGGCGCGATCATGCCGCCGCGGCGGGGGCGGCGCAATGCCGGGCTGAGCCTCAGGAGCGGTAGTCGCCGTTGATCTCGACATAGGCCTTGGTCAGGTCGCAGGTCCAGACCGTGGCCCTGCCGCGCCCCAGCCCGAGATCGGCGGTGATGACGATATTGTCGCCCTTCATGTAGTCCGAGACGGCCTGCTCGTCATAGGACGGGGCGCGCGCGCCCTGCCTCGCCACGACGATGTCGCCGAAGCCGATATCGAGCCGGTCGCGGTCGGCCGGCTCGCCGGCCTTGCCGACGGCCATGACGACGCGGCCCCAATTGGCGTCCTCGCCGGCAATGGCGGTCTTGACCAGCGGCGAATTGGCGATCGAGAGCGCGACCCGCTTGGCCGAGCGGGCGGAGGCCGCGCCGCTGACGCGCACCTCGACGAATTTGCGTGCGCCCTCGCCGTCCTTGCAGACGAGATGGGCGAGCTCGAGCAGGATGGAATTCAGCGCCCGCTTGAAGCCGGAGAGCCGGGCGTCGTTGAGCTCGGTGATCGCGGGAACGCCGCGCGCCGCGGCCTTGCCGGTGGCGAACAGCGTCAGCGTGTCCGAGGTCGAGGTGTCGCTGTCGACGGTGACCGCGTTGAACGAGCCCTTGACACCCTTCGAGAGCATGGCCTGCAGCACGGGCGCGGCGATCGGGGCGTCGGTGAAGACGAAGGAGAGCATCGTCGCCATGTCCGGCGCGATCATGCCGGCGCCCTTGGCGATGCCGGCGATGACCACTTCCTTGCCGTCGATCTTGGCCTTGCGGGTCAGCGCCTTCGGGAAGGTGTCGGTGGTCATGATCGCGCGGGCGGCGTCGATCCACGGACCGTCGGCGGCGCGCCTGGCGCAATCGTCGAGCACGCCCTTGAACTTGGTCGCGTCGAGCGGCTCGCCGATCACGCCGGTCGAGGCGATGAAGACCTCTTCCGGCTTGCATCCCGCCGCCCTGGCGGCGATCTCGGCGGTGAGCTTGACGGCCTCACGACCCTTCAGCCCGGTGAAGGCGTTGGCGTTGCCGGAATTGACCACGATCGCGCGGGCCGAGCCTTGCGCGAGGTTCTCGCGGCACCAGTCGACCGGGGCCGAGGGGCATTTCGAGCGCGTAAAGACGCCGGCGACCTGCGTGCCCTGGTCGAGCAGCGCGAACCACACATCCTGGCGGCCCTGGTAGCGGATGCCGGCCTCGGCGGTGGCGAAGCGCACGCCCGGAACCGGCGGCACCTTGGGCTGGCGCTTCGGCGCGAGCGGGGAAACGGGAACATCCTTGCCGGCCATTGGGGCTTCCTCCTCGGGAGCACGACTGGGAGACCGGCGAATCCTCCGTCCACCGGGCAGTGCGTCTCGTCCGAAAGCCCCTCTGCCGCAGCCCGATGACGAAAACAAGAAGGGCGGCCGCAAGGGCCGCCCGCAAATTGGACCGGATCGCGAGCGAAGCGCTCAGTTCTTCTTCGGCTCGGCCGGCTTGGCGGCGTCCGGGGCCGGGGTGGCCGGGGCGGCAGGGGCGGCAGGCTTGTCGAGGCGCTCGACCTTGGCCTTCTCGCGCAGCGCCAGCACGGCGTCCTGCTGGGCCTTGCGCTCGAGATACTGCTCGATCTGCGGCTTGACCGCGGCGTAGTCCGGCAGCGGCTTGGTGCGCTTGTCCTCAAGCTTGATGACGTGCCAGCCGAACTGGCTCTTCACCGGGGCCGAGACCTCGCCCTTCTTGAGCTTGAAGGCGGCTTCGGCGAATTCCGGCACCATGCGGTCCTTGGTGAACCAGCCGAGATCGCCGCCCTCCTTGCCCGAGCCCGGATCCTTCGAGACGTCGGCCGCGACCTTGGCGAAGTCCTCGCCCTTCTTCAGCCGATCGACCACCGCCTTGGCCTGGTCCTCGGTCTCCACGAGGATGTGGCGGGCATGCGCCTCCTCCTCGGGAGCCATCGCCTTGGTGGTGTCCTCGTACAGCTTCTTGGCGGCCTCCTCGGTCACGGCCTTCTTGCCGAGGCCGGTGAGGTACTGATCGAGCAGCACCTTCTCGCGGTAATAGGCAAGGCGCGCCGCGAAATCGGGCGTATCGGCGACCTTGGCCTCGGCCGCCGCCTTGGCGCCGAGCTTGAGGTCGACAAGATAGTTGATGACCTCGTCGCGCTTGCGGTCCTCGGGGAGCTGGGCGAGGCGTTCGCCGAGGTCCTCGGTCGCGAGCTCGACCTCCTGCTGCGTGATCGGGATGCCATCGACCTTGGCGACGACCTTGTCGGCCTGGGCGAAGGCTGGCGCCGCCATCAGGACGAAGCCGAGGGCGGCGATGAAACGGGTGGACTTCATGAAGGACGGCCTTTCGCAGGAGAGCCGAAGACACGGGGTCGGGCGCTGCACTGCCAGTTGAACGCGGCAAAGGCAAGGCGGTTCAGCCGCTTGCCGGGGCGGATCGCGCCGCTTTGCCCGATGCGGCCGGCGGCATCGCGCCGCGGCCCGGCGGCGGCCTCCCTTGGAAGCGGCGCCGCGCGACCCCACATGCTGCGCAAATCCCTTGCCGTTTTGCCCCCGCTCGGGCGAAACGCGTGCTGGACCCTGCCCGCGCACGCGTCTAAACACGCGGTCGCAAATTCGAGAATACCGCGGCCGACCGGCCCGGGCGCCTGACCCAGCGATCGCGCCTGCCGGACGGCCGAGACATCACCTGAAAGGCCCAACATGCTTGGCGCGCTCGCAAAGAAACTCTTCGGCTCGTCGAACGACCGCCGCGTCAAGGGCTACCAGCCCCGCGTCGCGGCGATCAACGCCCTGGAGAACGAGGTCGCGGCGCTCAGCGACGAGGCGCTGAAGGCGCGTACCGAGGAGTTCAAGCGCGAGCTCGCCTCCGGCAAGAAGCTCGACGACCTGCTGGTGCCCGCCTTCGCCACCGTGCGCGAGGCGGCCAAGCGCGTGCTCGGCCAGCGCCCCTACGACGTCCAGCTCGTCGGCGGCATGGTGCTGCACGAGGGCGCCATCGCCGAGATGAAGACCGGCGAGGGCAAGACCCTGGTCGCGACCCTGCCGACCTATCTCAACGCGCTCGAGGGCAAGGGCGTCCACGTCGTCACGGTCAACGACTATCTCGCCCGGCGCGACGCCGAGTGGATGGCGAAGCTCTACAACTTCCTCGGCCTCTCCGTCGGCGTCATCGTGCACGGCCTCGACGACGAGGAGCGCCAGCGCGCCTATGCCTGCGACATCACCTACGGCACCAACAACGAATTCGGCTTCGACTACCTGCGCGACAACATGAAGTACGAGGTCGCGCAGATGAGCCAGCGCGGCCACCACTTCGCCATCGTCGATGAGGTCGACTCGATCCTGATCGACGAGGCCCGCACGCCGCTGATCATCTCCGGCCCGCTCGACGACAAGTCGGAGCTCTATGTCGCGATCGACAAGGTGCTGCCGGGCCTGGTGCCCAGCGACTACGAGGTCGACGAGAAGCAGCGCACGGTGGCGCTGACCGAGGACGGCAACGAGCATATCGAGGAGCTGCTGCGCGAGGCCGGCATCCTCACCGAGGGCGAGCTCTACGACGCCCACAACATCACCATCGTCCACCACGTCAACCAGGCGCTGAGGGCCCACGCCCTCTTCACCCGCGACAAGGACTACATCGTCCGCAACGACGAGGTCGTGATCATCGACGAGTTCACCGGCCGCATGATGCCGGGCCGGCGTTATTCGGAAGGGCTGCACCAGGCGCTGGAAGCCAAGGAGCACGTCACCGTCCAGCCCGAGAACGCGACACTCGCCTCGATCACCTTCCAGAATTACTTCCGCCTCTACGACAAGCTCGCCGGCATGACCGGCACGGCCGCGACCGAGGCCGAGGAGTTCTTCCAGATCTACAAGCTCGAGGTGGTCGAGATCCCGACCAACCTGCCGATCTCGCGCAAGGACGAGGACGACGAGGTCTACCGCACCTTCGAGGAGAAGGTCCGCGCCATCATCCGCGAGATCCAGTCGGCCCAGGCCAACGGCCAGCCGATCCTGGTCGGCACCACCTCGATCGAGCGCTCCGAGCTCGTCGCCGAGATGCTGGAGAAGGCCGGCTACAAGCTGCTCGACTTCACCGATCCGAAGGCGCTGGAGCCGGTCTACGAGGCCGCCCGCCAGGGCAAGACCACCAAGGCCTTCGCCGTACTGAACGCCCGCTTCCACGAGCAGGAGGCCTATATCGTCGCCCAGGCCGGCGTGCCCGGCGCGATCACCATCGCCACCAACATGGCCGGCCGCGGCACCGACATCCAGCTCGGCGGCAATGCCGAGATGCGCATCGCCCACGACCTCGCCGGGGTGGAGGAAGGCCCGGAGCGCGACGCGAAGGCGGCCGAGATCCGCGCCGAGGTCGCCGATTTCAAGCAGCGCGTGCTCAGGGCCGGCGGGCTCTACATCGTCGGCACCGAGCGCCATGAGAGCCGGCGCATCGACAACCAGCTGCGCGGCCGCGCCGGCCGCCAGGGCGACCCGGGCCGCTCCAAGTTCTTCCTGTCGCTGCAGGACGATCTGATGCGCATCTTCGGCTCGGACCGGATGGACGGCATGCTGCAGAAGCTCGGTCTCAAGGAGGACGAGGCCATCGTCCATCCCTGGATCAACAAGGCGGTCGAGAAGGCGCAGGGCAAGGTCGAGGCCCGCAACTTCGACATCCGCAAGAACATCCTGAAATACGACGACGTCATGAACGACCAGCGCAAGGTCGTGTTCGAGCAGCGCCGCGACTTCATGAAGCAGCCGAGCGTGCGCGAGACCATCGACGACATGCGCCACGGCGTGGTCGAGGACCTCGTCGCCCGCCACATCCCGGAAGAGGCCTATCCCGAACAGTGGGACACCCCCGGCCTCAAGCAGGAGGTGGTGCAGTTCCTCAATCTCGACCTGCCGGTCGAGGACTGGGCCAAGGAAGAGGGCATCGCCGACAGTGAGCTGCGCGAACGCATCCGCAAGCTCGCCGACGAGGACTATGCCGGCCGCATCCAGCGCAACACCGAAGAGGTGATGACCTATGTCGAGAAGCAGGTTCTCCTGCAGACCCTCGACCATCTCTGGCGCGAGCACCTGGTCACGCTCGACCATCTGCGCCAGGTCATCGGCTGGCGCGGCTACGCCCAGCGCGACCCGCTGCAGGAATACAAGGCCGAGGCCTTCGAGCTCTTCGACGGGCTGATCGGCCAGCTGCGCCAGCAGGTCACCGGCCATCTCTCGCGCGTCGAGGTCCGCTTCGAGCAGCCCGAGGAGCAGCAGGCGCCGCTGCAGGTGCAGGACGGCGGCACCGCCGGCAGCTTCGGCGGCGGCGATTACGGCCAGGGCGGCGGCGTGCAGTTCGCCGCGCTCGGCGCCGAGGACACCGCCGTGCTCGACCGTAACCCGAACGATCCCGCGACCTGGGGCAAGGTCGGCCGCAACGAGCCCTGCCCCTGCGGCTCCGGCAAGAAGTTCAAGCACTGCCACGGGCAGTTCGCCTGAGGACTTTGAAGAGGCGCCTTTTCGGGACGACGGGCCGGCCCTGAAGGGGCCGCGGCGTTCGGGTCGCGCCTCGGCGTGGCGTCGGGGCAATGTCTCATTGCTGAGAGCCGGCCCGGGTCTGCATCTGCGCAGTGAGGAAAGAGCCTGCTTATGCTCCGGCTGCGGCGGCGCCGATTGCGCGCCAGTTCGGCGTAAGCCGCCCCTCGAATCCGATCGACCCTACGCCCGTGTGGTCAGTGTCGAAAGCTGGTCGGTGTCATAGCGATCTCGCAGCGCGGAGAGCGCTTTCGGGTCGGGAGCGCCTGACGCTGCGAGTTGCGCCAGCTCCTCGAAATAGTGCTCGTGCCCCGGCGGCGACACGGTCATCAGCACGCGAGCCTGGCGCTCGCTGACATTGGTGATGTTGTGGGGCACGCCTGGCGGGATGAAGAGGAAGGTCCCGGGGCGGGCGCGAACGATCTCGTCGCCGACATGCCACTCGCATTCGCCGTCGAGCACGTAGAAGGTTTCCTCCTGGACCCGATGGACATGCAGGCCGGTGGCGAAGCCGGCCGGGATCGTCCAGTCGAACATGCTCGTATGCTTGGTGTCCCCGCCGGTGACGAGGAACACCATCGGATGCCCACGCAGCATGACCCCGCTGTTCTGCTCGGGCATGCGAATGACGGGAACGGCGTTCATGCGATCCTCCATCGGCTGGGATTGCGATCGGCAGGCACCCCGCCACGTTGTCCCCGCCGTCTTGGGGAGTCGTGAAGCCCTTCCGAAATTGTTGCGAAAAATGCCGAACCGGTACCATCCTCCGGTATGGCGAAGACCCTGGCATTTGGCCCCTTCCGCCTCGATGCCGAAGCCGGAATCCTGTTCCGCGGCAGCGAGCCGGCGGCACTTGGCCGGCGTGCCGTCGCCCTGCTCGCGTTGTTGCTGGGACGACAACGCTGCCCCGTTTCCAAACAGGCTCTGATCGAGTCGGCCTGGCCGAGCCGTGCGATCGAGGACAGCAATCTGACGGTGCAGATCGCTGCGATCCGGCGCACGTTGCAAGACCACGACGGCGGCGCATGCTGGATCGAAACGCTGCCACGCCGTGGCTATCGCTATGTCGGGCCGGCCGTGACCAGCGATGGTCCCGATGTCGCGACCTTCAGCGGGCCCGTTCGAGGTCTCGCACTGCCCGACAGGCCGTCCATCGCGGTGCTGCCGTTCGTCAACATGAGCGGCGACCCGGAGCAGGATCATGTCGCCGATGGAATGGTCAGCGATATCATCACCGGCCTCTCGCGCATCAAATGGCTTTTCGTCATCGCGCAGAATTCGACCGCCATCTACAAGGCGCGGGCCGTCGACGTGAAGCAGGTCGGCCGCGAGCTAGGCGTGCGTTACGTGCTCGAGGGCAGTGTGCGGAAAGCTGGCGGCAACCTGCGCATCAGTGCCCGGATGATCGATGCCTCGACCGGCGCGCATGTCTGGGCCGAGCGCTACGATCGCAGCTCGGACGATATCTTCGCGCTTCAGGACGAAATCGCGGTTTCGGCTGTGGGGGCGATTGCGCCGAGCCTCCGGCGGGCCGAGATCGACAGGGTCAGGCGAAAGCGGCCCGACAGCCTCGATGCCTATGATCTCGTGCTCAGAGCGCAGTCCGACGTCGATTCCGGCATGCCCGAGCAGGTGACCCGAGCGCTCAGGCTGCTCGATCGCGCCATCGATCTCGACCCTGAATATGGACTGGCCTACGGCAACGCCGCGATGTGCCATCATTGCCTCTTCCTCCGCTCTGGCTTGCAGGAGGCCAACCGCGCAGCCTCGATCGACCACGCTCGCTCCGCGCTCATTCACGGCAAGGACGACGCGACTGCCCTGACTCTTGCGGGATTTTCCATGGGCATGGATGGCCACGATCGTGACGCGGCCTTTACCGCCCTGGAAGCCGCGCTCACCCTCAGTGCGTCTTCGGCACTGACCTATATTCTCGGAAGCGTCATGTTCGGATGGGCCGGGGAGGCCGAGAAGGCCATCGCATGGAGCGAGCGCGGCATGCGGCTGAGCCCCTTCGACCCATGGGCTTTTGCCGCTTTCGACGCGCAGGCGATGAGCCATCTGCTGCGCGGCCGCTATGACGAAGCCTGCCATGCGGCGCATCGATCTGTTCAAGCCAATCCCGCGCACAGCATCACCTATGTGCAGTTGGCGGCTGCGCTCGTTAAACTTGGGCGGCACGAGGAGGCCAGGCGCGCAGCGGCGCGGGTCCTCGAACTCCATCCGACATTCCGTTTTAGCCGCCAGTTCGCAGGCGTGAACTGCGCTCCTGAGCTTGCGGAGGTGCTCGGCGGCGCGCTGCGGTCGGCGGGGCTGCCGGAGTAGTTCTTCAAAGACACCCGATGTCGGCCATGGGTCGGAAGCGGGCTTCTGATGCGACATCGTTGGGGAAGAAGGTAGCAAATTATCAGGAGGGAATCTCATCCAGGATGCGCCCGATCATGTCCGCTTCGCTGGCCTCTAAAATTCTCCTACGGTCCAAGACCCAGGACCCATCAAAATCCAGGTAAGGGGGAAACGCCGGTGGGAGATAGCGCTCGACAATGCGAGTGCCGAGCAGCGTGCGCTTGCCATCGCGAACATCGTAGACGTGGAGAATAGCGGGGGAGCGGGGGCGGCCGGATTCTGCCGAGAAGCGCTTTCCGGGCTTGTGAGCCCCCAGGGTAATCTCGATGAAGTCGTCGGAGCCATTAAACCTATTGTCCGCAACCCCACGAACATAGACGCCTTGCGAATATCGGAAGCTGAAAGTGTTGGCAAAACCTCGCTGCTGCGCATGTGCCTCGATATCGGGAGTGGTGATGTCGACCATGAGGGGGCGACCTTGAATCGGAACGGTGGACCAATCGATCGGCTTTGCGTTTAGCTCTGCGACCTCAATCGCTCGCCAGTCGACGAGATGACGCTGGCCGACCCATGCCACAATCGGCAGCAGCGACGCGAAGCAGACTGAAAACGAGACTAACTTGCTGCGCTTAATGGCGGAACCTACCAAAAAGCAGAACGCGGGCACTGTATAAAGCAAGCTGTTCAATGGAACCATGACGGATAGGCGGCGCGGTGAACCCGCTCCGGTAGCTGCGTCAAACTGCATATACATTACTGTACTGGTGGCCACGCCAAATACGATCGCGGCAGTAAGCGGCCCCCCGAGTGGTATTGGCGAGAACTGATACGAGGGGACATCACGAGCCAGTTTGCGCTGCATGTAACCTAGCCCAAACAGCAAGCCCCCCGGAACAGAGCCAGGAGGCAAATCCAGGAGCTTGGGGAGGCCGGTGAGTCTGGCAGCTCGCAGCGACCAGAGAAATGTGTCGTTGGTGCCTGGCAGCAGCATCGCCCTTATCAGGCTCGCGTACTGATCGAAGCCAATCAAGGTGACAGCCCCGACAAAACACAGCGTGGTCTGGTCACGCCGCCAGTTTCCCACCGGTCTCATGATCGCAACCGCACCCAATAAGCCAGCCAGGATCAAAATATTTCCACTCAGAAGAAAATACCTGTTGAACACTAAACCCATGGCCAGATCGTTGAGGACGAGCATGAAAGCGGCCGCCGTCAAGGGCACAGGAAGCCCGAGCGTGAGGAGGCGCGAGGCAAAATTTTTCAGGATGAGGCCGACTACGCCGACAATGGGGAGCGCAGCAATTGCAGACACGAAAAGCAGCGCTGTAGTGATGGAGATGCCCGCGATAAATCTATTGTTCGCAGACAATGACCAAGGAAACGCGAATAATACTGCGAGCGCTATAAGGAAGACGACGAGCGTCTGTCTGGCGAACGCTTTGCCTTCGATCGGGCTGAGTGTGAGGGAGCGCATCATGTCTCGCAACTTGAATGGCGCTCGACACTAGAGCGATGGTGCTAGGAAATCCTTTCGGGTGATTGGGCCTTCCCTACAATGTCCGCAGCGGGCCGATAGCAGACACTGCCGCGAACTTATCCCCGCCCCCACACGCCTCGCCTATGATCGCTGCGCCTCGTCCCCGAGGGGCAGCCATCCGGAGGTATGCCGTTGGTGGGGACGGGGGCGGCGCCTGCGGGTGGGGTTACGACTCACTCCCGGGAGGCTTCGGGGCACCGCCCTGGGGATACTACGATCCCTGTGCGAGGAGCTCGCTGGACGGGCTGGCGGAAGCGGTCCTGTCCGACACCGCGGTGTGGCGCACCCCATGGGGCGTTGAGGCCGCAGGACGGCAGGGCAGGCCCGCCGCGCCCTTATAAGCGCGGCCCGAAGACTTAAGAACGCCGGCAGGCGGAGCGCCACGGGGCGTGCGGAAGGTGGCTCAATCCTTCCGCGCCGCATCCTGGCTCAATGGAAGCGGCCCTATACACCTAGCGCCTCGCGGCGCTCCGCTGCCCCTCATGACAGCCGAACGCGGCAACGCGGGCGGGCGAAGGCGCTTGCCGGCATAAACCTGTCGGCCTGGCTGCCCGCCGCGCCGAAGCCGCGATGTTTCGCGGCGCGGCTCCGCTGGCGGCTTGCATCCGCCCGCCGCAACCGCCAGTTTGGGCGGCCGCCGCGACAGCGGCCGGCGGCTAAGGGGAAAACGAGATGGATCTGTCGGGGTTCAACATCGCGGTCATCGTCGTGGTGGCGCTGGTGATCCTGACGATCGCACGCGGCGTCCGCACCGTTCCGCAGGGCTACAACTACACCGTCGAGCGCTTCGGCCGCTATTCGCGCACGCTGAGCGCCGGCCTCGGCCTGATCGTGCCCTATATCGACCGCATCGGCCACAAGGTGAATGTCATGGAGCAGGTGCTCGACATTCCCTCGCAGGAGGCGATCACCAAGGACAATGCCGGCGTGCGCATCGACGCGGCCGCCTTCTTCCAGGTGCTCGACGCCGCCAAGGCCTGCTACGAGGTCGCCTCGCTCCACGAGGCGCTGATGGTCCTCACCATGACCAATATCCGCACCGTCGTCGGCTCGATGGACCTCGACCAGCTCCTCTCCCATCGCGACGAGATCAACGAGCGGCTGCTGCGCGTGATGGACGCCGCCGCCTCGCCCTGGGGCGTCAAGGTCACCCGCATCGAGATCCGCGACATCCTGCCGCCGGCCGACATCGCCGGCGCGATGAACCGGCAGATGAAGGCCGAGCGCGAGAAGCGCGCCGCGATCCTCGAGGCGGAGGGCCTGCGCCAGGCCGAGATCCTCAAGGCCGAAGGGCAGAAGCAGTCGCAGATCCTCGCCGCCGAGGGCCGCAAGGAATCCGCGCTGCGCGACGCCGAGGCGCGCGAACGGCTCGCCCAGGCCGAGGCGACGGCGACCGCCATGGTCTCGGAGGCGATCGGCAAGGGCGACATCCAGGCCGCCAACTTCCTGATCGCCGAGCGCTACACCGACGCGCTGAAGGCCATCGCCAGCGGCCACAACAGCAAGGTCGTGATCGTGCCGATCGAGGCCGCCGCGCTCGCCGGCACCGTCGGCGGCATCGCCCAGCTCACCAAGGCGGTCTTCGGCGAGGATGCCGAGCAGGCCCGGCGCACCTCCGGCTCGGTGCCCGCGGCCGGGCGCGCGAGCGGCTGAGGCGGCCATGCCCGACTGGCTCATGGTCCACAATGGCTGGCTCTGGGCCATCCTCGGCCTCGTCCTGATCGGCGGCGAGGTGCTGGCGCCCGGCGTCTTCCTGATCTGGCTCGGGCTGGCGGCGTTGCTCACCGGGGCGGCGGTCGGCGCCTTCGGGCTCGGCTGGCAGGCCGCCTGCATCGTCTTCACGATCTTCGCCATCGCCTGCGTCGCCGCCGGCCGCATGCTGACGCGCCGCAAGAGCGAGGAGCCCGATGCCGCGACCGGGCTCAACGATCGCGGCCGCCAGCTCATCGGCAAGGTCTTCCGGCTGGAGACGACGATGACGGGCGGCGAGGGCCGCGTGCGCGTCGGCGATTCGTCCTGGCGCGTGACCGGACCCGAGCTGCTGGCCGGCACCGAGATCCGCGTCGTGCGCGTCGAGGGCTCGACCCTGGTCATCGAGAAGGCATGAGATTTTTGCATCGCTTGCGACGTTTCGCGCGTCGGCATTGCATCTAGGGCGTTGGCCTGGCGCCCGGCGAGGACTATAGCAACCGCTCCGTCACGAGCGCGACCTCCATGACCCCTGCCAGCGAACGCCTCTCCCTTCCCAAGGACCGCATCAAAGTCCTGCTGCTGGAAGGCATCAATGATTCCGCCGTCGCCCTGATGCAGCAGGCCGGCTACTCCAATCTGGAGCGTTTGCCCAAGGCGCTGGACCGCGCGGCGCTGATCGAGAAGATCCGCGGCGTGCACGTGCTCGGCATCCGCTCGCGCACCCAGCTCACGCCGGAGATCTTCGCCGCCGCCGACCGGCTCTTCGCCGTCGGCTGCTTCTCGGTCGGCACCAACCAGGTCGATCTCGAGGCCGCGCGCCAGCAGGGCGTGCCGGTCTTCAACGCGCCCTTCTCCAACACCCGCAGCGTCGCCGAATTGACCATCGGCGAGATCGTCATGCTGCTGCGCCGGATTCCGGATCGCTCGCGCTCGGCCCATGACGGCGGCTGGGACAAGTCCGCCAACGGCTCCTTCGAGGTGCGCGGCAAGACGCTCGGCATCGTCGGATACGGCAATATCGGCAGCCAGCTCTCGACGCTGGCCGAGGCGATGGGCATGCGGGTGATCTATCATGATCACACCGACCGCCTGCGCCATGGCAACACCGAGCCGGTCGACAGCCTCGACACGCTGCTGGCCACCGCCGACATCGTCTCGTTGCACGTGCCCGAGACGCCGCAGACCCATGGCATGATCGGGGCGGCGCAGATCGCCCGGATGAAGCCCGGCGGCTATCTCATCAACAATTCGCGCGGAACGGTGGTCGATCTCGGTGCGCTGGCCGCGGCCCCCAAGGAA
>Ga0097679_1002919_pt1 | contig 13149 bp, 9 predicted proteins | sample ThiBiot_500_biof_2_FD_72848 | JGI IMG/M metagenome (GOLD analysis project Ga0097679, IMG submission 72848) | Wastewater bioreactor microbial communities from Cape Town, South Africa - Thiocy_cont_500_biof - 1398105538000 (version 2) (version 2) ...
AGCTAAGTATGGAGCGACTATTGCAGAAGTTTTACTTCTAGCAGGTTTTATTAAAAATTTTGTTGACGCTAACTAATTTTTTTTTCGGTAAGTAGCGTTTTTGGTTAAATTTTTTGCTCACTTTAAAGTTGGTAAATATATTTTTACAGTGATCTGATTAGTATTGTTTAGAACTATATTTAAATTGTTAAACTAATGTTATACGGGGATGCCTTGGTAAATATGAAAGAGCGGACGTTTAGTTATTTACGAAAAGTTAAGTTTAGCTGACGAGAGACTAATGCTTAAATTTCCGCAAAGGGAAACCTTGTTAAAAATAAAAAGCTATTTTTTCGTTGTTTACACAACGGTAATAGTTGAAAACGCGATGAACTGAAACATCTAAGTAATCGTTGGAGTAGAAATCAACCGAGATTCCGCTAGTAGTGGTGAGCGAGTGCGGAATAGGCCTTATTGTTAAAAAATGATTTTAAAAAAATCTGTGTTACACTATTTTAGTGTGGCTGGTTGCCGTAGAAGGTAATAGCCCTGTATTAATTTGTTTTTTAATAAAAATTTGAGTAGAGCGGGCTAGGTATTATCTTGCTTGAATATAGCAGACCCACCTGCTAAGCCTAAATATCATGTTTGACCGATAGTGAACTAGTACCGCGAGGGAAAGGTGAAAAAGAAGCCTTTAGGGTTTTATTGAAAAGAAACTGAAACGTATAACATACATAGCTGTTGGAGCTTCGTTTGCGAGGTGACAGCGTACCTTTTGCATAATGGGTCAGCGAGTTAATTTGTTTGGCAAGCTTAAGTTTTATAAAAAAACGTAGGCGAAGCGAAAGCGAGTTTGAATGAGAGCGACTAGTCAAATGAATTAGACCCGAGACCAAGTGATCTAGCCATGGGCAGGTTGAAGATAGAGTAACATTTATTGGAGGACCGAACTCATATTTGTTGAAAAAAATTGAGATGACCTGTGGCTAGGGGTGAAAGGCTAATCAAACTTGGAGATAGCTGGTTTTCTGCGAAATCTATTGAAGTAGAGCGTTAAAAAAAAATAATTATTGGGGGTAGAGTACGAGATTAGCTAGGGGGTCGTCGTTGATTTACTGAATTTATCGCAACTCCGAATACCAATAAATTTAATTTTAGCAGTCAGACTACGGGTGCGAAGATTCGTGGTCGAGAGGGAAACAGCCCAGATTTTAAGCTAAGGTCCTTAAATTTTAGTTAAGTGTGAATCGAGAATGTATTAAGCTGTTTAAATTAGGAGGTTGACTTAGAGGCAGTCATCCCTTAAAGAAAGCGTAAAAGCTCACTAATTTTATTTTAGCGGTGTCTGTTGAATCTACTAGACACAGTTATAGGTTTTTTATATTCGCAAATGAACAGGGACTTTCAACTAAATACCGAAGCTGAAGGCCTGAAGTAGTATACTTTTTTACATGTATGCTTACGGGCGGTAGCAGAATGCTTTATAGATTTACGACGGTTTTTCGGGAGAAAGGCTTGAGATTATAAAGTTAAGAATGCTGACATGAGTAGCGACAAATAACGTGGGTTTGTACAGGTTAACGCCTGTGTAAGCTAGTTTAACGTTATCGCCGAAAGACTGAGGGTTTCTTTGTTAGGTTAGTCCGCGAAGAGTTAGTCGGTCCCTAAGAGAATAAGCGAATGCTTTGATTGATGGGTAACGGAGTTAATATTCTTCGTGAAAAATTTATTTAAAATCGCAATATGTAAATATTACTTGTTTCACAGTGACGGGTTGCTAAGGTAGTTGATCGTTTTAACGAATACGTTCAAAATGCTGCTTTTGTAGCTCCTAGAAATAGCTGGTTGCATGATTTTTTTTAACCGTACTGTAAACTGACACAAGTAGTTGGGTAGAGTATACTAAGGCGCTTGGGATAACAATATTGAAGGAACTCGGCAAAATAACTCTGTAACTTCGGGAGAAAGAGTGCCTTAACGAAATTTATATTAGTGACAATAGAGTGTTTCTTTTTGTTGCGAATATTTAGTGCGAAAGATTTTATTTTTTTCATTTTGATAATTTTGTTAAGGTGGCACAGAAGTGAGGATAGCGACTGTTTACTAAAAACACAAGACTCTGCTAAGTTGTAAAACGATGTATAGGGTCTGACACCTGCCCGGTGCTGTTAGACAAAAAGAATAAGTTAACGCTTTGAATTTAAGTCCCAGTAAACGGCGGCCGTAACTATGACGGTCCTAAGGTAGCGAAATTCCTCGCCATTTAATTGATGGCCCGCACGAGTGGTGTAACGACTTTCCTACTGTCTCCAATATTGATCCAGCGAATTTGAAGTTTCCGTGAAGATGCGGAGTATTCATGGCTAGACGGAAAGACCCCGTGCACCTTCACAATAGCTTTACATTGTTGTTAAAAGCATGATGTGTAGAATATAACTTAGCCTATGACCCCTTTTTGCTAGAAAATTGGGTAGGCGGAAAGTGAAATAGGTTTCTTTGTGTAATTAATAACTAACTAATATTTAGGACAGTGTATGGTGGGTAGTTTGACTGGGGCGGTCGCCTCCTAAAGAGTAACGGAGGTGTGCAAAGGTAAGTTCAGATTAGCTTAAAATACTAATCGTGGAGCGTAATGGTATAAACTTGCCTGACTGCAAGGTTGACAAACCGAGCAGGGACGAAAGTCGGTCATAGAGATCCGGTGGTGCTGCGTGGAAGGGCCATCGCTCAACGGATAAAAGGTACGTCGGGGATAACAGGCTAATGATTCACTAGAGACCTTATCGCCGGAATCGTTTGGCACCTCGATGTCGGCTCATCACATCCTGGAGCTGTAGGCGGTTCCAAGGGTTGGGCTGTTCGCCCATTAAAGTGGTACGCGAGCTGGGTTTAAAACGTCGTGAGACAGTTTGGTCCCTATCTACCGTGAATGTTCGAGAATTGAGAGTGATTCCCTGCCTAGTACGAGAGGACTGGCGTTTGTAGTTACGCGATGTAACTGATTTATTATGTTTTAGTTACTAATAACAGAATTAGGGGTATACCAATGGTGGTCCGGTTGTTAAGCGATTAGCATCGCCGGTTAGCTACGTATAAAAGAAATAATTGCTGAAAACATCAATGCAAGAAGTTTTCCTCAAAATAAGTTCTCGTAGGCGCGTGATACGTTATCACGTATATAGGCAAAATGTAGTAGTTTTGAAAAAAATTTAGCTGTTTTGTACTAATATTGCCTTTTAATTTAAAAATAGATTGGCTTTTTTGAATTTTTTTGAAATACAAGTTGTTGCTTGGTTACTTGCAAATAAATGTGCGCACTTTTTTAATATTGCCTGAGTTGTTAACGTGGATCCACACTAACTCGTACCGATCTAGATTTGTGAAAAACGTTAATTATGGAAGTACTGACTAGGCGTTGGGAGATAAAGTTAAGTCTGGTAAATTGTTTAAGTTGTGTTAATTTTTTGTGCTGGTAACTGTAATGGGCGCTCATAGCTCAATTGGATAGAGCGTCGGTCTTCGAAACCGAAGGTTCTAGGTTCGAGTCCTAGTGGGCGTAGACGGCGGAGTGGAGAAGTGGTTATCTCGTCAGGCTCATAATTTGAAGTTTCGTTGGTTCGAATCCAACCTCCGTCATTTTGTGAAAAATATTGTAGGGGTTGTAGTTTAATGGTAAAATGCTGGCTTGTCGCGCCACGCGATATGGGTTCAACTCCCGTCATCCCCGTTGTACGCGTTTATGGCTTTTTAATTGATGACGGAGGTTAAACTAATGGGAGGATGGCTGAGTGGTTGAAGGCGTCGGTCTTGAAAACCGAAGGGTAAATTTATCTCGCAGGTTCGAATCCTGTTCCTCTCTGTGCGACTGTAGCTTAATTGGGTAGAGCGTTCGTTTTGCAAGTGAAAGGTTACGGGTTCAAGTCCCGTCGGTTGCAGTTGCAGTACGTGACGGAATGGTTAACGTGTCCGTTTTGGGGGCGGGAAATTGAAGGTTCGAGTCCTTCCGTACTGAAAAAAAGTGATGGGTTTCGTGCCCTTAGCTTAATGGATAGAGTGGTGGTTTTCTAAGCCTTCAGATATAGGTTCGAGTCCTATAGGGCACGTTGCTTTTTTCAGTTTTATCCACGAGATTTTTCTTGTGATTTATTATTATTGTTAGGGTGTATAGCTCAATTGGTAGAGCGGTGGCCTTTTAAGCCAAGGGTTCTAGGTTCGAGTCCTAGTGCGCCTAAATTTAGTTGAGAAGGTGGCTGAGTGGTTAAGGCGGCAGACTGTAAATCTGTTGGTAATTCCGTCACAGGTTCGAATCCTGTTCTTCTCAAAAATTAATGAAATGCTCTTTGAAGGTAGGGGCTTTTCTTCTTGTTTTGCACCCTTCATCTAGTTGGTTTAGGATGTTGCTCTTTCACAGCAAAAACAAGGGTTCGAATCCCTTAGGGTGTAAATGAGTTAAATTTTTTTGTGTTAATAAAAGTTTTGTTTTTTATATAGTTTAAGCTCGCTTGGCGGAATGGTAGACGCGGTAGACTCAAAATCTATTTCTTCATAGAGTGTCGGTTCAAGTCCGATAGCGGGTATGATGTGTTGAATGAGGGGAGGATGGCTGAGTGGTTAAAGGCGATGCTTTGCTAAGGCGTTTGTCCGTGTGGCAACGTGGGTTCGAATCCCACTCCTTCCGCGTTAGTTTTTTTTAGCGAGCTCGCTTGGCGGAATGGTAGACGCGGTAGACTCAAAATCTATTTCTTCATAGAGTGTCGGTTCAAGTCCGATAGCGGGTATGATGTGTTGAATGAGGGGGGGAGGTAGTTTAATGGTAGAACGGGAGTCTCCAAAATTTTTGGTGTGGGTTCGAGTCCCGCCCTTCCTGCTATGTCTCGGTAGCTCAATTGGTAGAGCGAGCGACTGTTAATCGCTAGGTTATTGGTTCGAGTCCAATTCGGGACGATTGATGGTTTGGTAGGGGGGTGAATAGCTCAATGGTAGAGCAGTAGTTTTGTAAACTAGAGGTTCGAAGTTCGACTCTTCGTTCACCCTTTTGGCGTTTGTAGCTCAATTGGTAGAGCTATGTTTTGTGGCAGCATCGGTTGTGGGTTCGAGTCCCATCAAACGCCCTTTATTTCTAAGTGTGCTTGTAGCTTAATTGGATGAAGCGTCGAATTGCGAATTCGAAGATTAAAGGTTCGAATCCTTTCAAGCACGAAATTTTTTTAGTTTTTAAGGTAGTTTGGTGTCTGGGTAGCTCAGTGGTAGAGCGGAGGCCTGAAAAGCCTTAGGTCAGTAGTTCGATCCTACTTCCAGACAATTTATAAGTGATACTGTGGGTGGCTAGCATAGTGGTTATGCGGTGGATTGCAAATCCATGTTAGAGTGGTTCGATTCCACTGCCACCTTAAACTTGCTGTGCGAGCGTGATGGAATGGTAGACATGTCGGGTTTAGACTCCGGTGACATTAGTCGTGTGGGTTCAAGTCCCGCCGCTCGTAAAATTTTTTGGAGTTTATATTGGCTAAATTTTTTTTGACTTTGATTTAGGCACACATAAGTAAGATCTTGATCCTGGCTCTGAGTGAATGCTTGCGATATGCTTAACACATGCTAGTTTTAATGCATTTTTTTTTAGATGTATGGCGTACTGGTGCGTATAACGTGACAATCTTTAAACTGTTTGAAACAAATTTCAATTAATGTTCTTCGAAAGTAAACTCGAAGAACAAAAAGTATTTTACGCAGTTGAATGAGGTTACGTAGGATTATGGTAGTTGGTAGAGGTAACGGCCTACCAAGCCTGTTATCTTTAGTTGGTCTGAGAGGACGATCAACCACAATGGGAATGAAAACGGCCCGAACTGAATAGGCTGCAGTGAGGGATTTTGGACAATGAGTTTTGCTTGATCCAGCAATGTCGCGTGTGCGATGAAGGTGAAGACTGTAAAGCTCTTTCGTTGGGGACGATTGTGACGGTACCCAGAGTAAGAAGCCCCGGCAAACTTCGTGCCAGCAGCCGCGGTAAAACGGGGGGGGCAGGTGTTATTCATCCTGACTGGGCGTAAAGGGCACGTAGGCGATTTATTGTGTTTTTAATGAAATCCTCCAGCTTAACTGGAGACTCATTTTTTAAACTGGTAGATTAGAGTTTTTTTGAATAGAATGGTACATTTAGTGTAGAAGTGAAATTCGTATAAATTCATTGGACCACCGTCGGGCGAAGGCGATTCTATAATTTGGAACTGACGCTAAGGTGCAAAAGCGTAGGGAGCAAACGAGATTTGAGACCTCAGTAGTCTACGCCCTGACCGATGAGTGTTGAATGCTTAGCTGGTTAATAGCGAGTATTTACGTAAATGCTTAAGCACTCCGCCTAGGAATTACAACCGCAAGGTTCAAACCTAAAGGAATTGGCGGAGGGTTTTACCAGCGGTGGAGCATGTGGTTTAATTTGATATACCGCGTAGAACCTTACCAATTTTAGGATATGTCGCTTTGTAAGCTAATTAGTTTTAGCTGGATTAACTTTCTTTTTGAGGGTAATTCTAGAAGAGCGCAAACAGGTGCTGCATGGCCGTCATCAGCTCGTGTTTTGAGATGTTCGATTAACTTCTGTAACGGGCGTAACCCTTATTTTGATTTTATCGCGCAATGAATGCGTTTGAAGTATTCGGCGTGGTATCAAAAGACTGACCATGAGACATGGAGTGAAGGTTGGGAGTATGTCTGGTCGTCATGGCCTACACAGATTGGGCTACATACGTGCTACAATGGCAGTTACAATAAGAAGCGACGACGTGAGTCTTAGCAAAACTTGAAAAACTGTCTCAGTTCAGATTGTTTTCTGCAATACGAAAACATGAAGTAGGAATCGCTAGTAATCGTATATCAGCATGGTACGGTGAATACTATCCAACCCTAGTACACACCGCCCGTCACGCGGTAGAAATTGGTTTTAGCAGACATAGGCGGGGGCTTTGCATCTAGTTTTTTTTATATAATAATTTTAATAATTAGTAGTTGCAATTGACTGCCTATAACCCTAAAGTTAGGGACTGCTGCGAAGTCGTAACACGGTAGTTGTAGGGGAACCTGTGTCTGGAGACAAAATGAGATAAACATGGCGTTAAAGTAAACCTTTTGCGTTATATAGTAGTTATATGTTGTAGTTGTATGGTCCAATAGCTTAGTTGGTAGAGCGTGCACCTGATAAGTGCAAGGTCGTTGGTTCGAATCCAACTTGGGCCAACTTTGGAGTAGGAATTGGTTCCGCGTTTGTCTTTTATTTTCTTTGGTCTTGATTATTTTTATAATGTTTTTTTTAAGAGTAGCTTTTTATTTTATGAAATTTTGAGCGCGAAAATTTTTTCGAAATCGTATTTTAGCAAATTTTATTTATGAATTTGCTATTTTGTACCCAACACCTTCGAACTTAAGCTATTTTTGAAATTTCGGTTTTTTAGCTTTAGTTTGTTTGGTTTTTCAAATTATAACTGGAATTATACTTGCTATGCATTATACTCCTCATGTTGATTTAGCGTTTTTAAGCGTGGAGCATATAATGCGAGATGTTAATTACGGTTTTTTTTTACGTTATGCTCACGCGAATGGTGCGTCGGCGTTTTTTTTTATTGTTTATTTGCATTTATTAAAGGGATTGTATTACGGTTCTTATGCTTATCCTCGTCAAATTTTATGGGCGAGTGGTGTTGTTATACTACTTATTATGATTATGACCGCGTTTATGGGGTACGTATTGCCGTGAGGGCAAATGAGTTTTTGAGCTGCGACGGTTATTACTAACCTTTTTTCAGCTATTCCGTATATTGGACTTGACTTAGTTTATTGATTATGAGGTGGGTTTTCTATTGATAATCCTACTTTAAATCGTTTTTTTAGCTTACATTACTTTTTACCTTTTGTTATTTTAGGATTAGTGGTTTTTCATTTAGTTTGCTTGCATAACTGAGGTTCGAACAATCCTTTAGGTTTAAATTCAAAAATTGATACGTTTTCCTTTACGCCATTCTTTTTTGTTAAAGATTTTTCATTTTTAAACGTTTTTTTATTTGGAATTAGTATTTTTATTTTTTTTTCACCTAACTATCTTGGGCACCCCGATAACTATATTTTAGCGAATCCATTAGTTACGCCGAATCATATTGTACCTGAGTGGTATTTTTTACCTTTTTACGCGATTCTTCGTGCTTTACCTGATAAACTTTTGGGGACAATTTTTTTAGCATTGTCAATATTAATTTTATTAGTATTGCCGTTTTTTATGACATTTCCTATTCGAAGTTCGTATTTTAAACCGGTTTTTGAGATTTTTTTTTGAGGGTTTGTTGTAATTGCGTTAACTTTAGGCTGGGTTGGTGGGATGCCAATTGAACCTACTTACTACTTTGTAGGACAATTTTCAACTTTTAGTTATTTTTTTTATTTTTTATTTTTGATACCGTTTTCGTACAAAATAGATTTTTTTTTTCTTGAAAATAGAATGCCTGAGACTTTTTATTTAATGAAAGCTCGTGTTTCTGATATTTGATATGTACCGTTCTTTTAGGGTTTAATTTTTTTTATGTTGTTTTCGCCAATTGAAAAATTTGATGTAGTAAACTTAGCTTTTTTTAATGTTGCTGATGTAGTTGACTTTTCAATTACCAGTATGTCTTTATATCTTTTATTTTCTGTAGTTACTTTAATTTTTTTTTTAATGTTTTTTAATTTTAACTCAACGTTTATCCCGAGTTTTACACAAATTTGTGTTGAGTCGTCGATTGCTCTTGTTTTTGGTGTTTTAGATAAGCAAGCGGGAAAAAAGGGGTATATCTATTTCCCTTTTGTTTTATCTTTATTTTTTGTTATTTTGTTATCTAATTTATATGGTATTACACCGTTTAGTTTTGCGCCTACGTCGCATATTGTAATTACTTTTTTTTTTTCAATCATGGTGTGATTCATGGCAATTTTTATTGGAATTTTAGAAAATGGCGTGGGATTTTATAAATTATTTGTCCCAAATGTACCAATTTACATGCTACCATTTTTAATTGTTATTGAAATTATTTCATATATTATTCGTGTTTTTAGTTTAGCAATTCGGTTGGCAGCAAATATTACGTCGGGGCATGTTTTACTTTTTACTATTGCAGGGTTTGCTGTTAAGTTATTTAAGTTAAACTGGTTTGCGGCTATTTTTGCTGGGGTTTTATTATTGTTTGTGTTTATGCTAGAGTTGGGGGTTGCTTTTTTGCAAGCGTATGTGTTTATTACGCTTGTATGTATATACTTTAACGATTCGTTAAATTTATCACATTAAATTTTTTAAATAATTATTTATGTTTGCGAATAATTTAAAAAGAAAATTAGATGCTTTTTTAGTAGAGCGTGATTTTTCAACTAGCTCGGCTGTAGCGCGGGTTTTATTATCGTTTGGAAATACAGTAACAAATAATAATAACGATATAGCGTTTGACGTTAGACGTTCTGGCTTTTTTTTATTGACGCCTAGTCCGTGACCGATTTTTTCTTCATTTGCTGTGTTTTTAATGTTAACTGGGTTTGCGGCTTATATGAATTATTATTCTTCTGGGTTGTTTTGTTTTCTACTGGGGGGCTTATTTGTCTGTTTCGCTTTTTTTTTTTGGTGCCGAGATTTGATTCGGGAATTAACATTTTTATCGCGTAGTTCATTATTGATTGAGTCTAATATTCGATGAGGTTTTTGGTTTTTTATTGTTTCAGAGGCGTTGTTGTTTTTTAGTTTTTTTTGAGCTTTTTTTCATTCAGCAATTGAGCCGGTTGTGCAAATTGGGGCTGTCTGACCGCCGGTAGAATCAATACAAATGAATAATTTGGGTATTCCAACTGTAAATACAATTTTTTTATTAGCTTCAGGGGCAGCATTAACGTGGGCTCAATATGGGTTGATCGGAGGGCAAACTAGAGAGGTTATTCTTGGGTTTATAGTGTTGTTTATTTACGCTATTTTTTTTATGATGTCTCAGTGACATGAATATATGGTTGCATTTCATCAAGTTAACGATTCTGTTTTTGGATCAAGTATGTATATTTTAACGATGTTTCACGGGGGTCATGTTTTAATCGGAAGCCTATTTTTGTTTATTTGTTTTATTCGATTTTTATTAGGTCATTTTCGAACTGTTAGTTATTTAGCTTTAACTCTAGCTGCGTGATATTGACATTTTGTTGATGTAGTTTGAGTTTTGGTTTTTTTATGAATTTACTTATGGGGTACATATATCCCATTTTATTTAAGTACTTATTTTATTGAAAATTTAATTACCGGTAGGTAAAATGTTTTAATTTCTATTAATTTTTTGTTGGTGTATGTTGTCATTTAAGGATAATTTTTTTTTTGTAAAATTTTCAATTTTATTTTTCATTGTAACAATTTTTGGATATTGAGGTCTTGATCTAAATTCAGAGGAGTTGTATATTGCTTTTAGTTTTTTTTTTTTAGTAATTGTTGCTTTTAGTGCAGTGCGTACTAGTATGTTGTTGTTTTTTTTAACAACAGTCAATAAAAAATATCTACGATTGCTCGTAGATTTAAATAGAATTCGTTTAATTTTGTTTGTTCGTAGTGGCTCATTAAAAACTTTTTTAACGACTGTTTCATCTCGAAAAGCAAAAATGTTAAAATTTTTAGAATTTAGTTCAACGCATTTAACTTCTTTAGTAGTCTTGAAGTCGCATATGTACCTTGTTGAAGCAAATAAATTTTTTTTGACTTTATCTATTCATTTAAATTTTTTTGTTCTAAACAGTGTTCGTTCACGTAGATTTGTTGGTTTTTTTGAGAATTCTTCTCGTTTTTTTTCAGTAAACGTATAAAAATTAAATTTTGAGAGATATTTTTCTATGGCGCATAGTGATACTTTAATTTTTTTGACTAATATATCTTGAATTTTTGTTCTTTTTCTTTTAAGTTATTTTTTTTTTGTGTTATTTTTTTTACCGACCTTTTATAAAAAAGTTCGAGCACGAACTTTAATAAGAGCTGAGCATCAGCGTTTAGTATTGATTCTTTTATCTAATTCGGTGGTTGGGACGCTTTTATTTGTTTGTGAGGTAACAAAAGCTTTTTTTTTTGATTTAGCAAAGTTAATTCGATTTTTAGCTTTAGTTTCGAATCAATTAAATGCCTTATTTTTTGTTAAACCGTTAGTTCATAGTGAAGCTAGAGTTGTTTCAAGTGAACTTGATGGGTTTTGATTGGAACCTGTTTCAGGTGAGTCACGTAAGCTTGTTAGTTTTTTTAGCAAATTAAACAAATAATTTATGGATACAATCTTTACAGCTTTTTTTAATAAATTTCCGACTTTGGGTTTTTACAAATGATTTTGTTCTACAAATCATAAGGATATTGGAACTTTATACATATGTTTTGCGCTATTGGCAGGGGTAACTGGTACTGTGTTTTCTTTGCTGATTCGTATGGAGTTAGCTCATCCTGGAGATGGTGTACTGCTTGGTAATTATCAATTTTATAACGTGGTTATAACGGCGCACGCCTTTTTGATGATTTTTTTTTTCGTGATGCCTGCTATGATAGGGGGCTTTGGTAACTGAATGTTTCCTATTTTTCTTGGGGCTCCTGATATGGCGTTTCCTCGTTTAAATAATATTAGTTTTTGGTTGCTTGTACCATCTTTATTATTATTAGTTTTTTCTGCATTTGTTGAATTTGGGGCTGGAACAGGGTGAACCGTTTATCCTCCGCTTAGTTCATCTTTATTTCATTCGGGTGGTTCTGTTGATCTAGCGATATTTAGTTTACATATTTCTGGTACTTCGTCATTATTAGGTGCGATTAATTTTATTGTCACTTCTTTAAATATGCGTACGAAAGGTATGAGTTTACAGAATATGCCTTTGTTTGTTTGAGCTGTTTTAATTACGGCTGTGTTGTTATTATTATCGTTACCTGTATTGGCAGGAGCGATTACCATGTTATTAACTGATCGAAACTTTAATACCTCTTTTTTTAATTCATTAGGAGGTGGGGATCCGATTTTATACCAACATTTATTTTGATTTTTTGGTCACCCCGAGGTTTATATTATCATCTTACCGGGATTTGGAATTATAAGTCATGTAATTGGTGATTCAGCTAAGCGACCTATTTTTGGTCGCTTTGGGATGGTTTACGCAATTATTTCTATTGGAGTTTTAGGGTTTATCGTTTGGGCTCATCATATGTTTACTGTTGGTTTGGATGTTGATACTCGCGCATATTTCACGTCGGCAACGATGATTATTGCGGTACCTACCGGGATTAAAATTTTTAGTTGAATTGCAACAATCATGGGTGGGGTTGTTGATTTACGTACTCCAATGCTATTTGCTGTAGGGTTTTTATTTTTATTTACATTAGGGGGCTTGACAGGTATTATTTTAGCTAATGGTGGTTTGGATATTGCTCTTCATGATACTTATTATGTTGTTGCCCATTTTCATTATGTACTTTCTATGGGTGCGGTATTTGCGCTTTTTGCTGGTTTTTACTATTGATTTGCTTTTTTAACTGGAAAATCATACTCAGAGTATTTAGGTCAATTGCATTTTTGAACTACCTTTATTGGTGTAAATGTTACATTTTTTCCTATGCATTTTCTAGGGTTGGCGGGTATGCCTCGTCGGATTCCAGATTATCCAGATGTGTTTCAGTTGTGAAATTCTGTGGCAACATTTGGCTCGTATATTACAACTTTTAGTATGCTTGTTTTTTTTATACTAGTTTATGATGCATTGGCTGGTTTTTCGTGAAGTACGGGCTTCCTGAATGCATTTAACGTTAAAACTGACTTAGGGCTAGCGAGAGATTACAAAATGTTGCGCGGTACAACGTCTGGTGTTGGTATAAGCTCTGTTCGAGTTTTACAGCATTTTGTGGTTAAGCGACCTCTTAACTATAAAACTACTTCTTGATTAGACTTGGATATTTTTTCAGTTCGATTCGCGCGTCGTCGTAGTAATTTTAATCGTGGACTTTACGGTTCAACGCGTCCACGTTGATTCCGCTTTAAAGATTAGGCTTAGTTTTTAGTTAATATTAACATTGTAAAAAATTCTTTTAATTATTAAATGCATTTGCTTGTGATTTTGAATTGTGTTGGGCTAGTTGGTTTACGTAGCTTTGGGCCTTTTTTTAGG
>Ga0097679_1002920_pt1 | contig 13143 bp, 15 predicted proteins | sample ThiBiot_500_biof_2_FD_72848 | JGI IMG/M metagenome (GOLD analysis project Ga0097679, IMG submission 72848) | Wastewater bioreactor microbial communities from Cape Town, South Africa - Thiocy_cont_500_biof - 1398105538000 (version 2) (version 2) ...
CATGGGCGAGTACTCGAAATCAATTGAATATCATGAAAAATCACTTGAAATCAGGAAAAAAGCTCTTCCTGAAAATCATCCAGATTTGGCTACTTCATACAACAACATCGGATTGGTGTATAAGAACATGGGCGAGTACTCGAAAGCTCTTGAATATTATGAAAAATCGCTTGAAATCAGGAAAAAAGCTCTTCCTGAAAATCATCCAGATTTGGCTACTTCATACAACAGCATCGGATTGGTGTACAACAACATGGGCGAGTACTCGAAAGCACTTGAATATTATAAAAAATCAGTTGAAATCAGGAAAAAAGTTCTTCTTGAAAATCATCCAGATTTGGCTACTTCATACAACAACATCGGATTGGTGTACAACAATATGGGCGAGTACTCGAAATCACTTGATCATTTTGAAAAATCACTTGAAATATTGAAAAAAACTCTTCTTGAAAATCATCCAGATTTTGCTACTTCATACAACAACATCGGAAGTGTGTATGATAACATGGGCGAGTACTCGAAATCACTTGAATATCATGAAAAATCACTTGAAATCAGGAAAAAAGTTCTTCCTGTAACTCATCCTTCATTGGCTACTTCATACAACAACATCGGAAGTGTGTACAACAGCATGGGCGAGTACTCGAAATCACTTGAATATTATGAAAAATCACTTGAAATCAGGAAAAAAGCTCTTCCTGCAACTCATCCAGATTTGGCTACTTCATATCGTAACATTGTATGCGTATATGCAAAGAAGACTGATTACAAGAAGGCACTGGATTATTTTGAGCGTGCTTTGGATATTTTTCAACTTTCATTACCCTCAAATCATCCAAATATTCAAAGCGTGAAACAGAGCATTGATTTCCTAAAAGAGAAGGGGTAAGTAAATTTGTTTTTTTCACATGTATAAAAAGCAAATGAGTCAAGGGTGGAACAATAGACTTGAAGACTTCGAAGAGTTTGAAAGAACTCTAAAGGCTTCAAATGAATTCGAGAGACTTAAATAGATTTGAGAAGACTTCAAGTATGTCGGTGAACTTCAAACGAGTTCAAGAGACGTCATTAGACTGGTAGGGACTTCTACGATTTCATCAGACTGCAGTAGACTTCTAGGGACTTCGCATGAGCTCAACGGAGTTAGAGGGATTGCAAGAGATTTCGAGGAGCTCCAAGATATTGCATTAAAGCCTTCGTGGGACTTCGAAAGATTTCATAGGTTCAGATGAACTTGATATGACATCAGACGCGAAGTCACAGTTGTTTCCCCTCTTGTTCATGTTATCTAAGGTTTACGTATTTTTAATGTTCATAACTTAATTTTAATGTCTTTCTTTATCGTCCATAGAATTAGCAAAAGAGAAGATCAAGAAGCCAATTTATCACCGAATCAAAAGTCCGACATCTCAAAAACTGTTGATCCATCTGAAGATGACAAAAACGTATCTGTATCTCATACGGTAGGTGGATTAATATGTTCACATATCTTATTTATTGATTTATACGGAGTCGTTCATCTATTTTCAGGGTCAATATCATTATGATAATCAAATGCAGGATATTGTTACATGCAAAAACGAAAATAACTTATATGGTATATCAATTACAACATCTGAGCATTATTCTCCATCGCATGAAAATATTTCTCAAGTTATGGATATAGCAACACATTTGCAACCACGAGTTTTAATTGTCCATTTAAAGACCAATACTATGTTGATAACAAAAGATCCAAAATATTCAATAGAGTCGTTTGAGGACGAATGCGCTTGTATATATAAAATTTTATCAATTACTGGTACACGTGTTTATTTCGTAGTGTCAGAATCCGTCAGCAAATATGTTGCTCCAATCGTTGATGAATGTGAATGTGTTGAACAAATATATGTATACTGTGAAAAAGAAAAATATATGGCTGAAGATGATTTGTTATGGCAAAAGCAGTGTCCCAAAATTAAAGGTTTCTGGACAGATTGTAATTCTCTTGGTAACGCAATTAATGCTGACATACAATCGATAAATACTGAACCATTCCCCTGGACAAATGTTGAATTATTATATAAATGTCACACTCAAACTTTATCAAAATTATCTGATCAATCATATATTTCTTTAAATACTAAAAGCATAGAACGATATACAAATGTCGATAAACGAATTTGTTTAGTAGTTTTGCATTGTGATTCCCAAGAATGGTTTTTTATCAAGAGTGAACGCTTTCATCTTGCTGAATTTACAAAAGTTACCGATTGTGTGAATTATCTCGAAGAAAATAATGGAAAAACTATATTTCTTATTATCTCTGGTCAAATTGGAGATATGATACATGCTCTTACATTAATTGATACATCTAAACTAATATATGTTCTCTATCTTTTTGTATCATCATCGATGGATACTGAAGAATTAAAAGAAACACTCATTAGTTACAAAAGTATCAACCGATTATTTGATAATCACACATCTTTATTATGTTGTTTGAATTCTGACATTCAATCTTACATAGAAAATCAACTTTATACTCCGATGCAACTGCTTTTTTCACATGAAGAAATGGCGAAAATCGAAAGTATGTGTGATTTGAACAGAACTCAAGAAACATTTACGGCACATCTATTGTTGAGACAAGTTTTTCGAGAAGCACCATCATCTTCTGTGATTGCTGGTGAAGTTTTACTAGACCGTTGTGACATTCTTGCAGCAACGAAATCTGACGCTGAGCGTGTTAAAAAAGAAATTTTAAATGACAAGTTTGATTTCCTCAATTGGTTTAGTTCCGATTCATTTTTATCTATTGTTATAAATAGTTTTTCAACTGAAGAATTTCCTCAAAATTTCCTTTCTATAAAACATTTTATTATGAAAATGGACAAATATTTTACTGACGTAAAACCTGCGACTTCTCATTCTACTGTCTATCGAGTTCAACTCATGCAAATAAACGATTTAAAACGAATAACGGAAAATACAAATGGACTAATCACTTTATTGTCTTATATGATTGTTACAACAGATTTAATATCCGTTCGAACAATTGCACGAGAAATAGATCATCGTGGTTTAATAGCTGTTTTATTTCAAATTGATTTGCCTAGTAAAACACAGATTTTACAATTGGACAATGAAAGATTCCTATTACAATTTGCTACTATTTTTCGTATTCAGTCCGTCAAACAAGGACCTGATAATGTTTGGTACTGTCAACTGAAATACGCTGATTCAGCATTTGAACAAATCCATCGACGATTACAATTAAGTGTTCATGAACCTCTTAATCAATTCACTCTTGGCAAATATTTTTGCTTTCTGAATTATGCTAATGCTGCAAAGATTTATTTCGAAAATATGATAAACGAATTCAAAGACAATGATCAAGCGTTGAGCACTGTGTACAACAATTTGGGTTTAATTTCTGCACAATTAAATAATCATGAACATGCATTAGAATGTTATAAGAAGTCTGAAGCTTTACTTTCAAAACCAATTAAATGTAGTCAAGATGTAGAACAAAGCAAGTTAGATCAGAATTCTCTCTTAGAATCGGAACAATTACAATGTTATCGACAAGCTGTGAAATTATTGACTGATCCTCTAGAACGTTTTGAATATGAACTAAAAATTCAGAAGATTTTGAGTTTACAAATGAATAAATAATAAAATCGAAATAACTTTTTTAATTCTTTTGATTTTAGATAAAAGACCAAGATGACTGAATTAAAGACCAAGATGACTGAATTAAATACCAACGCTGAACAGCCTTCAACTAAATTCAATGCTTTAACAACAACAGAAAACAATGAAATTCAGTAAATACCTTATAATTTAAATGATTAAAACGCTTAAACAATGTAAATAATGTTTAACATTCTATTTCAGACAGAGGGGAAGTTTAGTTGAATCACAATCTGAACTGATATCTATTTGTATTTGGTATTGTGATGACTATGAATTATATAGAAATCTTCGATTAAAAATGAAAAGACATCTTAAGGAATTATTCATTGATTTGTGTGTTTACCGCAGTCTCGTTAAATATATGAAATATCTTAAAAATGAGTCCGAATTGAAAGAATGCTGTTTTATTAACACTGGGAAATTCGCTGATTATTTGTCTTCTTTGATAACTAGACGTTTTCCTGCTTCGAAAGTTTATCAATTTCAACCAGACCCTACCTGCACTACTAATCTTAAGATTTTTACCGATCTTGATCAATTGTTTATACAAATACGTCACGATTTCAAAACAGATATGAAAAATCATCAGTCCTCTCTGTCTGATGGTAGAATACCCAGTATTTATCAGGAATCACGCCTCTCTTCGGCTCTCAATTGGAGTTTATGGAATCCAACCGAAAACGAAAATTCATTTCGATACTGGAAGAAAGAATCACCTGAGTTTTTCTTAACTCAAATGTTATCCCAAGTTCTTGTAGAAAAAAAATGTGATCTTAATGATGCCCTTGACAAAATGGTTGCAACTTGTCGAAATCATTATATCAATTATCCAAATGAAGTATCTAAGATAGACCAATTTGCCCAAGATTATCGACCAGAACGCGCTATTGTACATTATACTGAAGACTCGTTTCTTTTTCGACTTGTTGGTAAAGCATTTCGATCGGAAGATTTGAATAACATACATATATTTCACCTTTATATATTTGATCTTAATGGCGAATTGATGAAACATAAACAAAGTTGTGAATCTAAACAAAAAAGTTTAAGGTTGTATCGAGGCAAAAAGTTGCATGGTGCAGTTTTAGAAAAGCTAATAGATAATGTTGGAGGTATGATATCGATCAATGGATTTTTATCAACTACACGCAGTTTGAATATTGCTAAAACGTACTTTGCCGGTGCTGATCAATATCGACATGAATATAGAAGTGTCATTTTTGAATATTGTTTTGATGAAGAAAATATAATTCGAGCATATGCTGATATATCTGAAATAAGTCAATTTCCATCCGAAGAAGAGGTCTTATTCAGTATTGGATCTGTTTGGCGTATTGATTCTATAGAAAAAGATCCTAAATCAGAATCAGTATGGATTGTTAAACTTTCAACTTGTTGTGAAGTTGATTTGAAGATCAAAAAATGTTTTCGAGAACTTCAACAAGCTCCAGCTATTATCATGATCGGTAACATTTTGTATGAACTTGGTGCATTAACTGAAGCAGAGAATTTTTATCTGAAAGCTATTAATGATGGTTCCATCGACAATGAAACACGTTATATTCTATATATAAACATTGCAACTATCAATATGAAACAAGAGAAATATTATCAAGCATCGAAGTTCTTTTCAGAAGCAGAACAAATTATGCCAACTAAAAGCAACAATATGAATTTAGACAATCCTCAATCATTATGTTTACGTAGTGCTAATAGATCACGATTTGCTATTCTAAATAATATGGCTATGTCTTATCAAAAAATAGGCAAACCAGAAAAGGCTATAGACTGTTTACGAGAAGCACTAAAAATCAATGACGGAGTAGAATTAACAGATAAAGCAGCAGCACATGATAATATGGGTTCAATCTTTTTCAATAGCGGACAATATGCTAAAGCTATGGATCACTTTTCAAAAGCAGTCCAATATGCTCAAGATTATTCAATTTCGCATGAGTACTATCAACATCTTCGTAGTGCACAGTGTCTTGTCAATCGTAGGAATATTGCTCAACAAGGACAATCTAATTAGTTGGTAGGAGATTTTTCGTTGTCGATTCTATTTAGTATTTATTTACTTTTGCTGAATATCATAAATTTTTTTTATTATTGTGAGCTTTTTCATATTGGTTGAAATTCGACAGTGAAACAATACTTCCTACATTTTTGGAATCATATAGAACGGTACTTTAACTGTGTTGCTAGTTTTTGTATTTGTTTCGAATAAATTATGATCGAAATATAATTAGGACAATGTCGATCAAAGGACGATTTATCTGTCTATCAATTTTGCGGAAGTTTAAGAATGAAAATTTGGATTCATTTGCTCTCACTTACCTCACAGACATAATATAAAACGTGTGTATGTGATATTGATGATTTTTAAGTCAATGCTCTTGTATATTGAATTAATTAAGACTTTGATGGTTATAATACTGCAGTAGTAAATTGTTGTACATAACCCTCATAGACAATACTATATGTAACGGTAATCGATCGTTATTAACACCCTCAACTTTGGTAGATATTGACAGTTAACTAATGAAGTTTGATAAAATACCCAATATTGATATTGATCCATTTGTTAACAATGGTTCAACGGAAGAAAAGGAAGAGATTACCAAGCAGGTTCGAGATGCTTGTGAAGGTATTGGCTTTTTTACTATTTCAGGACATGGAGTGTCGAATGAATCAATTGAAAAAATATCGTCAGCGGTGAAAAGATTCTTTGATTTATCACTTGCTGAGAAAATGAAGTGTAAGGCTGAAAATGGTTCAGGAACTGGTTATCTTCCAATGAATGCCGAAAATTTAGCAATAACTCTTGGTAAAGATGCACCTCCTGATCTCAAAGAATCATTCAACATAAATTGTCAGGAGGAAAAGAATAAATGGCCTGAACAATTGCCTGAACTTCGGGTGGCTTTTGAAGCGTATTCAGAAGAAATGCGCAACTTGGCAGTTACATTAATGAAAATATTTGCTCGTGCTCTCGGTGTAGATGAAAATTATTTTGAGAAATACATTACTCCGCCGTATACTGTGACGCGCATTTCGAATTATCCTAAGCTAATAACAAAGCCATTGCTTGGTCAATTACGAGCAGCTGCTCATACGGACTATGGAACTCTTACTATTTTATTGCCTGATTCTCCAGGTCTTCAAGTGTCCGATGGTGAAGAAAATTGGATTGATGTCCATCCACCAGTTAATTCATTTGTTATAAATCTTGGTGATGTAATGGAACGATGGACCAATCATAAATGGAAATCTACATTACATCGTGTTATTACTCCAAGTGAAGAATGTAATAAATGCCGACAAGCAATCGTATTTTTTCACAATCCTAACGACAATGCAACGATTTCATGTATTGATACTTGTTGCATTGATAGTCTGGCAAAATATTCACCTGAGCTTGCCAGAGATCTTCGACAAAGTAAAAGTCACAAAAGTCGAGGAGTGAATGTTAAATGAGAAAACCAAATAATTTTATTTAACCTGGAAGCATTATTATAAATACTAACAATTTATACTATTTTTTTTTCTTTTTAAACTTTTATTCTTCATTTTTCTATCTTTTACTAAAGTAAGCTGAAACTTTATATGCTCTCATATTAACGGATTCAGGCGAGGGCAGCGGGGAACAACTGATTCGAATCACAAAAGATTGTTACTTCCTTGGTTAAAATGCACATTTAACAAATATTATTTTTAAGAAAATCAACGGTGGTTGAATTCCTTAAGTTCTCGCTGTTATAAAAGATTTTTAGGACTGTAGAGACTTCTCAAAGGTTCAGAATTCACGGAATTCGGACAAGTCTATTTGTTTACAGTGAAGCTTTGTCGTATTTATTTGATAAAATGCAAAATTTACTGATTATTAACGATAATAATTTGTAGGATATTGATGTTGACGATATGCGTTTGGTTTCTCCGTAGGTTGATAATGATCAGATGAGGCTGATCGATGACGATGAATAGACGACTTCATTTTACGAGCAGCCGAAGAACCAACCATAATCAGAGCATGGCCTGCTGCTATACCAGCAGCGAGAATACCAATTTGAGCTAGTGCGTTCCCCATCGTGTATCGAAGTACGCAGTAAAATGTTTATATGTATAAATAATTATAAAGGTGGCCTTTTTCGTACGTTACTCGTCTATTTCTATCAGTCTCAACCATCCATCCATGACGGAGGTACTGCATGTACATAGACAGGTATTCAATAAACGAGAAAAAAAATGAAATGAAACAAGCTAAAAGCACGTGTAGCGACTAATTGATCTATTATAGAAGGACATCATTGAGGGATGTTTACAAAAATATGAAAAAATAATTGTTCAATTTTGATCAACTTCAAATCTTTGAATTCGATGATTTCTCCAATCGACAACATAAAGATTATTTTCAAAATCAAATAATAAATCTATTGGATAATTGAACTGATTTGAATCTTCTCCTACAACAATACGGCCTTCTTTAGATTTTGATGATCAACACATTATTCGATCATTTTTAGAATCAGCGATAAAAGTCGATTGTTGTTGATCATTTAATATGAATCCCATGAGGCCATTTAAGTTGATTTAAATTGTGTCCTTCGCCATTTCCACCAGCAATTGTTTTTGCATGTTGCTTCCAATTCTTTTTTTTCTTGTTTACTTGCAATAATCGATATATTGCTAATGAATGTTGATATAGAATCTTGTCTAATTTGAATATGAGGATATTGCTTCATTTTCTGCTGAAGATTTTTTACTTGTTTTTCTCTTTCATCATTTGTTCTATTTTTTCATTGAAACTGGACAATTGATTATCAATGTTTTGAATATATTCACGAATTGTTTGTCGAAGAATATTTCGCTGTTCTTCAGCTGTCTGTTGAATCTTTGCGATTGATGTTTGTTCCCACTGATTGATTTGATCAATTAACGAGTCATTATTTGTACTTGTTTCGTGATACGCCATTCTTTTTTTTTATAAATGCTACGTTGAAAACACTTTTGCATGATAATTCAAGAGTAAATCAGAAATTGAGGGTGAGGGTGAGGGTGTTGAGACAATAGAAAACCTATCAAATATAATTGATACTATCGAAGATCCTATCCTTGGATGTTCAAAAAAGAAATAATAAAGTAATAGAATATTTTCCTAACGAAACTGAGGTTACCACAGAAGTCGAAAATAATAATGTTCCACATTCAGCAATTAAACAACATGAGTTAACCAGTAATCGTATACTAAATTGGACAAACTTTAACATTTTAGCTAAAGAAATCCTTATTACGTAATTATCTTATTCTGTTGAAGTCGCTATAACGAGGTTGACTCTCACTTAGTTTGTAAAAATGAAAATCAAAGCGGCTGTTAATTGCTTTTTATTTATTTTGAAAATGAAAATATGAGAACAAAAAAATTATGTCCATGTGCAACAATTTTCTTCTTTACCGAAAATACCCCAACAATAATGCCAACTTGCTGTTTGCATACCTATTGGACACCAACTCGAAGCAGAATGTGCATGACAACCAGTCCAATAACATGTAGCATTGACTTGAAGAAGAAAGAAAACAGCAAAGACAACACATAAAATTAACATTCGATTCATTTTGTATAATATATTGAGTTAGTTATAAATTGTAATGAAGAATAAAGATATCAAACGGCCTATTGAAAGTACCATTTTATACTCAATTTTTTACCTTTGTAATTATTTCCCATAAAATTGTTAGTTCTAAAACACCTACCTCTGAGAATAATAGATTCCCCAGTAATTTTACGTAGTAACATCGTACGCAAGTATGTTATGGGGCAATGGGAATAGTATGCGTCACATTGATACAAAACAAGAAAAGACTCAAGGTGAGTTGTTCGATGAGTCATCGTATTTTCTATGTGTATGCGTTGAAGCAAACTAGTAGATATATTTTCAATCTCTAGTTATATCGCTAAAACGTTGAAATATACGATTCATCAGCAGAAAATAATCATGCATGTTTCTTTTTTTTAATTTTATCTCTGCACGTTTTTCTTCTTTCTTCTTCGATTGTTTATCTAAGACAAGTTGCATACTGAAAATAAAAATGCTTAAATTATGTCTCGTTTTCAGCATCTTCTATTTAATATCGACATCATCTGATATTATTCTAAAACCTATCAAACAAGGGCGATATAATGTTGCATTAATATTCATACCTGATGTTGAATTACCGCCAGAACGATATATTCTCTTGACAGAACAAATTCAAACAGTATCATTGAATTCGTTATGGATTGCTATTCCATCATTTGTCGATAATTTTCCACTAGAACAATTACGTCCAAAAGTGATCGATGAAATGATAACAAAACTACATACATCTGGTATGCCAATAAATAATGCAACAATCTTTCTGAGTGGTCACGGTTTAGGCGGAATAGCATCACAAATTCTCGCTCGAAAACATCTCAATAAGATCTTTGGACAAATTCTTATTGGTTCCTATCTCGAACGTAAATATCGATCGTCGACTGAAATCTATCCAATATCAACATTGACATTATCGGGTGAACTCGATGGTTTAACTCGTGTAACACGTATTATTGAGGCATTTTATTTCTATTCAACATATCCACATTTTACATTGATCATTCCAGGTATGAATCATATGAATGTAGCATCAGGTAAACCACCAAATCGTATTATTCGAAATGATATCTCATCGGAAATCAATGAAACAATTGCACATCAACAATTAGCTATTCTTATTTGTGATTATATGAATATGTTACTAAATAATCAAACAACAACATCACTACTTGAGTATAATTTCAATCGAACGAAATTGTTTTCTCAACCTTATTTTGATGCATCGAAACTCGAAGGTTCCTATCATTTCTTGCCTCCATGCTACAATCAAACCAATCAACAATGTCAACTAGGCAGTGCATGGAGTCCATATGCACAAAAAATCATGAGTGGCTTAAATGATACTGTTCAAATGAATATTTCCGATGAATTTCATATTGTTTATAAAACGCCAGAACATTTTGCACACTTGGATAACAATTGTTCAAATATGAAACCGTTAAATAATTGTATATTGAATATTCATACGGTAACACAAAATGTCTATGATGATTCAGATACAGGAGAAACACCTACTGCTGCCAATGAAATGCGAGTCAAACTCATTTCTAGACAGGTTCTTTTACAGGCTCGAGATGGTAGAAAATATGATTTCAATCAAACAGATAATCAATCTTTATGTGGTTTAATCAATCAATATGCACTCAATTGGGCTTTAAATAATACAGAAACTCAAACTAGACAAAGATATGAAAAGGTTGGAAAGAAAATAATTATCGGAGATGATATTGGTCCTTTGAATGCAGGACCTTTGTGGATATGGACACCTCTAGTAAGAATCTAATCATTGTGATATATTGATTTTTATTTTCTATTTTCGATATAGAAATATGAAGTCGGTAAAGATAGTCAAGGCAAATCAATTGTAACTATTCGTTCGCCTACACTTCGAACATCTGATGATTATCCTATTTCAATCGTCGCTGGTTTTCACTATTGTAAATTATTGAGTCCTGCTCGAGCACTCGAATGGATTTACATTGACAGTTTAAAACCATGACAACATTTTTCCTTTCATTTTTTCTTCATAATTCGACACTAATACAACTCAAGAAAGCTACATGTAATTTACATATTAATTTATTTTAATTTGATGAGCAAAATGACGAAGAAAAAAACCGAGTATTCTTGTAATTGCTTGTCATGTTCTTCGACGTTCGTATTGTCGCTATTTTCATATTTATTGGTATTTCGAAAGGAAATTCAATTGAACAACTCAAAAATCTACCGAAGAACAATGGAACACTTCTATTTCCATTGGTTGAAACTAATGTTAAATTTGGTACGATAGGATCTATTCATTCTCGTTCAATTAAACTAATCAAACTAGAAACAGCTTTTCATCGTCTATGTAAAATGCTTCGTCATCCGCTTGTTTTACAAGAGATTCTCAAACATCAATTTAAACTATGGGGTAACAAGAATAGATTTATCGATGGACAAAAATTAATTGAAATGATGGGTACTATATCGTACAAAGATGGTCTTCAAATCAATATACAAAAACTTCGACGAGGTATAACGTTGTGTTGATCGATAATGTCAAATATGAATATTCTTTTTTTTCTCAGGCTTATTAGGAAGATTAACACATGGAAAAAATCCTCATACTAAAACAATTACAATTGCAGATGCGCTTATGAAGAAAAAAATGAAAGCTATCGTTGCTATTATAGGTCATGAATTGGGTCATGTTTATGGAATGAAAGAAGGAGGCGGAGCATACCGTTTCCAATCAATAATAGAGAAAATGTACAAAAGTCAATTTTGGACATATTAATGAAAGAAAATAAACGAGACGCTCTTTTTCCTTTTCTTATATTAATTTGCCTATTGTGTCAACCATAACCTATTAGTTGTTATTTGTCTTTTCTCCTTTCTTTATATATATACATACGTATATTTTAGATCGCAAATGAAAGTTATCATTTTTCTTCTTCTTCTTCTTTTTTCAATTACTAACCTTTTCAATTCAACGGTATTAAGTTGTTCGTGTTCGAAAAAGCATTTATCATTACTCAAGGAGTTTAAACAGACAGATTATATTTTTATTGGTACTGTAAAAAATACGACAATAACCTGGCGAAATAATGATACAGAAGCTAGTCGTGATATTCAATTACAAATCGATAAACTTTTCAAGAAACCATCGTCTTCCAATCATAGTAGTTTAATTACAATATATACATCGAAAGATCGATCTGGTTGTGGGATTAAAATGAAAATAAATCAACGTTGGCAGATTTGGGCTACATATACAAATATGTTTTCAAATGATGATAATCCTCGTTGGCTTACAGTCGATAGTTGTGGACGTACTACTAAAATTTACAATCGAAATCTTAGTCGTTTACGTCGATTATCTTCACGTTCTTAGAACTCATCAAAACTAATGCTATAAAAGCAAAACGATTTTAATTAAAAAAAATAAAAACTTGAATAAATGTACAAATATCGATGATCCATTTGTTGATTAGATGAAGATGTAACTATATAGAGAAAAAAGTGGATGGAATTTGAAAGTCATGATTAATCAAGGTTTCTTGCATGTGTAAATTCTCGACAGATTTTCAAATATCAAACTAAAAATAAAAACAGATGTCATCGTTTTATAATATCGATTAATAAAATAACATGAGAAAAAAATGAATTTCTCTCATAAAAAAATGAAGCTTTTACCGAGAGTTTATCTCGATATTTTTCTTTTCTCTACAATTATAAATACATTCCCGCAAACGAATTTTCATCTAACCGATGTTAATGATCAGACATTCGCACATGATTGTCTTCAAATTTCGGTTTTACCAATTAGTACCAAAGATTCACAAGAAAT
>Ga0097679_1002924_pt1 | contig 13139 bp, 10 predicted proteins | sample ThiBiot_500_biof_2_FD_72848 | JGI IMG/M metagenome (GOLD analysis project Ga0097679, IMG submission 72848) | Wastewater bioreactor microbial communities from Cape Town, South Africa - Thiocy_cont_500_biof - 1398105538000 (version 2) (version 2) ...
TGGCGGTCAGCGACTGCTTGCCGTCCGGCGTCTGCCGCAGCGTCGCCTTGCCCTTGAGCGGCAAGCCGTCCAGCACGACACCGCCCGTCCCGAAGGCGAGCGCCACGGCCTCGGCCGGCTCGAACCGCAGGATGTCGATGTCGGCCCGCTGCGTCCCGTCCGCCTCGGTCGAAAGGTCGACCGACATCTCCTTCCACCGCTGCCCGGTTCTGCCCTTCATCAAGAGCCGGGTTCCGTGCTGGCCGAGCCGCGTCAGCCGGATCTCGACATCCTCAAAGCCCGCCTTCTGCCGTCCTTCCGGATCGACCAGCGACAGCCGCGCTCCGTTGATGCCGGCCGTTTCGAGGGCGCCGAGCAACCCGTCGCCGCGGGCCAGGGTCGAAATCGCGCCCATGATGCCGGTGAAAGCATTCCACTGCGCGGCATCGGGTATCGCCGCCGGTGGCTGCGCCTCGGCCGGGGCCGAATCGGCGTTGACGACCAGGGCACCGTTCCTATCGACGCCGAGCCGGACATTCACGCCGCGCAGATCGATCGAGACGAGGCGGATGTCGCCTCTGAGCAGCGCCAGCGGTTCATAACCGAGAATCGCTTCCGGAGCCCGGATCACGGCACCGCTGGAATGACGGAAGGACACCTGACGGACCCGGAGCTGGGAATGGCCGTCGATGCGGCCAAGCTCGGCGGAGGCCGCCTCGACCGTCCAGCCCGGGCCCAGCCTCTCCTCCATTGCCGACGAAATCCGCCCCTCGAGGCCGGAAAGCGGAATGATCCCGGTGACGAGCAAGGTCACCGCCGAGCCCGCCAGCGCCAGCACGCCGAGGAAGATGGCAACGCAGATCAGGGTGAGGCCCGCCTTGGCGCGCCTCTTCACCACCGCGGCGTCGCAGGCGCCCTCGGGGGGTACCGGCGCGACGGGCTCGCCACCCGCAACCTTTGCATCCTCGTCGGCCAAATCCGCGTGGTCCTCTCGGGCGCCGGTACCGGGTTGGACAAGGTGACGCAGAAGCGCCCCTTGCCGCAATCTCGGGAGACGGCATGGATGTCGATGTCGTCCGACGATGCGATTCGGCAAGCCGCAACCGCCGCCTGCCGCATCTTTCGCCAGATTGCCGCCCCCGGCCTGCTATGCGGCTCTCGCATCGGACCGGAAGGAAGTCGACTTCTCGGAGAGATCCGGTGCGATAACACAAGCGTAGATCACCGCGGTCATCCGATCGAAAATGCAGCGGTGCAGGGCGGTCCATGCCCGCCGAAGGCGACAAAAGGAAGGCAGACGACCATGGTTCTGAAGGAAGGTGACAGGGCGCCGGATTTTCGGCTGCCGCGCGATGGTGGTGAGGAAGTCTCGCTGGAGAGCTTCCGTGGGCGCAAGCTCGTGCTCTACGCCTACCCGAAGGACGACACGACCGGCTGCACTCGCGAGGCGATCGACTTCAACCGGTTGCGCCCGGAATTTGCCGCCTGCGCGACGGAGATCGTCGGAGTCTCTCCCGATTCCGCCCAACGACATGATCGCTTCAAGCTGAAGCACCAGCTCGATCTGACGCTTCTCGCCGATGAGAGCCAGACCCTGGCGCAAGCCTACGGCATCTGGACCGAGAAGAGCATGTATGGCCGCAAGTTCATGGGCATCGAGCGCTCGACGTTCCTGATCGACGCCGAAGGCCGCATCGCGCGGATCTGGCGGAAGGTGAAGGTCGCCGGCCATGCCGAAGAGGTACTTGCCGCGGCGCGCGCACTGTAGCCGGAGTTTCGCCGCCGGCCTTTGCGAAAGATTAACCCTAACAATTCCTAATGGCGGTATCGGCAGCGTTTTCCCGGTACCGCGTATGCATCCTCAGCCACAGACCGCTCCAACCCTTCCCGCCAGCGGGCTGATCGTCCACAGGACCTACACGGTCCGCCGCTCGACCATGCTCATCGGCCTCGGCTGGCTCGCCCTGATGACGGCCTGCAGCGGCACCGCCGGTTGGTACATCCTCAGCAAGGACGACCTCGCGGCGCGGCTGATCGCTCGCGAGACGACCCGTCAATATGCCTATGAGGACCGCATCGCCGCGCTGCGCGCCGACATCGATCGCTATGCCAGCCGCGCGCTGCTCGACCAGGACAGCGTCGAGTCGCGCGTCGACGAGCTGGCGACCCGGCAGGCCGAACTCGAATCACGGCAGTCCTTGGTGACGGCGCTTACCGACACGCTGCAGTCGAACGGACTCCTGCCGACCGGCAAGCTGCCGCTGCGCCCCCGCGTCGCCAAGCCGGAGGAGCCGGTTCGCGCCTCGGGCGTGACCAGTTTCGCGCCGATCGTGCCGAGCAAGCCGACTCCGGCGCCGGAGGCGCCGCCGCTACGCGGCGCGGAGGCGAACGCCGGTGGTTGGCAATCAGGGGAAGCGCAGGCCGAGCAGCCTCCGGCCAAGCGCGTCGAAGCCAGCCTGGAAAAGCTGGGTGCCGCGATGGACCAGACATCCGCAGCGCAGCTCGATGCTCTCAAGGACATGGACCAGAAGGTCGCCGAAACCCAGAAGAAGCTGCGCAGCGCGCTTGCGGAGACCGGCCTCGACATCAGTCGGATGGCCGTTCCGGGCGCCGCCGAGGGCGGCATGGGCGGCCCGCTCGTGCCGGTGAAGCTCGATGCCTCCACCGGCCCGTTCGCCGCCACCCTGATGGATCTGCAGCCGCGCCTGACCGCGCTGGTACGCCTGCGCGGGCTCGTCGAGCAGATGCCGCTGGCCCGCCCGATGAGCGGCGACCACGAGTTCACCTCGAATTTCGGCTACCGCACCGACCCTTTCACCCGGGGTCTGGCGATGCATACCGGCGTCGACTTCCGCGCCGCCGCGGGCTCGGCTATCCTCGCCACCGCGCCGGGCAAGGTCGTCGCGGCAGAGTACAATGGCGGCTACGGCAACATGGTGGAAGTCGAGCACGCCAACGGGCTGAGCACGCGCTACGCTCATATGTCGGCGATTTCCGTTTCGGTCGGCCAGATCGTCAAGACCGGAACCGTGCTCGGCCGGGTCGGCACCACCGGCCGTTCGACCGGCCCGCATCTGCATTACGAAACGCGGATCAACGAGGAGCCGGTCGACCCGACCAGATTCCTCAATGCCGGCAGCAAATTGGCTGGAATTCTGCAAGCATCGCTATAGCGACATCCGACGGAAAGACGGCCCGGAAGCGCCATCCGCTCCCGGGCCGTTTCCTTGCGCTGTGCCGGATCAGTCGATGTCCTCGACCTCGACCTCGGTGCCGTAGACGCGCTGCGCCAGCGAGGCTTCCATGAATGGGTCGAGATCGCCGTCGAGCACGTCGGACGGCGCTGTCGAGCTGACGCCGGTACGCAGATCCTTCACGAGCTGATAGGGCTGCAGCACATAGGAGCGGATCTGGTGACCCCAGCCGATATCGGTCTTGGAGGCCGCCTCGGCATTGGCCTTTTCCTCACGCTTCTTCAGCTCGACCTCGTAGAGCCGCGCGCGCAGCATTTCCCAGGCCTTGGCCCGGTTCTTGTGCTGCGAGCGCTCCTGCTGGCAGGCCACCGCAATACCGGTCGGGATATGCGTGATGCGCACCGCCGAATCGGTCGTGTTGATGTGCTGGCCGCCCGCGCCCTGGGCGCGATAGGTGTCGATCCGGCAGTCCGATTCCTTGACGTCGATGACGATGCGGTCGTCGACCACCGGGTAGACCCAGACCGACGCGAAGGAGGTCTGCCTTCTGGCGTTGGAGTCGAAGGGCGAGATACGCACGAGACGGTGCACACCGGATTCGGTCTTCAGCCAGCCATAGGCGTTGTGGCCCTTGAACTGCAGCGTCGCCGACTTGATGCCGGCCGTGTCGCCGTCCTGATATTCGAGCGTCTCGACCTTGAACTTCCGCCGTTCGCCCCAGCGCCGGTACATGCGCAGCAGCATTTCGGCCCAGTCCTGGCTCTCGGTGCCGCCCGCGCCGGGATGGATTTCGACATAGGTGTCGAGCATGTCGGCCTCGCCCGACAGCAAGGTTTCGACCTGCAGCCGGGCGGCCTCATCCTGGACGGCCTTGATCGCCTGCTCGCCCTCGCTGACCGTGGCCTCGTCGTCTTCCATCTCGCCGAGCTCGATCAGCGTCAGGGCGTCGTCGAGGTCGCGTTCGAGCTTGCCGATGCCGTCGATCTGCGTCTCGAGCGAGGTGCGCTCGCGCATCAGCTTCTGCGCGGCGTCAGCATCGTTCCAAAAATCCGGGCCCTCGGAGAGCGCGTTCAGTTCAGCGAGGCGGCGCTGGGCTTGATCCCAGTCAAAGATGCCTCCTCAGCAGTCCGATCGACTGCTTGGCGTTATCGAGTTGCGTCTGGATTTCGGGGCGCATGATTCTGCTTTGGTTTTCCGTGATCGTCCTGTCCGTTGCGCTCAGATAGGGGCGAAAGCGCACGCTGTAAACGCCTCTTGGCCCCGCATCCGGCGTACGGACCGGTTCCCGGCCTCAGCCGCCGCTGCCGGCGGGATCGCGGCCGGGGACGGGATTGGTCGGGAAGAAGCGCTGGCTCGGACGCTGCGGCTGCACCGGCACGCCGCGCGGCGGCTCGACATCGATCCGCCCTCCGCCCGGAGGCGGCTGATTCACGTCGCGCGGCGGGGTGGTGCGCGGCCTGCGCGGCTCCTCCGGCGGCGGAGGCGGCTCGGGCTCCTTCGGATCGACGATGATCTCGGTGCCGCCTTTGCAGTCGGTCAGCCAGACATCGTAGATCGCGTGTTCGACGCCGTGCAGACCTGGGCTGTCGGCGAACATCCAGCCGGTGAAGATGCGGCGATATTCGTTGTTGAAGGTGACCTCGTCGACCTCGACGAAGGCATCGGTGCGCGGCGCCTCGGTGGGCGGGCGCGTCCAGCAGACGCGCGGCGTGATCTGCAGCGCGCCGAACTGCACGGTCTCGTCGATCGCCACCTCGAAGGAGATGATCCGGCCGGTGATCTTGTCGAGCCCGGCGAAAACCGCCGTCGGATTCTTGATGCGGTCGGCCAAAGCCGGCCCGGCGGCGACCGTCATCGTCAGAGCGCTCGCGGCGAGACCCGCCAGGATCGGGAAACGGAACAGGGACGGCATGCTGGCGCGAATCTCTCCGGCATCGCGGACAAGAGCGCGACGGGGCGCAGTAACACGGCAAAGGCAGCGGAAAAAGGGCGCGTTGCCTTCTCAACCTCTCATGCAGGTCTCGATATGGTCGATGGCGACGGCCAGACCGTCCTCGGCCCGGATCTGCGCGCCGCCAGTCGGCTCAGCGGCCCGGCGTCCAGGCCTGATAGTCGCCCGTGGCGGCGGGTCGCTCGCCCTCGGCCAGGGTCGAGCCCTGCGGACGATAGGCCAGCGCCGTGCCGGTCCAGTTCTGCTGGTGCGGCTGCTGCCACTCGCGCGGCTGGTAGCTTTCCTCGGAGGGCGCGACATCGACGGTGTGATGCAGCCAGCCGTTCCAGCCCGCCGGAATGTTCGAGGCCTCGATCGGTCCATTATAGACCACCCAGCGGCGCTGGAAGCCGAGCGCCTTGTCCTTCACGCCGCCCTTGGTGCGGTAATAGACATTGCCGAACTCATCCTCGCCGACCCGTTCGCCGAAGCGCCAGGTGTGGAAGCGGGTGCCCATGGTCTGGCCGTTCCACCAGGTGAAGATCTGCAGCAGCCAGTTCTTCATCGCCCAGCCCTTCCCGCCTTGCGCCGATGCACTCGTCCGCGCGCCGCCCGCGCGCCGGATCGGGGCCGACTTATGGCGCCAGCGCCCCGCCCTGTCCAGCCCGGAGCCGGAACACCGGGTCACATCGCGACACAACCTGATTCTGTCGCGACGCCCCGCCCGATTCCTGCCGCGATTCGGCTTCGTGACAGCCACAATCGACGCCGCTTCAAGCACTTGCCGCCGAGCCCACAACCGGGACCTTCAAGCGGATGCCGGGACGGCATGGATTCAGCATCCGTCAACCATGAATAGCGGGGATTTTAGGGACTGCGCATCGGCCGGCCCTGTGGCAATCTTGCCGCGCAGCGGCGATTCTGCGCGGGATTCCCAAGGCTTAGCCCGAGCCTTGAACCTTATCCCCACAACTCACATGTTCCTACCAGATGTCGTATCCACAAGTTCGACCCCGCACTATTCCTTGACGAAGACGGCTTTGGGGCGCTAGATTTTGACCATCGCATGACGGCCGGCGGCACCCCCTCTGGATGACTGCGAAACCCTAGTTTTCCAGTGTGTCCCGGGCCTACCGCCGCATCCGCCATCGACAGCGGAAGCGAACGGATTTGCGCGGACATTTTGGGCGCGTCCGGGACCATCGGCGAGGCTACATCGCCGGGACCCACAGGGCATCGAACCGAGTTTGGGCTGACATCAGGAGCCGGTGATCAACCGGCCGCGCGTGGCTTGCGAAGCAGGCCCGCGGCAGATCAAGGGACGAAGATCATGCGCATCGAGCGCCGCTACACCACCGCCGGACAGTCGCCCTATGCTGCGATCCCGTTCCGATCGGCCGTCAGCGAGATCAAGAACCCGGACGGCTCCGTCGTCTTCCGGTTGGAAGGCATCGAGGTTCCCGAGGCCTGGTCGCAGGTCGCCAGCGACGTGCTCGCGCAGAAGTACTTCCGCAAGGCCGGCGTGCCGGCGCGCCTGAAGAAGTTTGAGGAGAACGACGTCCCCTCCTTCCTCTGGCGCTCCGTCGCCGACGAGGCCGCTCTCGCCGAGTTGCCCGAGGGCGAGCGCTACGGATCGGAAATCTCCTCCAAGCAGGTCTTCGACCGCCTCGCCGGCTGCTGGACCTATTGGGGCTGGAAGGGCGGCTATTTCTCCTCCGAGGAGGATGCCGCGGCCTTCCATGACGAGCTGCGCTTCATGCTCGCCACCCAGCGCGTCGCGCCGAATTCGCCGCAATGGTTCAACACCGGCCTGCACTGGGCCTATGGCATCGACGGCCCGAGCCAGGGCCATTTCTACGTCGACTTCAAGACCGGCAAGCTGGTGAAGTCGAAGTCGAGCTACGAGCACCCGCAGCCGCATGCCTGCTTCATCCAGGGCGTGCAGGACGACCTCGTCAACGAGGGCGGCATCATGGACCTCTGGGTCCGTGAGGCCCGCCTGTTCAAGTATGGCTCCGGCACCGGCTCGAACTTCTCGATGCTGCGCGGCGAAGGCGAGAAGCTCGCCGGCGGCGGCAAGTCGTCCGGCCTGATGTCCTTCCTCAAGATCGGCGACCGTGCCGCCGGCGCGATCAAGTCGGGCGGCACCACCCGCCGCGCCGCCAAGATGGTCGTGGTCGATGCCGACCATCCGGATATCGAGGCCTATATCGACTGGAAGGTGAAGGAAGAGCAGAAGGTCGCCGCCCTCGTCACCGGCTCCAAGACCGTCAAGAAGCACATGAAGGCCGTACTCAAGGCCTGCGTGAACTGCGAGGGCGACGCCGATTCCTGCTTCGACCCCGAGAAGAACCCGGCCCTGAAGCGCGAGATCAAGCTCGCCCGCAAGGCGCTGGTGCCGGACAACTACATCAAGCGCGTCATCCAGTTCGCCAAGCAGGGCTACAAGGACATCTCCTTCGACACCTATGACACCGACTGGGATTCCGACGCCTATCTCACCGTCTCCGGCCAGAATTCGAACAACTCGGTCTCGCTGACCGACGATTTCCTGCGCGCGGTGGAAACGGATGCCGACTGGAACCTGACCGCCCGCACCACCGGCAAGGTCCACAAGACGCTGAAGGCCCGCGACCTCTGGGAGAAGATCGGCTACGCCGCCTGGGCCTCGGCCGATCCCGGCCTGCACTTCAACTCGACGATGAACGACTGGCACACCTGCCCGGCTTCCGGCCGGATCCGGGCGTCCAATCCGTGCTCCGAGTACATGTTCCTCGACGACACCGCCTGCAACCTGGCCTCGGCCAATCTGCTGCAGTTCTACGATACGCAGACCAAGAGCTTCGACGTTGCGGCCTATGAGCATCTCTGCCGGCTCTGGACCGTCGTGCTCGAGATCTCGGTGACGATGGCGCAGTTCCCGAGCCGCGAGATCGCCGAGCTCTCCTACGAGTACCGCACGCTCGGCCTCGGCTACGCCAATATCGGCGGCCTGCTGATGACCATGGGCCTCGGCTACGACTCCGACGAGGGCCGTGCGCTGGCCGGCGCCCTCACCGCGATCATGACCGGCGTCGCCTATGCGACCTCGGCCGAGATGGCGGGCGAACTCGGCCCCTTCCCCGGCTACAAGAAGAACGCCAGCCACATGCTGCGCGTCATCCGCAACCACCGCACGGCGGCCCATGGCCTTGCCGACGGCTATGAGGGCCTGAGCGTCACCCCGGTCCCGCTCGACCACGCCACCCTCGCCCGTCTCGGCGGCTCGGCCGTCACCATGGCGGAGCGCTCGCGCATCGTCTGGGACGAGGCGCTGGAGCAGGGCAAGCGCTACGGCTACCGCAACGCCCAGGCGACCGTGATCGCGCCGACAGGCACGATCGGCCTCGTCATGGATTGCGACACCACCGGCATCGAGCCCGATTTCGCGCTGGTGAAGTTCAAGAAGCTCGCCGGCGGCGGCTACTTCAAGATCATCAACCGCGCCGTTCCCGATGCGCTCCGCGCTCTCGGCTATCGCGAGGCCGATATCGCCGAGATCGAGGCCTATGCCGTCGGCCACGGCTCGATGAAGCAGGCGCCGGGCGTCAATCCCTCGACGCTGCGCGCCAAGGGCTTCACCGACGAGAAGATCGAGGCGGTCGAGAAGGGCTTGAAGAGCGCCTTCGACATCAAGTTCGTCTTCAACAAGTGGACGCTGGGCGAGGATTTCCTCACCGGCACGCTCAAGGTCCCGGCCGAGAAGCTGAACGACATGTCGTTCGAGCTCCTGCCCTTCCTCGGCTTCAGCAAGGCCGAGATCGAGGCCGCCAACGTCCATGTCTGCGGCGCGATGACCCTGGAAGGCGCTCCGCACCTGAAGACCGAGCACTACAACGTCTTCGATTGCGCCAACCCCTGCGGGCGCATCGGCAAGCGCTATCTCTCGGTCGAGAGCCATATCCGCATGATGGCGGCGGCCCAGCCCTTCATCTCGGGCGCGATCTCCAAGACCATCAATATGCCCAACGAGGCCACGGTCGAGGACTGCAAGAGCGCTTATATGCTCTCGTGGAAGCTGGCGCTGAAGGCCAACGCCCTCTACCGCGACGGCTCCAAGCTCTCGCAGCCGCTGAACTCGGCGCTGATCTCGGACGATGACGACGAGGCGGACGACGCCGTCGAGACGCTGGTCGCCCAGCCGATGGCGGCGCGCGCCACCCAGATCTCGGAGAAGATCGTCGAGCGCATCGTCGAGCGCATCGAGCGCAAGCGCGAGCGCGAGAAGATGCCGGATCGCCGCACGGGCTACATCCAGAAGGCCACCGTCGGCGGCCACAAGGTCTATGTCCATACCGGCGAGTATTCGGACGGGCGCCTCGGCGAGATCTTCATCGACATGCACAAGGAGGGCGCGGCCTTCCGGGCGATGATGAACAATTTCGCCATCGCGGTCTCGCTCGGCCTGCAATACGGCGTACCGCTGGAGGAGTATGTGGAGGCCTTCACCTTCACCCGCTTCGAGCCCTCGGGCTTCGTCGCCGGCAACCAGTCGATCAAGAACGCGACCTCGATCCTCGACTACGTCTTCCGCGAGCTGGCGATCTCGTATCTCGGCCGCAACGACCTCGCCCATGTCGATCCGAGCGAGATCGGCCATGACGTGATGGGCAGCGGCGTCGGTCAGGACAAGGCGCCGGATGCAGCCCCGGTCGTTTCGACCCCGCTGGCCTCCACCGGCTTCCGCCGCGGCAAGCCGATCAACCTGCTCGCCATCCAGGGCGGCGGTGCGGCGAACGATGCGGTCGCCCGGTCGTCCTCCACCGTGACGGCTCTCGCCACGGCTGGCGCGACTGCGCTGAAGGAAGAGCCCGAGGCCTATGGCGAAGCGGAAATGGCCAAGCTCGGCTTCGCGGCTCCTGCTGCCCAACCAACCCAGTCGGAGCGCCGGGCCGAGGCGATCATGAAGGGCTATGTCGGCGATAGCTGCGGCGAGTGCGGCAACTTCACGCTGGTCCGCAACGGGACTTGTTTGAAATGCAACACCTGCGGTTCCACGACCGGCTGCTCGTAGTATGTCGAGTTGACGATTGAAGAGAGAGGCATAGTGTTGCCGCGATTGTCGGTCGAGTTCCGCAATCTACCTCTGGACGCCCGGCATTAGCCGGGCGTCCAGCCCGCTTCTGGGATGTTCCGATCATAGCTCGTTGCCAAGGTCGATCCGCTACGCACTCTCGCGTTCGCAGGGCTAGAGCCTCTTCCTCGATGACGGCCGCATCGAGATCTACTCCAACCCGTCGAGCGCTCAATCAGGCCGCTCGTCCTGACCAGAAAGAACGCGCTCTTCGCCGGCTCCGACAGTGGTGCAGATCATTGGGTCGCCATCGCCTCGCTCATCGAATCCGCAAAGCTCAACAGCGTCGAGCCGCACGCCTACCTTGCCGACATCATCGCCAAGATCGTCGGCGGCCATCCCACCAACCGCGTCGATGAACTGCTGCCATGGGCCTTCCGGCTCAGCCCGCTCTCAGGGGCGCCGCGTGATGTCGGCGCTCTTACCACTCGACGACGCGCATTGCCGCTGACAATCGCAGCGGCTGCCCCCTACATTCCTGGAATAGTGTAGGCTGACGTGCATGCTCCACACCTATGCCATAGGCGACGTGCACGGCCGCTCTGACCTCCTCCAAACCGTCATCACATTCTGCGAGGAGGATGCGGCTCGCAGGGGCGGCATGCCGCGCATCATATTCCTTGGCGATATTGTCGACCGTGGCCGAGATGCTAAGGGGTGTCTCGAGATTGTGGGCCGTGCCCTGGCAGACCATCCTGCTTCAATTTTCCTGCGCGGCAATCACGACGACTGGTTCCTCCGGTTTTTGGAGAATGACCGGCGCCAGCTCCGCACTTGGTTCCATGACGGCGGCAGGGAAACCATAGACTCCTACTGCGACCTCGACATCGACGATGCACAGCGTTTCATCGTCAGTCGGCATCCCGGCCACCTCGACCTGCTCCGCCGGTCCGTTTTCATGGTTGAAGACGGCCCGCTTCTATTTGTGCATGCCGGCGTTAGGCCCGGCGTCGCCCTAGGGAGTCAATCGCCTGATGATTTGATGTGGATCCGCGAGCCATTTCTCGATCATCACGGCAGGCTGCCTCGCGTCATCGTCCACGGCCACTCGGTTATGAACCCTCCTCGACCGGTGGTCACCGAGAATAGGATATCTTTGGACACCGGCGCCTGCTGGACGGGGCGGCTGTCGGTACTCGTAATCGATCAGGCGAAACAACAGCTATCGTTCTTCCAAACCGATGGTGACAGCGGATCGATCGTCAAAATCGATCCTGTGAATCACGACCGTGGGGATGGCACCCTGCTGGGTGATCTTTCCTGGCTAGCACCCCAGCAATAACTCGAAGCCGCGGCCAACGCCTGAGATCAGCCCGCGAAGGGATGTCGGATCGCGCCGAGGCACGAAGGCAGCACGAATTTACCGATAAGTGACTTTAAGTTTGGGTTTCAGATTCAGGTCTTTGAATTGTAGCTTTTGACGGATAATCCCCGAGAAATTCAGCGCTTGGGTGCGGCGTCATAGACGCACGCCCCCGATCCGGCAGCCTGATTGAGGCGCCGAGGCTAGCAACTGTCGCAACCACGCGCTATTTCAACTCTTAGGATCGTTGGGCGCGAGTCGACGATCGACAAAGGTGTCGAATGAACACATTTAACGTCGAAAAGGCAGCACAGGTCACCGCATACTTCGCTCTCCGCGAAGGAGGCTCCATCGACGTGCTCAAGCTGGCCAAGCTCGTCTACCTCGCGGAACGAACCTACCTGGATGCATACGAGCTCCCTCTCACCGGCGACACGCTGGTCGCTATGCCTCACGGCCCGGTCCTCTCCCAGACGCTCGATCACGTGAACGGCGTCACTCCGGACAATCCGGAATGGAAGCACTACGTCGGAGCCCGAGCTCACTACGCTGTACAGGCCGCCCCCGGCGTTTCCGTCGAAACCCTCGACCACCTCTCCATCGCAAACATCGAAGTGCTCGATGAGGTCTGGGCCAAATATGGACATCTGGACGGTTTCGCTCTGCGGGATTTGACCCATGACGAGTGCGCCGAATGGACTGATCCAAATGGCTCATCGCGGCAGATCAGCTATTCCGATCTGTTCCGCGCACTTGGCAAGGCGAATGTCGAAACGCTCGTAGAAGGCGTCGAAATCGCGAACGCGGTCAAATCCGCTTCAACGCGATTCGGCGCTGGCGGAATGCGGCACTAGTTCACGAGCGACTATGCGGGCCTACCATACGACCTGGACGCCGGAACTCGGCGCGTGCCTCTTAATTCCATCGGGGCCGAGGCACGATCCCAATAGGATGCACCTCCACGTGGTGATCACGGCCGTCACCCAGGACGGAAAAGCGTTGGTAGTTCCCATCACCAAATTGACAAACACGAAAGCGGACGACCTCGCCTGCGTGCTTGGCAACGGGAATGACGGTGACCATGAATTCCTGCACAAGCCGAGCTATGCCTTCTATGAAGAGGCTTCGATTTGGCGCGTTGATCAGCTGACAAACTGCGTTCGCAATCGCACCTTTGTCGCCAAGCAGCCTGCAAGCAGCAAGATGATATCTCGCCTTCAGCAGGGTGGTCGGATTTCAAAACGGATTCGGCCCATCCATCAGCGGATGCTCTAGCCAAGAACGCCAGAACGCCTGGCGCGCCTAGATTCAATCTTCCTAGATGCGAGGGAATGGCTTCAGCAGGGCACGCCAGGCGTTGCGTCGCGATGGATAAACTGCGCATCAGTGCATCGTCCTGACCGCCGCCGGTTACCGGCCATTGACCCACAAGCTGGGGTAGCCGATGACCAAGCTAGGCGAGGACTGAGTGTCACCTATGCCGTTGGAGTTCATAAAGGATGACCTGAGACCCTGATCTTCCTCCATGAATGGGTAGAGTCTGTCGCGAAGGAGACGACGGATGAAGCCCTCACGTTTTTCGGAAGAGCAGATCATCGGGATGCTGAAGGAGCAGGATGC
>Ga0097679_1002943_pt1 | contig 13089 bp, 13 predicted proteins | sample ThiBiot_500_biof_2_FD_72848 | JGI IMG/M metagenome (GOLD analysis project Ga0097679, IMG submission 72848) | Wastewater bioreactor microbial communities from Cape Town, South Africa - Thiocy_cont_500_biof - 1398105538000 (version 2) (version 2) ...
CGGTGGGGGCGGTCGCAGGGCACATTTCGCGCGCGCAGCCAGGATGTCAAATACGTGCTCTCCCGGGTGACCTCGTCGACCTTGCTAACGGCCCCGTACCAACAATCGCGCTGTCACAGGGCAAAACACTGCAGATGGCAATATCTGAAGGTGCCGAGGACCGGCAGGGAATGGCAGGCCTCGGCGGTGGACCGCCAGGGAATGCCTATGTCGAGCTTCAATCGAGCCACATCGCTGCTTCAACCGCAACGACGACAATATTCATGTCGAGGCCCCCGGTCGCTCCACCCTGAAGGAAGGGGTGCTGGGTGCGCGGATCTAGGTCCCGACCATCGGCGATCCATCGGCGGTAACACTCCCGAAAAGGCTTCGTTCGAGTTGAACTCTGGGCGCCTACGGCCTCCATCAATCCGCAGCCGCTTCATCGTGAACACGACCAGATGGGAGCGCTCGTTTTGGATGCGGCCTTTTTATTCGCTTACCAGGTTTTTCAGCATCGCATCGCAAATGGCTTCGGCCTCTTCGAAAGACCGAAATGGTGAGCCGGTGATCTTGATCGGGCCACGGCCTTGAGGACACCACGATGCCACGTATCCCGAGGTGCGGCGAAAACCGGGACCGGAAAGACTTTCGAAGAAGCTAATTGTGAAGGAGTAGCCGCCGCTGTTTGCGCTCCAAATTTGCATCTCGTCGAAGACGCGGTGGAATTGAAGAGGCATTCAGTCACTCAACCGTGCAGAGCTGCCATTTCGATTCGGGTGGTCTTTCGGAGCGTGAAGTGTCTCGGGGCTCCACATGCGACGCAGCAAATATACGGCTCGTCTCACGAATGGGAATTAATGAGTAACATCAAACGGTCCGAGTTAAATGTCATTCTCGCTGCGGCAGACTTCATGATGAAAGAGCATCCTAACTCGACTGAGCAAACAAGCAAAAAATGTCTGCACACAAAAAAGGGACCCCGCCGAAGCGGGGCCCGTTTGTCTAATCGATCAGTGATTCGGGCCACTGCGCTGGGCCGGGCCTGGAGAGCCTGACGATGATCCCGACGGCGTGCTCTGATTCGCACTCGGCTGATTGGACGTCGACGAGCTTCCGCTCTGCGAGGGTTCGTGAGCCTGACCCGTCGTGTTCGACCGATTGGGCATGCTTTGTCCCGTTGTCGAAGACGAAGACATGGGGTTCTGCGCCTCGGGGTTCTGCGCCTGGCCAGAATTCTGGTTTGGTGTCTCACCGGTCGCGTTCTGCTGGTTCGACGGCTGATTCATCTGACCGCTCTGCCCCTGACGCTTAGTGGTCTTGGCCCCGGTTGAGGTTTGAGCGTCATTCGACGAAGACTGCGACTGGATGCTCTCACGTGCCTGCTGGCTTAGCCGACCGGAAACGCCAAGCGACGAAACCGTGCGCATGTCGATGCCGCCGGTCACGGCAATACCTTGCTGACGCTGGTACGTTGTGAGGGCTTCGCGGGTTTCCGGACCCCACACACCGTCGGCATCTCCATCCAGGAGACCACGATCGATCAACACGCGCTGGATGAGGCGAATGTCGTCCGGTGGCAGGTCGACCGCGGCGACATGCCCACTGCTGCTACCGCCGCCGGCGAAGCGCGCTCGCGGACCTACCGGTACCACGTCGACGATACGGCGATCGCGATCGACGATCACGACCTCGTCTTCCACGACGAAGAAGCTGTCGTCACGATAGGCGGGAAACACGTCTATCAGCGCTGGATAGGTGGAGACAGAGGCAATGTGCACGCTCGACGGAACCGATATGCCGGAACGAACCTGAAAATTGATCGAGTTCACGTCGACATGCGGGGCGTTGCTGGCGTGCAAAACCGACGTCTGTAGCGTCGTCCGCTGCTGTGCTGTCACGTTCTTGCCGCTCTGGGTCTTAAGGCCGGCAGTGGTCTGGCTCTGGGTATGTCCCTGCGTGTTTGTTTCGCCCTGCGCCGCGTTCTGATTGACGCCGGAGTTCGAATTCCGGTCCTGGGCGCTCTGGCCCTTGATGCCGGATCCGTTTTGCTGGCTATTGGACTTGTTATCAGCCTTGCTGTCAGCCTTGGCGTCGGATTTGCCCTTGTCCTGCGTGCGATCTTCGGATCGCTGCGCATTGTCGCGCTCGGACTTGCTCTGACCAACCGTCTGACCCTTGTCCTTTCGGCCCTGGTGCTGCGCGCGCTCTTTGCCGGCGCCACGCTGTTCCTTGCTCGAGTCCTCCGAACGGCGCGCATTGTCGCGGTCGGAGTCACGGTCGGACCGCCCCTGGCCGACCGTCTGTCCCTTGCTGCTATCGCGCTGGCCTTCCGCGCGGCTACGCTCGTGGGTGCCAGAGTCCTCGCGCTGTTCGCTGCGTGCGGAGGAACCTTCGGCCCGGCCACTCTGACTGGGTTCGGACTTGCGACCCTGTGTCATTCCCTCGCGATGAGAAGCGCCCTCACTACCAGAAAGGCCGCTACCCATTCCGCTTTTGGAGTGAATGCCCGCCGACGTTCCCGTTTCGCTCGCCGCACCGCTAGCACCGCCGCTCATGCTTTGCGCCGACGCAAAGCTCACACCGGCAAGCAATGCTGCGGTCGTGACCAGAAGCCTGCTCTTTGCTGTATTCATCATTCGATGTCACTCCTTGTTTGCTCGAGCGCTTTCCCTCCATTGAAGCGCACATAGACCGGTCTGATAAACGAGAGCCCCCCTGAGCAACTGAGCGAGGGTGCTATTGTTCCGATACCATTGCGATCGCTATTGAATGTCGGTTGCTTCCCGCAGCTGTGCCCGTCAAACGCTCGACTGGCAACAGCAGTTCCAGTGCTACGCAGTGATCTGATTCAATGAGAAACAGTCTAGCCAGTAACGCACTCGCACCGGCGCAACGCCGCCCATAGCGAGAGCACTCAACGGATTCGGCGGGCTAGGCGGATGCCTCACGGAACAAACGGCCGCGAAGCGGCGTTTTGGTTCTTCGTTGTTCAACGGAGGAACTGCCTGATGAAGACATTTGCCTTTAGCGCAGTCATTGCATGTATTGCCACGTCAGCGCTTGCGCAAACGACGACGGTTCACGAAGAATATTACATTGTGCGCGATCCGGCGACGAAGAGGTGCACCATCGTGGACCAGAAGCCGACCGTTACGACAACCATCGTGGACCATGGCATCTTTGGCACCCGGTCCGAAGCCGAAGCCGGCATGAAGACCATGAAAGTCTGCACGACGGACGAGCACGAGGATTGATTCCGTTGCGTCCGTTTCGCCCCGCCAGTTCGCTTCGGCGGGGCGTTTTTCATGCGTTCGTTTACTAACACACTCCGCGTCCACAGCATGAGCGCTCAGGAGGAACGATCGGCACGGCAGGGGGAGGATACTCATGAAGAAGTTGGCTCTGTGCGCGCTTGCGTGTTTAGCCACGGGATCGTTTGCGCAGACGGGGGCATCCGCCAAGTTCTACGTGGTCCGCGATCCTACGACGAAGAAACGCGCGATCGTGGACAGACGGCCCACTACCAAGGCCGACACCATCGACGAGCAAATAGACTTCAAGACCAGGGCAGAAGCGGAGACCGGCATGCAATCGATGAAAGCCTGCGGTACGGTGCAGCTGACCACCGCCGATAGCTTTGTCACTCCCGGAAGCTTGGCGCGTCCGGATGGTGCTACACTAGCCGCATACTAGCAGCCGCGGAAGCGCCGACGACGCGCCAGCACTGGCGGGAAACCGGTTTCAAAGCCCAGCTCACATTGCTCAATCGGAAGCAGCCGTTGTGCGCTACAAGGAAGTGCTCGACGGAATCGGACACGTCACGAGGGAGATCGTCGTTTCCCCACCGGACGACAACGACCGGAATGAAAAGGTCGATAAGACCTGGTCCGTGCATTTTGCGTCCGCAGATGAAGCGAGTCATTAATTCCGAGGTGTACAGCCGCCAGATCGTTGCTTCGGGCAATCGCACGAGTGAACCACCTGTTCGAAGACGACGATCAGCTTGCGGGCTGGTGCGTGAACGCTCACAAAGCGGTGGGAATGCCGGTTAGCAGGCGGGTCAGAAGCGTAATTCCGAGATACTGGCGAATGCGTTTGGCAATCTCGTCGATAGTTCTGGCGATTTCGCGGCGCTCACCCTGGCCGAACTCCGGACCGAGTTTTTTGCCCATCGCGTCGACCTCGCGTCGGATGTGCGCTGCGGAATGATAAGGGCCGCACGGTTTTCGTGTGGCCCTTTCATTGAAATGCGGCTTCAGAAGAGGGCTTCTTCGCTCCCGAAGTGCGGGGCGCTCTGCTTGTCAACTGGCGCGGATAGGTTTCCGCCGCAGCCGAATATTCGCGGAGCTTGTTCCTGATCGTACGGATAGACACCCCGAGCATGCGTGCGGCGCGAGTCCGATTGCCGTTGCAATGAATGATCGTCTGCAACACCAGTTCTCGCTCAACTTCGCTGACGGTCGCGCCAATCAACTGAGACACCAGTTGCTTTGAGGGCGTACGCGTTTGAAGTGGTGTACATGCAGACTCAGGAGGCATGATTCGTAATCCACTACTGTCCCACTCAGTGATAGGAGCGGGAACCTTCGAGATCAGCCCACAGCCATTTCAAGCCAAGCTGGTTAACAAGTTATTAATTCTGATTGCGGCGTTTTCGCACGTCTAGATTAACAGGCTGTTGAAGAAGGCCTGATCGCAGTTTGCAAAGAGCAGGGCATTGGTTTCCGGCACGATGGATCGCTGATCGGTTGAGGTCGCGATCCTTTTCAGGGTTCGTTGCGGTTCTGCCGGCTCGATTGCGGCTCGATCAGACCGCTTGCTTCAGCAATCGCGGGAGGCAGACGAGGTTGTAGGCGGCAGCTGCGAAGGTGAAGGCCCATCCGACGCGGTCGGTCCCGCGCAGCATCGGTCGCCGCATGCCGCCGATGGTCTTGATCCAGCCGAAGGCTTCCTCGATCCGCTTGCGGGCGCGCTGGCTCGCCGCGTAGCCGGGATGGCGTGTGGTTCGCGCGTCCACCGCAGAACGCCGCGTCGTGTTTTGGGCGACGTGCGGCCGCACGTTCATCGTCTTCAGCTCGTTCACGAAGTCGGCTGCGTCGTAGCCCTTGTCGGCCCCCAGCGTCACAGCGACGGGGCGATCGGCGTGCGGCTCGATCATCGCCAAGGCGGCGATGCGTTCGGCATGGCCGCTGGCGGGCGTCAGGCAGGTATTGACGATGAGCCCCCAGCGGTTCTCCATCAAGGCATGGCCGAGAAAGGCCAGCTTTGCCTCCATGCCCGCGCCCTTGCGATAGAGCTTGGCGTCCGGATCGGTGGTGCTGGCATGCGTCGCGTTGGAACGCGTCGCGCCGCGAAAGTCGCGCTCGACGTTGCGCCCGCCCGACGATGGTGGCGGATCGTCCGGGCCATCGACTGGCCTAAAACTCTTCATCGAAGCCCAGGCCTGGATCAGCGTGCCGTCGACGCTGAAATGCTCGGTCGACAGAAGACGCTTCACCCGCGGCTGCGCCTGATCCTCGACGGTACCGTGGTTCGTGCGGCTCGACCGCAAGCTGACTCGATCTCGCTCTTCGTTCTTCTCGGCGCGCGCGCGGACGGCCAGAAGGTGCTGCTCGTGAGGGATCAACTTTGCCGTCTGCGAGTTCCTATTGGAAACAGGAAGGGCACCATGATCAAGCAATCGAAGCTCCGCGTCTGTCTTCTTATTCTGACTAGCCTGTTCGCGATTTCAGTTCCCTGGCAAACCGCAATTGCGGGGACCCTGACTCCGGAGGCAATTAACACCGCCACACCGGCAGCTAGCTCAAGACCGAAAGGCGGCCTAGACGGAACAACGGTCAAGATCGAGATCCTGCTCGATAGAGCCCATTTTTCGCCAGGAGAGATCGACGGCAAAGACGGTGAAAACTTAAAAAAAGCGCTCGTTGCTTTCGCTGCAGCAAAAGGAACGTCCTGGCAGGGGAAATGGACCGACGATCTCTGGGCTAAGCTTACCGCAAATGGTCCTGATGATCTCCTGATGCAGTATACAATTACGGAGCAGGACCTAAATGGCCCGTTTGTCGATCGCCTACCCACCAAAATGGAGGATATGAAAGACCTGCGGAGGCTCTCCTATACCTCGCCCAGAGAGGAATTAGCCGAACGCTTTCACAGCAGCGAGGACTTGCTCGCGGCGTTGAACCCGAACGCGCGATTCGCCAAGGCTGGAGAGACGATTGTGGTGCCGCGAGTTGGAGACACGGAGCTGAACGCGAAAGTAGCGCGACTGGAGGTCGATAAGACGGCCGCAACTGTGAAGGCATTCAGTCAAGACGGGCAATTACTTGCATTCTACCCGGCCACGGTCGGAAGCGAAGAAAAGCCGGCACCAAGCGGGACTCTCAAGGTCACCGGTGTCCAAAAGAACCCAACCTATCATTACAACCCGAAGTATCAGTTCAAAGGTGTGAAGACGAGGAAGCCCTTCACCGTTAAGCCTGGACCGAACAATCCTGTCGGTCTCGTTTGGATTGGTCTAACCGGACAAGGATTTGGCATTCACGGCACTCCGGACCCGAGTAAAGTGAGCAAGACTGAATCACACGGCTGCGTCCGACTTACCAATTGGGACGCGTTGCAATTGGCAGCGGTTGTCGAGAAAGGCACGCCCGTCGAATTTATCGGTGACGACAAGGTTAAAGAGACGAACGCGAGTGCATCCGAAACAACGAGCGCCGCGGAAAGAAGGCGAGTGCGAGGTCATCGTCACCGCTAAGCCATGAGGCCATCACGCCTGCAATGAGCTTCTGCGGAATATCGAAGCCAAGCAAGCGCCGCGCCGATACGGTGCGCGATGCTCTTCCGGCTCCGGGCTCTCATGCCTTGCTCTTTGAGGAGCTTGTTCGACCCGCTGCGGGTTCTGCATCCGTCACAGCAGCTAGCAATACATAAGTTCAACTTGGAAAATAAATAAGCAGATCCAATTTTGGCTTATCGGAATACGTCCTTATGATCGGGCTAGCGCGCGGCTGAGTGCCGCTAACTCTTCATCCCGCGACCCTCGCTTCGCAATCACCTGGCCTGGCCCGGACGTCTCGCGGGCATTAGGGACTGAAGGTCTAAGCGAAGAAGCGGCTCCGCAGCGCTGGATTCTATCGGAGGAACAGTTATGATGGATGCATTGAACCTCGGGCGGCGTCTTCGGGTGCGTTCGACCGCCTATGTGGCGAGCGAACCGGTGCCGTTTTTCTGGCCGATGCGCACCTTCATTAGCCGCAATCCGCTCTTCGGTCTGGAAGACATGCCCTTCGAGCAGGCGGTGCGCCGCGCTGCGGAGCTGTTTCAGGCGCGGATGTTCCTGCCGCGCAGTAACTACCAGCACTGGCAGCGTGAGGGCAAGGTGCGGCAGGATACGCTTATCGAGGAGATCGCGCGGCGCTCGCAAGGCTTGCCAGCGGTGCCGGGCATCAACTGGCCACGCTGGCTGTCGGCGCTGATGCAGGCCGAGCATGACCGCGATGCAGTTATGCCGGGCGTGCGGCCGCAAGACACCTTTGCGGCGCTGCACCGGAAGCCGCCGCCCGCGCAGGCGGTGGATGTAGCCGCACTCCTGCCCGATCTGGAGCAGCGCCTACACGCGTGCACACTGCCTGAGGCGGTTGATGCCCTGTGGGGTACCCGCCTGGCCGACGAACTCGACGAGCTGGTGATCAAGAGTTATCTGGATTTTTTCGACGAAGACCAGTCCTCGTGGCGCATGCCGGGGCGCGAGCGCGGCCTGTTCGCCGCCTGGAGCGAGATCGCGCGGCGCAATGCGCGCATGTTCCTGCGCGGGCTGCACGTGCGGCGCATTCTCGATCGGGTGCAGGACTCCGAGAGTGCAGTGGTGTACGTCATGGAGGAGATGGGCATCGGCGCCGACGACTGGCCAGCCTACTTCACCCGCGTGCTTACCCGGCTGTACGGCTGGACTGGCTTTGTACGCTGGCGTTCGTCCGCCAAGCATTACTACTGGGCGCAGCGCTACCCCGCCGACGTCGTCGATCTTCTGGCCATTCGCCTGGTGGTAGGACTGGCGCTGCTGGAAGAAAGTGCGCGGCGCCGCGGCACGCCGGTTCGTCGCGACCAGCTCGACGCCGTGCTGCATGAGCGCGGCGCGGAGAGCCTCCTGCGCAACGCGTTGCATAGCGGCGAGGTGCTGCCCGATTGGGCGCAACGCATCGACGACACGCTGTCGCGCGGCGGCAGCAAGCGCTGCGAGGCTCTGCTGCAACGCTACTGGCCATTATGGCAAGCCCGTCTCGGACAGGAACAGGCTGCCGCTTTGCGCGAACTGGCCGCCGCGGCGGAGGCCGTCCCGGCGCTCGAAGCGCTCTCGGCGGAGGATATCGCGGGATTGATCGAAGGGCTTCAGGAGTTTGCGCGTCAAGAAGGGGTAGTCTGGACTCTGGCGATGGAGGCGCGGGCCATCGATCATCTGCTCGCGCAGGTCCAGGTGCCGCAGGATTTGCCGGCCGGCAAGCGGCCGTTCGCCCAGGCGTTGTTCTGCATCGACGTGCGTTCGGAGCCCATCCGCCGCCACCTGGAGCGGGTCGGCGACTATCAGACCTTTGGCATCGCTGGCTTTTTCGGCGTGCCCGTAGGCTTCCTCGGCTATGGCAAGGGCAGCGAGAGTCACTTCTGTCCGGCGGTGGTCACGCCCAAGAACCTGGTCCTTGAGTTGCCAGCCGCACTAAACTCCAAGGATGAAGAGTTCGTCAGCACCCTCGGCCATGTGCTGCACGATCTCAAGAGTTCGGTGCTTTCGCCCTTCGTCACGGTGGAAGCGGTCGGCATGCTGTTCGGGTTGGATCTGTTCGGCAAGACCCTGGCGCCGCTGGGCTACAGCCACTGGCGCGGCCGCATCGATGCCGAAAAGCCCGTCACCCGCCTGCTAGTGGACAAGCTGACCCGCGAGCAGGCCGACTCCATCATCCGCACCCTGCAGCGGGCGATGATCGTCAAGGCACTGCATGCCGAGCTGCATGTCGAGCGCGAGCGGGTGGATGACGACATGATCCGCGAACTGCGCGAAACCGCGCTGCGTCACCGCGAAGGGCCGACGCGGCTGCGAACGGAGTTCGGCATTTGGCAAAAGCAAGAGGCCGAGTTTCTCGACAAGCTGCGCGAGGACTACCGCATCGATGCCGATTACGCCAATTATCAGCTCGTGCGGCTGGGACGCATCGGCTACTCGCTCGACGAGCAGGTCAATTACGTGCACACCGCCCTGACCATGATCGGACTGACCAAGACCTTCTCGCGCTTCGTGCTCATCGTGGGCCACAGCGGGCAGACCGAGAACAACCCCTACGAAGCGGCACTCGATTGCGGCGCCTGCGGCGGCGCCAGCGGTCTGATCAACGCTCGGGTGCTGGCGCAGATGGCCAACAAGACCGAGGTGCGCGAGCGGCTGCGCGGCATGGGCATCAACATTCCCGATGACACCTGGTTTCTGCCGGCGCTGCACAACACGACCACCGATGCGATCGAACTGCACGATCTCGACGTACTGCCGCCACGTCACCTGGCCTATCTGGATCGCTTGCGTAACGGCCTGCTCGCCGCGTCCAAGCTGGCTGCGGCTGAGCGCATGCCGAAGCTTCTGCCGGAGGCGCAGGCGATCGAGCCAGCGCAGGCCTATCGCATGGCGCACCGCCTGGCGGTGGACTGGGCGCAAACGCGGCCCGAGTGGGGGCTGTCGAAGAACGTGTACGGCATCATCGGGCGTCGTAGCCTCACAGAGGCCGCCGACCTGCAGGGCCGTCCCTTCCTGCTGTCGTATGACTGGCGCTGCGATCCTAAGGGGCGCTTGCTTGAGAAACTGCTGGCGGCGCCAGTCGTGGTGGGCGAGTGGATCAACCTCGAGTACTTTTTCTCTACCGTGAACAATGCCCGCATGGGCAGCGGCAGCAAGGTCTATCACAACGTGGCCGGGCGCTTCGGCGTGATGACAGGCAACATAAGTGATCTGCGCACGGGCCTGCCGATACAGACGGTGATGCGCGACGGCCAGCCCTATCACGAGCCGATGCGCCTGATTGCCCTTATCGAGGCGCCGCTGGATTTTGCCGGGCGCGCACTGCAAAGCGTGGTCAAGGTCAAGAACCTGGTGCACGGTGGCTGGATTCGCGCCATCGTCATCGACCCCACACAGGGCTACAAGCCTTTCGTCTTCGACAATGGCCAGTGGGAGGAGCGCGCGTCTCTAGCAGCGTCTGCGGAAGAAGATGGCTCCTCATTTGAGGGGAGAGCACTAGCAATTCGCCACAGACTAGCTCAATCGCCTCAGATTGAAGGACTACACGCGTCGCAACAACCTATCGAGTCATGAATGTTATCGTGTGTGGACGTATATGGACCCCCGATTGCAACAGGTTGGCTGGATCAGGATCGGAGCGGCTTGAGAATTCTTCGCCGCGAGCCGCGATGGGTTTTCGCCCGCTTCCACCTCAATGCCCCGGAGACATTGACTCAACCCATGCCGGTCCACACATCAGATTCGGGAAGCGACGGTGTGATCTTCTGCCATTTGCTGCAGCCAAGGTTGGCCGGAAGTGCCTCTTCTTCGTCAGCAGTTCGTTCAGGGCTTTCTCGTAGTCATCTTCAAATTTTTCTGGATCGAAGTGGCCGCTCTTCTGGTCGACGATATGCTTGGCTAGATCAAGCATTTCCTTGGTGATTTTGACGTCCTAACGTGGTTGACCTCATGGACGCGCTACGTCAGAGCCTGAAATCAGAACCAGCCTCGAGAACAAAAAAAGCCCCGGCTAAGAAGGCATTAAAAAACGCAAAGCCGAATGAATGCACAACCTCGCCGGGGGCGGGTTCTCAGAGAAAGGCGGCTGTAAGAAAATTCCTCGGAAACGAATCGGATGACCCGTACTTGAATCCCGGCTCTGTTGTATTGGAGTTCCGATATGCCGAATCCGAATTGGTCGCCTTCGATCGTCCCAAGCAAGCGTGACCGGACGGTATATCTGGTGGCCGATGATTTCAGAAGCGGGCGCGTGTGGTGCGAGACGGACTACGAGCAAACCGGCCTGGAAACGGTGATCCAGGACCTGCTGACCGGCCAGTATAACAATCCCAGCCGCGTCGTCGCCTTTAATACCGGAGAGCATTGGTCGCAGGACGTGTCTGCAGATGTTGCGCGCGAGCTGCGCCGCCGGTGCGACCTGCAAGCCCGAGATATCCCGTTTTTCCTTCAGGATTTCACCGATCGCTACGAAGGCCGATATCGGGACTTCCAACTACCGCTGCCCTTGCGCCTCGTCTGAGACGGGCCGTCAGCGCGAGCTGACCAGGAGCATGTGCATGGTCGAGAACAAAGATAACCATAGGCAGCCGAATGGTGTTGAACCGCCACTTTCCGAGACGGTCTTCAGCGTGAGCAACTCGGGCCTCGTGGCATTGCTGGCAAGAACAGTCCTACGAAGATGACCCCTCAGCAAAAAAAAGAACACACCAACCGTAGGTGACTTCGACGGTCGCCCCGCCTGATTGCAGATCCCAGATAAAAAACCCCGCCGGACGCTTCTCGCACAGCGAAACACCTTCGGATGCTTGTGGGTCGCATAGTTGTCGATGATCGCGTGGATCACTTTTCCCACTGGGACCTGCTCCTCGATTGATGGTGTGGATGGCTCCTGCTTCCGGCGTCGCATTGCGCCATAGTCTGGCTGTCATCGTCCCGCTTGCAGGAGCCATCCATGCCCGAGCTTGCCATAGTTGGTATCGACCTCGCAAAGAGCGTCTTCCAGATCCATGGTGTAGACGAGAACGGTCGGGTTCTCGTGCGTCGCCAGCTTCGCCGTAGTCAGTTGCTTGCGTTTTTCCAGAAGCGTCCGCGCTGCTTGATCGGCATGGAGGCTTGCGCAGGTTCTCACGACTGGGGGCGCAGGCTTCAGGAGATGGGACATGACGTCCGGCTGATGCCGCCGTCCTATGTGAAGCCTTACGTGAAGCGCGGGAAGACCGATGCCGCGGACGCGGCCGCCATTTGTGAAGCCGTGACGCGTCCTTCCATGCGGTTTGTCGCAATCAAGAGCGAAGCCTGCTCATCGGTTCTGGTTCTTCATCGCACGCGGGACTTTCTGGTTCGTCAGCGCACCCAGATCGGCAACGCAATACGAGCCCACATGATGGAGTTCGGAATCATAGCTGCGAAGGGCGCGCAGAACGTCGATCGATTAAAGGACCAACTGGATCGGCTGCCGGACGCGGCTCGGATGCCAGTGAGTTTGCTTTTCGATCAGTTGGCCGAGACGAACAAGCGGGTCGAGCGGCTGACCGATGAGATCGAAGAGACCTACGAGCAAAGCGAGACAAGCCAGCGTCTGGCTACGATCCCGGGTGTAGGCATGGTCTCGGCAACGATCATCGCGGCAACGACGCCTGATGTCGGCAATTTCGACTGTGCGAGAGACTATGCTGCCTGGCTTGGTCTGACGCCCAAACCGCACTCCACCGGAGGCAAGCAAAGGGTGGGCCGGATCTCGAAGATGGGTAATAGATATATCCGACGCTTGTTGTATCTGGGCGCCATGGCGCAGATCATGCTCAGACGCAGACTCAAGCGCGAGCCGGGATCGGATTGGCTATCAAGCATGTTGATCCGGAAGAAGACGAAGGTCGTCGCCATCGCCTTGCGCATCGCATGGCAAGAACAATCTTCGCCGTCCTCAGAGATGGATCACGTTACGAGCCGCAGGCAGCCTGACTGGCTCTCGGAATGGTCAGGGCGAAGTGAGGTGATGGCGAACAGCCGGAGGCGAAGAATCAGGACACCCCGATCAATCCGAAGCGCCTCGAGCGCGCTCGATTGAGTGGGACCTGTTCTCCAAGCGGATATTCATCAGGGCGCGCAGCGATCTCGTTGCATCTTCAGACGCCGTATACATGACCGCAACCGACCTGTTCACCAAACCCGATCTGACCCCTTGACCCGCAGGAGCCATCCATACACGTGTTGAGGAATCGGATGAACTCCTGGTGGCGATGGCGCTGCATGTTCCGGCCGATGACGGTGCCGTCGAGGATGTTGAGGGCTGCGAACAGCGTGGTGGTGCCGTGACGTTTGTAATC
>Ga0097679_1002989_pt1 | contig 12919 bp, 8 predicted proteins | sample ThiBiot_500_biof_2_FD_72848 | JGI IMG/M metagenome (GOLD analysis project Ga0097679, IMG submission 72848) | Wastewater bioreactor microbial communities from Cape Town, South Africa - Thiocy_cont_500_biof - 1398105538000 (version 2) (version 2) ...
CTGTCGCGCGCCGGCAAGACCGTTTTCATCACGGCGCTGGTGCGCAACCTCGTGTCCGGCGGACGCCTGCCGTTCTTTTCAGCCGATGCGGAACACAGGATCGTGCGCGCTTACCTCGAACCGCAGCCTGACGACAGCGTCCCGCGTTTCGACTACGAGGCGCATCTCCATGATCTGCTTTCCGTGCCGCCGTCCTGGCCTGACAGCACGCGCCGCATTTCGGAACTGAGAGTTACGATCGAATACCAGTCGACGTCGCTGCTGAAGCGCTTTGTCGGCCTCTCGAAACTACACGTCGATATCGTCGACTATCCGGGCGAATGGCTGATCGACCTGCCGCTGCTCGATCAGGATTATCGAACCTTCTCGGCGGAAGCGCTGGCGCTCGCGGCCGCGCCGGAACGTGCCGAAATCGCCAAGCCGTTTCTGTCGTTCCTTGCCGGAACCGATCCTGCCGCGATCGAGGATGAACAGATCGCGATGACCGGCGCCAAGCTGTTCACCGACTATCTCCGCCGCATGCGTGAGAGCGGCGCGCAATCGACGCTCGCACCAGGGCGCTTTCTTCTTCCCGGCGATCTCGAAGGCTCGCCGCTGCTGACGTTCTTTCCGATGCCGCTCGCATCCGGCGAACGCCCGCCGCGCTCGTCGCTTGCCGCGATGATGATGCGCCGTTTCGAAAGCTACAAATCGACTGTCGTCAAACCGTTCTTCAACGACCACTTCGCCCGCCTCGACCGGCAGATCGTGCTCGTCGACGTGCTCGGCGCCTTGAACCGCGGAGCGGCAGCGGTCGGCGATCTCGAACGCGCGATGACCGCGATCCTCAAGGCCTTTCGCCCTGGAGCCAATTCGTGGCTGTCGCTGCTGATCGGACGCAAGATCGACCGCATTCTATTTGCCGCGACCAAGGCCGATCATTTGCCCGCATCGAGCCACGATCGCCTGGAAGCCATTCTGAAGCTCATCGTCGATGAGGCGATCTCGCGCGCCGAGACCGAAGGCGCGGGCGTCAGTGCAATCGCTCTCGCAGCCCTGCGCGCCACGCGTGAGACGACCGCGAAACAAGGTGGCGAAATCCTCCCCTGCCTGCGCGGCACGCCGATCCAGGGCGAAACGATCGGCGGCGTGACGTTCGACGGCGCAACCGAAGCCGCGATTTTTCCGGGCGACCTGCCGATCGACGCCGCAGCCGCCTTGAGCGCCGCGCGCAGCGCCAAGACGGCGTCGCTCGAGCTTGTCCGCTTCGCGCCGCCAAAGCTCATCGATACGCTGCCTGATGGAAAGCCGGCCGCGTTTCCGCACATCAGATTGGATCGCGCGCTCGATTTCCTTGTATCGGATTATCTCGCATGACGTTCGAGAACGATGTCCCGCCGCCGCGAAAACCGCGCGTCTTCAAGCCCGACGACGTCGCCGCCGAGGCGCAAGTTGACGACATCGCGCGCGAAGGCGGCGCGGTAACGGCGCGGCGCGCGGCGCGCGTTCCAACGCGTCATCTGACGGTGACCGACATCAATCGCGGCTTCCGTTTCGGCAGCATCATTTTCTCGGCGGTTGCCGCGTTAGCCTCGCTTGCCGCAGGGCTTTGGTTCGTCCGCTTCGTCTCAGTTGCGCTCGAACGCCAGGATTGGGTGGGATGGCTGGCGTTCGCGCTGATGTCGATCATCGTCATCGCCCTGCTCGGCATCGTGCTCCGGGAATTGATCGGTTTCCGCAGACTCGCCCGGCTCGCGAAACTTAGAGCGCTGGTCAAAGCGGCGGTTGCCAAACCCGAGCGCGCCAGCGAGCACGCGGCCGTCAATGCGTTGCTCTCGCATTATCGCGGACGCGCCGACCTCGCGTGGGGTCTCGCTCGGGTGCGTGATCATCTGGGCGACGTTCTGGAGCCGACTGAGCTGCTGCGCCTTGCCGACCGCGAGCTGCTGCATCCGATCGACGGAGAAGCGCGACGCGTGATCCTCAAGTCCGGCAAGCGCGTTGCGACAGTCTCGGCGCTGTCGCCGATCATGTGGATCGCGATGGCATTCGTGCTCGTTGAAAACGTCCGGATGTTTCGCGCGATCGCCGGGTTGTATGGCGGCCGGCCCGGCGTGCTTGGTGCTTTGCGCCTCGCGCGTCTCGTCGTCGGTCACGTGATCGCGACCGGCGGCATCGCGATGACCGATGATCTGCTCGGACAATTCGTCGGGCAGGACGTCCTTCGCAGGCTGTCCCGCCGTCTCGGCGAAGGCGCATTCAACGGAGCCTTGACCGCGCGGCTCGGAGTTGTCGCGGTCGAAGTCACGCGTCCGTTGCCCTACCTCGATGCCGAACCCTTGCGCGTGCGCGAAATCTTCAGCGAGCTGATACGCTCGCTCAGAGGTTCGGAAAAAACCGACAAGCCGCAATAGGCGTCGCTCACGCGGCCGCTGCTTCCGGCTCGGCATTCAACCCGCCCGGCGTCGCAGCGCGTCGCGCCCAAGTATTCGAGCGGTGTCCGGCGTCGATCAAAACCGATGGCGGCGACAGATCGACGTTGGTTGCAAGCGCCCAGCGTTCGAGCGGACCGGCGCGCAGCGACGTGATCCAGCTCACCGGCCCGGCGAGCACAAGGCCGAGAATAACCGGTGCCATCCACATGAGAAGGCCCGGCGAAACCGTCCACGCGATGCCGCCCGCGATCAGACCGATCAACGTGTGCCAGCGCGCGAACCACATCGCGTCATCGAACGATAGCGCACCGTCGTTGCGGTTCTGCGGCTTCCATCCGGAATCGAGGCCTGCCAGAATTTCGGCTGAGGCGACGGTCTGCGTCACCATGAAGATCGGCGCGATCAGCATCGAGTAGATCGTCTCGACGAAGACGCCGACCGTTACGCGCACCGCGCCCAGAAGGTCATGCCGGGCACGCGCTTCCTTCCACGCGAGGAACAGGCCCAGAAACTTCGGCAGCAGCACGACGACCAGCGTCGCCAGGAAAAGCCTGAGCGCCGCGCCGGGGTCGATGATCGGCCAGATCGGAAAGAGCGTCTTGGCGTCACGGAAATAGCTCGGGATCATCTGCTGGCCTTGCAGGGCCAGGATGATGCCGACGACGAGCGACAGAGCCCAGACCGCCGAGATGAGATACGACGTAGCGCCCATCCCGAGATGCAGGCGACCCATCGGCGTCAGGCCGCTTTGCGACACGATGGCGAGATGCTGAAGGTTTCCCTGCGCCCAGCGGCGGTCGCGGGCGACGATGTCGACGATGTTGGGCGGCATGCCCTCGTACGACCCCTCGAGCGACGGCATCATGTGCACGCCATAACCGGCGCGTTGCAGCAGAACCGCTTCAACGAAGTCGTGGCTCATGATGTGGCCGCCGAACGGCTTCCGGCCCGGCAGGTCAGGAAGTCCCGCAGCCGACGCGAAAGCGGCCGTCCGGATAATGGCGTTGTGGCCCCAGTAGTTGCCCTGGTCGCGATGCCAGAAGGCAAGACCCGACGACACTGCCGGACCGTAGGTGTTGCAGGCGAACTGCTGCAAACGCTGCAGCAACGTCTCGCCGCCGACGATGCGCGGCACGGTTTGGATGAGCCCGGCCTTCGGATCGGCTTCCATCGCAAGCGCCAGCGAGACCAGCGTGCGCCCATCCATGACGCTGTCGCCATCCAGAATGATGAAGGACTCGTAGCCTCCGCCGAAGCGGCTGACCCAGTCGGCGATGTTGCCGGCCTTGCGGGCGGTGTTCTGCATGCGCCGGCGATAGTAGACGGAAACGAACGGCGCGATTTCCTGCGTCAGCGCGCGATAGACGTCGGCTTCCCGTCCGCCGTCGTCGTCGCCGCGCGTGTCGGACAGAATGAAAACATCGAAGTTGCGGGCGCGGCCCAGGCCGTCGAGTTCCCGCGCCATTGCCTCGATCGCGCCGGCGATCCGCGTCGGTTCTTCATGGTAGACGGGAAAGAGCAGCGCGACGCGCGTATTCAGCGGTTCGGTCGGTTGCGGCGGCGTAATGGTATCGGCGCGCTCGCCGGCGAACAGCGGCAGAAAGCCGAGCGCCGCGCTCAGGCTGCCAATCGCGATCCACCCGAACGCAATCGTCGACAGGATGAGAAAGAGAAACTGCACCGGCGTGATCATGACGAACGCCAGGATGCTGAACAGCTCGTGCGCGAAGGCTGCGGTCAGCGCCGCCGCGCCTGCAAAGATCGCGGTGCGAGGCACCCAATAGCCGCGCCGCCGCGGCTCGGCGATACGAGCGATCTTCGCGCTGAAATCCTGCTCCGGCATGTCGAGCGGTGCCGCCGGCGGCAAATGCCACCAGGGACCCGCGTCACGCGCCACGACGGGCTGCGCAGGGTCGAGCGGAAAATCGCCTTTGAAGTTTTCGTTTACGGCTTCGTCCATCGATAGAGCCAAGTCTCCGAGACGGCCTGATCGCCGGCCTTCAAGATGCACCGCAATTCCGCGAGCTCGGCGTCGCCGGGCGTCAGCTCAAACGTCACTCGAACACCAGAAATCTCAAGATTGCGTTGAACCGCGACGTTCGAGATCTGGCCGGCGCTGGCTGTAACGTCGGCGACTGGCAGATCCTTCGCATCCTTCACCGCAGGACCTGTCAAATCGATGACGAAAAGAAGGTTTTCCGGTTTCTTGCCGCTGCCGACGCGCGTCTTCGCGACGCGTGCGCCCGACCACGACGCCGGGACATCCCGGCCCCAGCTGAGCTTATAGTTGAAGACGTGCGGTCCGCCGGGCGTCAGCGGCTTTCCGGGATGCCAATAGGCGACGACATTGTCGTGGATTTCGTTCTCGACCGGAATTTCGACGAGCTCGATATAGCCCTCGCCCCACTGTCCCTTGGGCTGGACCCAAACGCTCGGTCTCTGCTCATAATGAGCTTCAAGATCTTCATAGCTGCGGAAGGCCCGATCGCGCTGCCATAGCCCAAAGCCGCGCGGGTCCTTGTCCATGAAGGCGCTGACTTGCAGGGTTTTAGGATTGTTAAGCGGCCGCCAGAGGCGTTCCTCGCTACCGTTGACGATCGCGAGCCCCTCGCTGTCGTGGACCTCGGGGCGGAAATCGCGTGTCCGCCGCGGCGTCGCGTTGCCGTTAAGAAACATGCTCGTCAGAGGCGCAATCCCGACATGGGGCAGCGCGACGCGAGGATATAGCGTCGCCGACACATCCATGGTGGTCGTTTCTCCCGGCTCAATGACAAACCGATACGCGCCGGTCGTCGACGGACTGTCGAGCAACGCATAGAGCGTGACTTGAGTTGCACCGGGCTTCGGCTTTTCGAGCCAGAACGTCCTGAAGAACGGAAACTCTTCCCCGCCTGGACGCGCCGTATTCAGCGCAAGCCCGCGTGCCGAGGCGCCATAGCCTTGGCCGCGCCCAACGGCGCGGAAATAGCTCGCGCCCTGAAATACGGCATACTCGTCGAAATTGTCGGAGCGGTTGATTGGTCCGTGAACGCGAAATCCCGAGAACCCGTACGGCGCATCGTCGGGACTTGGGCCGATCAGTGGGCCGAAGCTGAACAGCTTGCCATTGGCGACCAGCCGCGATGCCGCGCCGTTGTCGACCACCCAGAGATCGACCGGCATGTCGTACAGCCAGCCCATGGCGAACGGCTGGATCTCGAAATTGAGATGCTCACCCTTCCAAATCGCCTTCTCCGAACGAAAGCGGATGTCGCGATACTGATCGTAATTGAGCTTGTTGAAGGGCGGCGGCAGATCGAGCGCCGGCTTCCCGAAGGGCTGATCTGCGAGGCGCTTCGCCTCGGCGTTGACGTTCGAGGTGCTGAACGGCGTCGGTGGCGACGACGACTCGCCTGCCGCCTCGGCAACATCCGCAGCAAGCGCCCATTTGGCCGCCGCGAGGGCAAAGGTTCCCATTGCAGCCTGCCCGAGAACCGACCGCCGATCGAGTAGTTTGCCTGTCATGTTCGAATTTCTGCTTGCCCGAGCGGTGAGCGTCTGATGGTCTGATGTACGCCCCCGCCAAGCGCCCACCAATTAGCAATAAGAGATTTGCTAAATGACGATTGTGGCAGATTTTCCACGTCGATCCATTCTAGGTGTGACTTTCTCGTCAATCGTTGCGAGCCCGTTAACGGCCGCAAAAACCTCTGCGTGCATCATCAACCGGCCAACGCAGCAGGCGCGCATCGGCGGCATACCAGCGGGAATAATTCGCGGCCTCGCCAGCATTCCGGCAGATGACGGCTGATCGCGCCAGTGAAGGCATTTTACTCCGGAGAATGATAAGTTTTCGCTTCAATAAGGCGAATTCGGTTTCCTGCTAAGTCTTTACCTGCGCGGGCGAGACAACGTCGCACGATGAGCAACTGCAAAATCAAGCGCCGCCGCACCGGTCCCCGGAAGCCAGACGCATCCACACAACGGGGCGTTGATATGCTCTCGTTTGACTACTTCTGCTCGTGACTTTTGTGTCACAAACTCCTTCAATTCCACAGGTGCTTTGGCCAAAGGTATTTCACCCGCGAATCTAATCTGCTTTAAGCATTGCCCTGAGCGGTGATTCGGGGGGCAACCCGTGGACCGCAGAAGACGGGTTTGACGACGGGTTTAAACAAAAGACCATCGAATAAGAAGAGTGTTGGGCTGAACAGTTCGTTCCGTCCGTCATTCCTCAGTCGAAGCAGACGGGAGTAGGTTCATGAGCAAGTATAGTCTGAGTGCCCTGGTGGCGGCAGGCCTGCTGGCAGGCGGGATGTCGGTCAACAGCGCATCGGCGGCCGACCTTGGGGGGAACTGCTGCGCGGACCTCGAGGAACGCATCGCAGAACTCGAAGCCACGACGGCCCGCAAGGGCAACCGTAAGGTCTCGCTGACGGTTTCCGGTTGGGTTGGCCAGCAGGTCACCTGGTGGGATGACGGCGGCCAGTCGAACGTTTACGTGACGGATCTTGGTTCGACGCTCGCCAGCCACGTGAAATTCACCGGTCAGGCACAGATCCTGCCGGGTTGGACGGCTGGTTATGTCCTCCACCTTGAGGCGATCGGCTCCGACTCGCTGACGACGACGCAGGGCGTGCCGGATGGCCCGAATCTGCTGACGGGCAGCGCCAACGGCGTCAGCACGCTGCAGTCGTTCTGGTTCATCAAGAGCGACCAGCTGGGCAAGGTCTCGGTTGGTAAGCAGTCGCAGGCTTCGGATAACACGGCCATCCTGGTCGACGGTTCGGGTTCGCTCGTTCCGGCCAACTGGGTTCCGTTCGACTTCAACTCGTTCTTCATCAGACAGAAGAATGGTCAGCTGACCGATACGACCTGGGGCGGCGTAGGCACCTGGGGCGACGTCAACGGCGCGCCGACGAACTCGGTCCGCTACGACTCGCCGTCGTTCGGTGGCTTCTCGGTGTCGGCATCTTGGGGTGAAGACGACTTCTGGGACGTCGCCGCTCGCTATGCGGGTGAATGGGCTGACTTCAAGGTCGCAGCTGCTGCGGCTTACAGCCAGACGAACAGCTCTTCGGGCAACAGCGCCAACGTGCTGCAGCCATTCGATACGGGCTACTTCCAGGTCGGCGCATATGTCGAGCACATGCCGACAGGCCTGTTCGCCTACGGCGCGTATGGAAACCTCAACTTCCACGACTCGTCCGCTAGCAGCAATCAGACCTGGTACGGCAAGGCCGGTATCCGTCAGCGTTGGAATCCGCTTGGCCACACTGTTCTTTACGGTGAGTACGAGCGCATAGAAAACCGCAACGGTGGCGATATCTATGCTAATGGCGCAGGCCCGGATACCGACACACCTGATTTGCTCTACGGCTATGACAAAGCGTCGGCTCGCCTCTGGGGTGTTGGTGTTGTCCAGGAAATCGACTCGGCCGCCATGTCGCTCTGGCTGAAGTACCGCAACATCGACGCCAGCTTTAAGGGTGTTGAACTTGAGGGTGCTGACACCGGTCTTGCGACCAACAACTTCCAGGAAGTCACCTTCGGTGCTCTGATCAACTTCTAATCAGAAGCCTCCAAAAATCGAAAAAAGCGAAGGCCGCCCATCGAGGCGGCCTTTTCTTTTGCGTCATGCACAGCTTGTCCTCATGTGATGCGTGGAAAACTCATTTTGCACGGACACACCGCAATCAATCGCCTTTAACGTAGCGAATTCAGTTATTTATGCGGTCCAGCCACAGGTGTGGACCTTGTTCCGTTAGTTGCCCTCTCGCCACAACGCGGGATTCGTCACGGCGAATTTGCAAACCGTAATTGTTGCAAAGGGACGAATCACAGAGCTTCCCCCTCAAGCGGCGACGTCACTTGGCAGGTGTACCGCCGTGAACTGCGTAGTCGCGCAGTTCTAAATAACGGCGAACGCCAAGTACCGCGTCCACCACTAGAAGTGATGAAGACGGGAGAAGGTAGAATGATGAAATATAGCCTAGGCGCACTGGTCGCTGCAGGCGTTCTCGCTGGCGGATTCGCCACGAGCGCCTCTGCTGCGGACCTGGGCGGCAATTGCTGCGCGGATCTTGAGGAACGCATCGCGGAACTCGAAGCCACGACGGCGCGCAAGGGCAATCGCAAAGTCTCGCTGACGATTTCTGGCTGGGTTGGCCAGCAGGTCACTTGGTGGGATGACGGCGGCCAATCGAACGTTTACGTGACCGATCTCGGCACGACGCTCGCCAGCCACGTGATGTTCACGGGCCAGGCGCAGATCATGCCGGGCTGGACCGCTGGTTACGTGCTGCACTTGGAAGCAATGGGCTCGGACAGCTTGACGACGAGCCAGGGTATCGCTGACGGTCCGTCTGTACTGACGATTTCCGGCGGTGGCGCGACGAACTCGGTCGGCACGCTGCAGTCCTTCTGGTTCATTAAGAGCGACCAGCTGGGCAAGATCTCGGTTGGTAAGCAGTCGCAGGCTTCGGATAACACGGCCATCCTGGTCGACGGTTCGGGCTCGCTCGTTCCGGCAAACTGGGTTCCGTTCGATTTCTTCTCATTCTTCGTGAGACAGAAGAACGGTCAGCTGACGAACCTGAACTGGGCAGGCACGGGAACCTGGGGCGACGTCAACGGTCTTCCGACGAACTCGGTTCGTTACGACTCGCCGACGTTCGCTGGCTTCTCGGTGTCGGCATCGTGGGGTGAAGACGACTTCTGGGATGTCGCAGCTCGTTATGCTGGTGAATGGAACAGCGTGAAGGTCTCTCTCGCTGCAGCATACAGCCAGACGTCAAACGCAGTCACGAACGCCTACTTCCCGACGGGCAATACGCTTCAGGCACCCGACTCCGAATACTTCCAGATCGGCGCTTATGTTGAACACGTGCCGACAGGCCTGTTCGCCTACGGCGCCTACGGACACCTCGGTTTCGGCGACTCTTACGGTGCCGACGATCGTAGCAACAACACCTGGTACGGTAAGCTCGGTATCCGTAAGCGTTTGAACCCGCTTGGCCACACCGTATTCTATGGTGAGTACGAGCACATCGAGAACCGCAACGGCGGCACGATTGGCACCAACCTCGCTGATGGTCCTTCTGTCGATCTCTTTGACTACGACCGCTCGTCGGCTCGCCTCTGGGGTCTTGGTGTTGTCCAGGAAGTCGATGCCGCTGCCATGTCTCTTTGGCTGAAGTACCGCAACATCGATGCCAGCTTCAAAGGCGTCGAAGCGGTCGGTGATGTTGAAGGCGGTCTCTCGACCGACAACTTCCAGGAAGTTACGTTCGGTGCTCTGATCAACTTCTAATTCGATCAGAATCCGCAAATATCGAAGCCGCCCCTCACCGGGCGGCTTCTTTTTTTTGCACCGACCTGTCCAGGTTTGCGCGTCCCGACGACCGTCATGGCCGCGAGGGCGGCCATCTACGCCAAACCGCCGCCCTGCAATGACCGCAGACGAGCGACACCCCGGCCGGTGACGTCAGGCGGCCGCCAGTCTAAAGTCACGCCCATGTTCGAAACGTTCTTCAGCGAGCTGCGCTCGGCCAAGATCCCGGTCACGCTCAAAGAATACCTGACGCTGCTCGAAGCCGTCGCGGCAGGCGCGGCCGGCACGCGCGTTGAGGATTTTTACTACCTGTCGCGCGCCGCCCTGGTGAAGGACGAGCGCAACCTCGACCGCTTCGATCAGGTCTTCGGCCACGTGTTCAAAGGCCTCGAGTCGACGGCTGAGGCGATCGAAGCCGAAATCCCCGAGGAATGGCTCCGCCGCATCGCCACGCTGCATCTCTCCGACGAGGACAAGAAGCGCATCGCGGAACTCGGCGGATGGGACAAAATCATGGAGGAACTGAAGAAGCGCCTCGCCGAGCAGAAGGAGCGCCACCAGGGCGGCAACAAATGGATCGGAACCGGTGGCACATCGCCGTTCGGTGCCTACGGCTATAACCCGGCCGGCATCCGTATCGGCCAGCACGAAAGCCGCCATCGTCGCGCGATCAAGGTTTGGGATAAGCGCGAGTTCAGGGATCTCGACGGCACCGCCGAAATCGGCACGCGCACGATCAAGGTCGCGCTGCGCCGTCTCCGTCAATTCGCGCGCACGGGTGCAGCATCCGAACTCGATCTCGACGGCACGATCCGCGGCACCGCCGAAAAAGGCTATCTCGACGTCCGCATGCGCGCCGAGCGCCACAACGCCGTGAAGCTCCTGATGTTCTTCGACATCGGCGGCTCGATGGACGACCACATCAAGGAAGTCGAAGAGCTATTCTCCGCGGCGCGCACGGAGTTCAAGCACCTCGAATATTTCTACTTCCACAACTGCCTCTACGAGAGCGTCTGGAAGGACAACGCGCGCCGCTACACCGACAAGACCCCGACCTGGCAGGTGCTGAACACCTTCCCCGCTGACTACAAAGTCATCTTCGTCGGCGATGCCTCAATGAGCCCCTATGAAATTTCGGTGCCGGGCGGCTCCGTCGAGCATATGAACGAGGAGCCCGGCGCCCTCTGGCTGACGCGCGTCACAGACATCTACAAGCACGCGGTCTGGCTGAACCCGATCGATGAGCGCCACTGGAACTGGACACCGTCGATCAACATGGTCCGGACGCTGCTGGGCGGCCGCATGTTCCCGTTAACGCTCGAAGGCCTCGACGCCGCCACCCGCGAACTGATGCGCTGACGCACCATGCGCGGGCGAACGGATGCTCGGCCTGAGTTAATGCGGTGAAAAGCAAGGAACGAGTCGGCCTCGGGAGGTTGACCCGCCCCCGGTCCTGCGCCATGTCATGAGGGTTCGGGGGAACGGGGACATTCCCAAATGAAGATCGCACGAATCCTTTTCGTGGGCCTGATGACGGCGAGCCTCGGCGGCTGCGGCGCCAGCCTGCCGAAATTGTCGACCGGATCGCTCTTTGGCGCAAACCAGGAGAACCCGATCGATCGCAACAACGACCCTGCGACGCGCACGATGGATGTGGCTGCCACGTCGGCCCGCGCCATCAAGTGCGGCTATAATTTCGATCCCGCGAAGTTGAAGAACAATTTCCTCGCAACCCAGTCCGCTGCGAACCCCACCGATCTGCCGAAGCTGACGCAGATCTACGACGCGTCCTTCAATACGGTCTCGAAGGCGCTCGTCAGCAAACCGGATTATTGCTCGGCGGAAAAGACGGCACGCATCAAGCTGGCGTTGAACCGCCATCTGGCTGGCGACTTCACGCCCTCGCCGCCTGAAGTCGTCGAAGACGACAGTCTGTTCGGAGGCTGGGGTAAATCCTCGTCGTCGTCATCGTCCGGCAATCAAGGCGCCAACATGCAGGACATGATGCGGTAAGCCGCGTGCGGACCCGCTCGTGACCGCACCGAGTTCCAATCCGAAAGACCGGATGCGATAGCGTGCAGCAAATTCTGTGGGCGGAAATTTTCGTCAAAGCGATTGCGGGCGCGTTGCTGTTTCTAGCCCCGCTGACGACACTCGCACTGCTTGGGTTCGAACGTCCGAGCACCGGCTTCTGGCCAAGGTTGGTCGGAGCCATGACGCTCGGCATCGCCGCGGGCGTCTGGATCGGATTGCAATTCCCCGCCGCCCGTGGCGCAATCGGACCCGGTGGCCTGATCGCCATCAATTTCGCAACCGCTGCCGCACTCATCGTCCCGCTCATCATGGGCACGGCGGCACCCTCGCGACGCGGCAAGCTCGTTGCCGCAGCGGTCGCCATATCATTGTTGGCGCTGGCATTTCTCGAAATCGCACACGTGTAAACGAACGCTTCAGTCGCGCCGCGTAACCGTCGCCTAACGATTGCCCTCTAGAAAGAATTGCCGGTAGCGCGCTTCACGTCGCTCGCGCCACGATTTCTTATGGAACAATCGAACATGCACGTCGCCGCCCGTTCGGTCGCCTCGCTGACACCGTCATCGCCTGACACGGCATCGCGAACTGTGACGCGCGACGGGATCGCGCCACGCATCGATCTCACGCTCATCACCGAACGAAGCGCGTTCGATGCGCTCGAGCCCGAGTGGAACGATCTGTTCGAACGCTCGGCCCGATCCATCCACGTCTTCCAATCCTTCAATTTCTGCTGGCACTGGGCCAACGGCTTTCTCGCCAAAGACGGCGCCAAGTCAGGACCTCGCCTCGCGATCCTGACCGGTCGTCAGAACGGTCGCCTCGTGATGATCTGGCCGCTCGTCTCCGAACGCGCGAATGGTATCACTGAAGTTTATTGGATGGGTGAGCCCGTCGCGCAGTACGGCGACGCCTTGATCGACACCGGCAGCGTCTCGTCCGAAATTCTGCGCACAGGACTGGAGTACATCCGCAAAAATCTGTCGTCGGATGTTTTGCGCTTGAGACGTGTCCGCGCTGACGCCAATGTCGCGCGCTTGATGTGCGACATCGGCGCTCAAATCGCGGACACGCAAGTCGCGCCCTATATGGACCTCGCGAGCGCGAAGGATTTCGCAGCGTTCGAAGAGCAGAGCTTCTCAACCAAGATGCGCCGCAACCG
>Ga0097679_1002994_pt1 | contig 12890 bp, 14 predicted proteins | sample ThiBiot_500_biof_2_FD_72848 | JGI IMG/M metagenome (GOLD analysis project Ga0097679, IMG submission 72848) | Wastewater bioreactor microbial communities from Cape Town, South Africa - Thiocy_cont_500_biof - 1398105538000 (version 2) (version 2) ...
GCGGGCGCCGGCGAGACGCGCGCGATAGATGCGGGTGGAGAAGCGGATATCGACGCTGGGCATCATTCAGTTCCGGTTGTGTCTTGCGGCGCCATCAGCCGGCGCAGCCCGTCCGGGATGCGCACGGCGCGGCCGTTCCTCACGCAGGCCACGGTGACATGGGCCTCGACGAGCAGATCATCGCAGCGCCTGACCGCCTGATGCAGCGTCATCGAGGCGCCGCGCACCTCGCGCGGCGTCGTCACCACATCGATGATGTCGTCCATGCGCGCCGGCTTGAGCCAGTCGATGACCATCTTGCGGACCACGAACGCGAGGCCGGCGCCGTCCTGGTGCAGGTCGCTCTGATCGGCGCCCTGCGCGCGCAGAAGCTCGGTGCGCCCCCGCTCCATGAATCGAAGGTAAGAGGCGTGATAGACGACGCCGGAGAAATCGGTGTCTTCATAGTAGACGCGGATCGGGAGAGTGTGGACGCCGCCCGCGAATGTCGGCGGCGCCGGGCTAGTCGTCGTCATTGGCGAACAGTCCGAACTGCGCCGGATCGCGCGGCGGCTCGGCCAGCCCGAGATGGCGGAACGCATGGCCGGTCAGCAGGCGTCCGCGCGGCGTTCTCTGCACGAATCCCTGCTGGATGAGAAACGGCTCGATGATTTCCTCGATCGCGTCGCGCGGCTCCGACAGCGCCGCCGCGATCGTCTCGATTCCGACAGGGCCGCCGCCGAAATTGCGCGCCACCATGTCGAGATAGCGCCGATCCATCTGATCGAGCCCGATCTCGTCGACATCGAGCAGGCGCAATGATTTGTCGGCGAGCGCCCGCGTCACCTCCTCGACGCCGTCCACGACGGCGAAATCGCGCACGCGCCGCAACAGCCGACCGGCGATGCGCGGCGTTCCGCGCGAGCGGCGCGCGATCTCGTTCGCGCCGTCGTCGCTCATCTTGAAGCCCATGACGCGGGCGCCGCGCCGCACGATGAGTTCGAGCTCCTCGACGGTGTAGAAATTGAGCCGCACCGGGATGCCGAAGCGGTCGCGCAGCGGCGTCGTCAACAGTCCCGCCCGCGTCGTCGCGCCGATCAGCGTGAATTTCGGCAGATTGATCTTCACCGAGCGCGCGGCCGGCCCCTCGCCGATGATGAGATCGAGTTCGTAATCCTCCATCGCGGGGTAGAGGATTTCCTCGATCGCCGGCTGGAGTCGATGAATCTCGTCGATGAACAGAACGTCGCCTTCTTCGAGATTGGTGAGCTGGGCCGCAAGATCGCCGCGCTTTGCGATCACCGGGCCGGCGGTGGCGCGGAAATTCACGCCCATCTCGCGCGCGATGATCTGCGCCAGCGTGGTCTTGCCGAGGCCAGGTGGCCCCACGAACAGGATATGGTCGAGCGGCTCGGCCCGCTTCTTGGCCGAGTCGATGAACACCTGCAGGTTGGCGCGCGCCTGGGCCTGTCCGGTGAAATCGGCGAGCGTCTGCGGGCGCAGCGAGGCGTCCTGCTGGTCGTCCCCGTGCTTCTCGCCCGAGATGAGGCGGGGCTGGCTCATGTCGCTCTCACCGCGCCAGTTCCTTCAATCCCTGCCTGATCAGCGCCGCCGTCTCCGCGGCCTCGCCGAGCGCCGACACGGACGCCGCCACCGCCGCCGCCGCCTGCGGCGACCCGTAGCCGAGATTGACCAGCGCCGACACGGCGTCCTGGACGTTCGACGGCGCGCGCCGGTCTCCCAGGTCGCCGGCGAGCTTCGCGACGATGGGATCGACCGGGCCGAACGCCGGCGCCTTGTCCTTCAGCTCGGCCACGATGCGCTGGGCGAGCTTCGGCCCGACGCCCGGGCTGCGCGCCACCGCCGCCTTGTCCTGCGTGCCGATCGCGGTCGCCAGAGCCCCTGCGTCGAGCGTCGAGAGGATGGCGAGCGCCACCTTGGCGCCGACGCCCTGCACGCTCTGCAGCAGCCGGAACCAGTCGCGCTCCCCGTCCGAGCGGAAGCCGAACAGCCGGATGGCGTCCTCGCGCACCTGTGTTTCAATCGCGAGCGTCGCCGCCTCGCCGGGCTTCGGCAGGTTTTGCAGCGTGCGCGACGAGCAGAACACCACATAGCCGACCCCGTTCACGTCGAGGATGACGAAATCCTCTCCGTAGGAGTCGATGAGGCCCTTGAGCTTGCCGATCATGCGCCCCCGTTAGCACGAGTCGGCGGCCGGGCCACGGCCATGCCGGCTTTGACGGCGCATAACGGCGGCGTCACGGCCGCCAGGGTAGAGGAGCATCGATTCCGGGGCGGACGGCTGGGAACGATCACGCGGACAGGCGATGCGCGGGCGGCTGCGAGCCGGCTTGCAACCCATGGAGAATGATGATGAAACTTTTTGCGAGCCTGCTGTGCGGCGCCGCCTTGTGCGCGCTCGCGGCGCCGGCGAGCGCGCTGACAGTGGATGTCAGCGCCCTCGGCCCCGGCGGAACAACCGTCAATCTCGCCGCGGGAGCCTATACGGTGACCTATGCGGCGAGCGGTCTCTATCAGGGCTGGTCGCCCTGGGGCTCCAATTCCGGCTGCGACGCCGCGGGCGGCAATTGCTCAACCGGCTATCTTAACGCGTTCGCGATTGATTTCGGCTTCGGAACCGGGATGTTCAACCATGTCGACGGTTTCCAGTACGGCTATGTGGCGACCCCCGGCAACAGCGGCAAGTATGCGACGCCAGCTCAGGCGCTCGCCGCCTACCAGACGCTTCCGTTGAGCTATGCGCCGCTCCCCACGGCGGCTGATCTCGCCGCCTATGCGCTGGTTGGCGGCGCGGTCACTTTCACGCTGGCGACGGCGCAGGCGGTGAATTTCTTCGTTCTCGATTATCCGTACGGCGACAACAGTGACGGCGTCTCGTTGAATGTGACGAGCTCTATCGCGAGCGGCGTTCCCGAGCCGTCGACCTGGGCGATGATGCTGATCGGCCTCGCCGGCCTCGGCGTCTCGTCCCGGCGGAAGGCCCGCCGGGCGATCGCCGCATAACGACGCGAAATCGGGGGCCCCATCTTAGCGGCGGCCCCTCATCGCGCGCAAAATGCAACGGCATGCGCCGGAGGCTTCAACCGAAGCTTTCGGCGCATGATCTGTTCCACGAGGCGCGAAGATTATTCCGGTCGCAAGACTCGAACGCGCTCAACGCGCTGTTGCGAGCGCTCGCAGATGTCCGAACAGTGCGAAGGCGTAAGCATCCCTGCGCGTCCGGCGCGGCGGCGGCGCACAGCAAGAATTATTCTAACTCGAAACAGTTCTTGAGAATCATTCTAATACACTGAATTTATTTGACCTTTCGGCGCTTGAGTCCTACGCCTTCGACGTTTTCAGACAACGGGCTCCCAACATGCTTCAGATGTTCAGGCGACTCGCGCCTCAGGCCGCGTTGGCGCGGCTCATTGCTTTCGCAGCCTTTCTCATCGTGGCGACGCCCCTTGTTGCGGTCGACGCCCGCGCGGCCGAAAGCATCGAAGTGACCGACCTGGCGGGCCGCACGGTCAAGGCGCCGCTGAACCCCGGCAAGATCGTGCTGAGCGAAGGCCGCCAGCTTTACACGCTCGCCCTGCTCGACAAGGAGGACCCTTTCAAGCGGGTCGTCGGCTGGGGCAACGACCTGATCGAGAACGATCCGGGCCTCTGGCAAAAATATGCGGCGAAATTCCCGAGCGCGAAGAAGCTCGCCGACATGGGCAATCCCTACGCGACCGACACCAGCGTCGAGAAGATCATCTCGCTGGGCACGGAACTCTACGTTCTCGATCTCAGCAATTATTTCAAGGCCAAGGAGACCGGGCTGCTCGACAAGCTCGAAAGGGCCGGCGTGGCGACGATCTTCGTCGATTTCCGTCAGGACCCGACGCAGAACGTACTCCCAAGCCTCCTGCTGCTGGGCCGCGTCCTGGGACGCGAAAAGGAGGCTCTCGCCTTCGCCGATTTTTACATGAAGAACACGCGGCTGCTCTATACGCGCGTCGGCTCGATCGCGGAGAACAAGAAGCCGATGGTGTTCATCGAGCGCGCCGCGGGCCTGCTGCCCTGCTGCGCCACCTTCGGAGCCGCGAATTTCGGCCGCTACATCGAGGAAGCCGGCGGCCGCAACTGGGGCAGCCAGTTTTTCTCGGGCTTCTCCGGACAGGCGTCGCCGGAAAAGGTGTTCACCGATAATCCTGATTATTACTTCGTCACCGGCGCGAGCTGGAAAGGCAGCAATCCGTCGAGCACGGCGGTTTCGCTCGGCTATGACGCGACGCCGGAAAAGACCCAGGCGGAGCTCGCCGCGCTGATGAAGCGGCCCGGCTTCGCCGAGCTGAAGGCGGTCAAGGACAAGAAAGTCATCGCCTTCTATCACCAGTTCTACGACTCGCCCTACTACTTCATCGCCGAACTGGTGATGGCGAAGGAATTCTATCCGGATCGCTTCAAGGACATCGATCCCGACGCGGTGTTCAAGGAGCTGCACGACCGCTTCCTCCCCGTGTCGCTGTCGGGCGTGTTCTGGGCGCGGCTTCAGTAGCGCGGCGCCGCGCTGAGGCTGGCTGGCCATGAGCGCAGCCGGAATGGCGGCGGAGACGCTCGCGCCGGCGGTCGAGTATCGCCGGCGCTCGGCGCGCCGCCTCGGCCTCATCGCGGCCGGATCGCTTGCGCTCGTCATCGCGCTCGCGATCGACGTCAGCGTCGGTCCCGGCGATGTGGGGCTGGGAGAAGTCGCGAGGACGTTGTTCGGGCTCGGTTCGAACACGCGCCTCGATGTCATCATCTGGGAGCTGAGGCTGCCGATCGCGGTGATGGCGGTGGCGGTCGGAGCGATGCTCGGCCTGGCCGGCGCCGGGATGCAGACCATTCTCGGCAATCCGCTCGCGGACCCGTTCACGCTGGGAATCTCGGCCGCCGCAACGGTCGGCGCGTCCCTGGCGATCGTGATGGGTTGGAGCATTGTTCCCGGCGCGGGCTTTTTCCTTGTGACGGCCAACGCGTTCGTCTTCGCGCTCGGCGCGTCGTTCATCCTGTTTCTGATGACGAAGCTGCGGGGCGTCAGCGCCGAAACGATGATCCTCGTCGGCATCGCCTTGCTGTTCACCTGCAACGCCATCACGGCGCTCATGCAGTATCGCTCGAACGAAACCCAGCTTACCCAGGTCGTGTTCTGGATGATGGGCAGCCTCGGCCGCGCGAGCTGGGGCAAGATCGCGACGGCCGCGATCCTGCTCGCGATCATCCTGCCCTTCTTCCTGTCGCGCAGCTGGGCGCTCACCGCGCTGCGGCTCGGCGACGAGCGCGCCGAGGGGCTTGGCGTGAAAGTCGATCGGCTGCGCCTCGAGATACTGGCTGCGACCTCGCTCCTCGCGGCGGTGTGCGTCGCCTTCGTCGGCAGCATCGGCTTTGTCGGCCTCGTCGGACCGCACATCGCGCGCCTGCTCGTGGGGGAGGATCAGCGCTTCTTCCTTCCGGTCTCGGCGCTCGCCAGCGGCGTCATCCTGTCGCTCGCCTCCACCGCCTCGAAGGCGATCAACCCCGGCGTGATCTATCCGATCGGCATGATCACCGCCCTGATCGGCGTTCCCTTCTTCGCCAGCCTCGTGATGAAGACCCGGCGCGGGAGCACGCTCTGATGGCGTTGTCGATTCGCGGCCTCAGCTTTTCCTATGGCGCCGTTTCGGTGCTGCGCGGCGTCGATGTGGAGGCGCTGCCGCGCGGCTCGGTCGCGGCGCTGGTCGGTCCGAACGGCTCGGGGAAATCGACGCTGTTCCGCTGCCTCGCCGGCCTTCTGCCAGCCAAGACGGGCGCCGCCTCGCTCGATGCGGTCGATCTCGGCGCCTATTCCCCGCGCGAGCGATCGCGCCGCGTTTTCTATCTTGGTCAGGACATGGGCGCACACGCCGCGCTGTCCGTGTTCGAGATCGTGCTTCTGGCGCGCAAAAGCCTCGGCGGCGGCCTGGCCATCGCCGCCTCGCCGCGGGATGTCGCGATGACGGAAAGCGTCATCGACGATCTCGGCCTGCGCGCGCTCGCCTCGCGCGACATAGGGTCGCTGTCGTCGGGTCAGAGGCAGCTTGCCGGCATCGCCCAGGCCATCGTGCGCGAGCCCGACGTGCTGTTGCTCGACGAGCCGACCAGCGCTCTCGACGTTCGCCGGCAGCTCGAGGTGATGGAAACCGTGCTCCGCGTGAGCCGCGAGCGGCGGATCGTCACCATCGTGGCGATTCACGACCTGTCGCTCGCCGCGCGTTTCGCCGATACGATTCTGCTGCTCAGCGACGGCCGCATCGCCCGCGCCGGCGAGCCGCACGCCGTCTTGGCTGATCCATCCGTTGCGGAAACCTATGCGGTCGGCGTACATCTCGAGCGTTCCAGGCGAGGGACGCTGCTTGTCGAGCCCTATCTGGAGCGCCGCCCCCACTGACGGTTCCCGTGCGATCATGAACAGCTCCGCGCGCGAAGGCTCGAACTATTCCCTCAAGGAAGAGATCCGCGCCTACTGGTCGATGCGCGCCGCGACCTTCGACAATTCCGTCGGCCACGCCATCAAGAGCGACCGCGAACTGCAGGCCTTCCGGCGTTTTTTTCGCGAGGCGCTCGGCGAGGGCCGCAAACAGGTTCTCGACCTTGCCTGCGGCACCGGCGAGATGACCCGCGCGCTGCTGTCGCTCGATCACCAGGTCACGGGCTTGGATTTTTCCGAGCAGATGATCGCCCTCGCCAGGGCCAAGCACGGCGACCGCGCCCGCATCCTTTTCGGCGACGCCGAGCGCCTTCTGGAGGACGATGCGAGCTATGACGCGCTGGCGACGCGCCATCTCGTCTGGACGCTGACCGACCCCGAGGCGGCGTTCGCGGAATGGTTCAGGGTGCTGCGCCCCGGCGGCCGTCTCGTGGTCATTGACGGCGACTGGATCAACCGCACGCCGTGGCAGAAATTCCTGAACAGGCTCGCCAACAGGATGCGCGCCTGGTCGGGCGCGCCGGAACATGGCGCGGATCGCGACGCCTTCAACTCGATCGCCGCCCGCTTCTATTTCCGCGACGGGCTCACCGCCGAACGGCTGGACGCGATGCTGCGCCGGGCCGGATTCGCCCGGACCCGGCCGGTGGATTATCGGCCGATCCTGCGCGCCCAGCAGGCGCACGCCGCTTTGCACGACGCGCTCCGCCTCGGCTCGTCGACCCGCTTCGGGCTGGTCGCGGAAAAAGACTGATCTTTGGCCGGCGTGACCGCGCGGCCCGACCGCGCATTCACATCAGATTCGAGCTTCGGCGCCTGCGCCGAACTATCTCAGCCCCCCACTTTCGAAAAAGCGCCTTGTCCGTTCCGAACGAGGCGCGCGGAAAATCTCTTTCGCAGGTCCGAATTCAACCAGGCGACCATGATCGAGCACCATGACGTGGGACGCGACATCCCGAGCGAACGTCAGCTCATGCGTGACGATCAAGGATGTGCGCCCGCCGAGCGCAAGCTCCTTGACGACACTCAGCACCTCTCCCGTGAGTTCGGGATCGAGCGCGGAGGTCGGCTCGTCGAAGAGCATGATCGAGGGCTCCATCATCAGTGCGCGGGCGATCGCGATGCGCTGCTGCTGGCCGCCCGAGAGCCGGCTCGGATAGGCCTCCTCCTTATCGGGCAGGCCGACCTTGGCGAGCAGATCCCGCGCCCGGGCGACGGCTTTCTCCTTGCTCCAGCCGAGCACGCCGACCGGAGCCTCGATCAGGTTCTTCAGCACGGTGAGATGCTGGAACAGATTGAAGGACTGGAAGACCATCCCGATGTCGGTCCGATACTTCGCCACCTGCCGGTCGTTGAGCTTGCGCGCTCCTCGCGTCGCCACGCCCGGCGCCAGTCTGACATCGCCCACGCCGATCTCGCCGCCCTGAAAATCCTCCAGCCGGTTGACGCAGCGCACTAGCGTGCTCTTGCCCGAGCCGCTCGAGCCCAGCACGGCGACCGTGGCGCCGCGCGGGATCTCGGCCGACACGTCGAACAGCACCTGATGCTGGCCGTAGGACTTGCTGACCGTCCGGAAGGCGATGGCGGGCGCCATGCTGTCTGCCGCTTCGGTCATGCCGCGGCTCCGAAATAGCCGGTGGTCGGCAGCTTGCGCGTCAGCCAGCGCACCGAGCGGGAGATCGCGAAGACGACGACGAAATAGATGATCGCGACGATGGTGTAGATCGGCATGGTGAGGAAGGTGGCGCTGACGATCAGGCCGGCCTGGTACATCAAGTCCGGCACCGCGATCACCGACACGATCGAGGTCGACTTGAAGCAGGTCACGAACTGGTTGAGCAGCCCCGGCACCGAGCGCATGATCGCCTGCGGCAACACGATGCGCGCCATCAGCCGGGCATGAGTCATCCCAAGCGACTTGGCGGCTTCGACCTGCCCCTTGTCGACGGCCTCGATGCCGCCGCGATACTCTTCGGCGAGGTAGCCGCTCGTCTGCAGGGTGAGCGCGACGAGCGACGAGTAGAACGCCGTGAACTTCAGCCCGAAAATCTCGGGCCAGGCATAGTGCACCCAGACGAGCTGGACGAGAATCGGCGTGTTCCGGCAGAACTCAACATAGAAGGTCGCCGGCGCTCTGACCCAGCGTCGCCGCGAGAGCATGCCGAGCGCCGCGACGAGGCCGACGACAAGCGCCGCCAGCATCGACAGCGCCGAGAGCGAGATGGTGACGCCGAGCCCGTAGAGCAGCGTGTCGCGAAACTCATAGAGGATCGTCAGAGTCCGCTGCATCGCCGCTCTCCCAGGCTCAACTCAGATTATTTCTTGGTATCGAAGAGCGAGGCGCGCGACAGGTAGGAATCATACAGTTCCGCCGCCTTGTTGTTTGCGACGATCCAGGCCGCGAAGGAATCGAGGAAATCCTTCCAGTCCGAATCGCCATAGCGGATGGCCCAGCCATTCTGCTGAGTGCTGAAGTCGGAGTCGAAGGCGGGCATGGCCCATTCATTGCCCTGCACCTTCGTCCACCAACGAATGGTGATGCCGTTGGCGAAGGCGATGTCGGCGTCGCCGCGACGTACGGAGTCGAACACCGCCAGATCAGTCTGGGATTGCAGGGCCAGGAGCTTCGCCTTCGGGAAGATGCGCTGCGAGACCTCGTGATCCCGGCTGCCGGCCTGGACCGCGATGGTGATCGCGGGATCATTCAAATCCTCGACCTTCTTGAAGCGTCCGGCCTTCTCCTTGCTGATGACGCCGTTGATGCCCTTGGCGGCGAAGGGCCGCACGAAGTTGATCTCCAGCGCGCGCGGCGCATTGTAGAGAAGGCTCGCGCCGAACAGGTCGCAATCCCCGCGGTTGAGCGAGAGCGGAGCCGTGCCGAACTGCACCTCGACCGGCTCGACCTTCACCTTCATCCAGCTCGCCAGCTCGTTGACGAGATCGACGAAAACGCCGGTCCACTGGCCGGTCCGCGGGTCCTTGTAGCTGTCCGGCGTCACTTGCGCGTAACAGACCTTGAGCACGCCCTCGCGCTTCACCTTGGCGAGCACGCTCTCCTTGGTCTGCGCCGCGGCGGGAAGCGCCAGGGCGAAGAGGCCGGCGAAAAGCGCGGCGCCCTTGAGAATCTTGCTTCCTATCATCGACACGTCTCCTCTTTTTGGTTGATCTGATCAGGCGCGTTTCATTCCGCCGCTCTCGGCATCTCCCGCGGCTTGCGCGGCTCGAACATCTTGGCGAAGTGGTCTGGAATCGTGCCGTCCCGCGTCAGGCCGGACGCGGCGGAGATCTTCCACCAGGCGACATCCGCCTCATGCACGATGATGCATTCGAGGCTGCGCTTGACGTTGTCGCCCTCCGGCGAGTGACAGGCGGCGATATGGGCCACCGATTCCGGCAGGCCGACGGTCAGGCAGATATAAGCGCCATAGACCGGGTGGCGCAGCGAAGGCCGGCCGACCAGGCTGGCGTCCGCCTTCCAGCGCTTCTGGTTTTCGGGATCGCATTCCCAGGCCTTGCCGACGTCATGGCAAAGTCCGCCGCAGATGACGACGTCGCGGTCGATCACCGCTTCGGGATAGACATCGGCGAAGTAGTCGACGGAGGCCAGCGCAAGCCGGGTCACGCCGCTGAGATGGACCTGCTGGCCGCCCCGCCGCATCACCATAATGCCCGGATTGGCCTCCCCCGGAATCTCGCTGATGCGCGAGAAGCTCGACTTCTCCAGCGCCAGCGCCCAGGCGTCGATGGCGCCCTGCCGCAGAACCGGATCGCTGATCCATTCGATCTCCGGCAGATCTTCGACAATGCTCTTGCGCAAGTCGTTCATGCGCCATCCTTCCTGATCGAAAGCTCCATGGGTCAGAAGCTAGAGAGCAAAGCCTGCATCGTAAAATTTGATTTTTGAATGCAATGACATTGTATAAAGCAATGCATCAATCGTATAAGGATCACGTCCATGCGGCCGACCACGGGCCAGCTCGAAACGTTCTTCTGGATCGCGCGCCTGGGTTCGGTGAAAGAGGCCGCCCGGCATCTCAACCTTGCGCAGCCGACCATTTCGCTCCGCCTTCAGGAGCTGGAAGCGCAGTTCCAGCGCGCCCTGTTCGAACGGCGCAGGCGGCGACTGGTGTTGACCTCGGCGGGCGAGGCGTTGATGCCGCGAGCCGCGGCCCTCGTCGAGGAGCTCACGGGTATCCGCGCGCTCATGACGGGGGAAATGCGAGCCGTTGGCGGGATCGTTCGCGTCGGTCTGTCTGAGACATTTGCCCATATCTGCCTGTCCGGCTGGATGAAGCTGCTGTCCCAGAGCCATCCGGCGGTGCAGCTTGACATTGTCGTCGGCACTAGCGCCGAACTGGAGCATCAGGTCGTGGAGCGCCGCCTCGACATGGCTTTCGTGATAAATCCCGTGGGGGACGCCAAGCTCGCGGTCATCCCGCTCGGGATTCAGGCCGTGACCTGGGCGGCGTCGCCGGAGCTTGAACTACCTCGGAACATCACGCCGCAATTGCTCGCGCTCCAGACCATCATCGCCAATCCGCACCCCTCCCCCATGTATCGTCAGATCATCGATTGGTTTCGGGAAGACGGCATAGAGCCCGAGAAAATCTGTCGCTGCACCAGCGTGACCCTGGCGACCGAACTTGTTCGCCAGGGTCATGGCGTAAGTCTTCTGCCCACGCCATTGATTCAACCGCATCTGCTTGACGGCGCTCTGCAGTCCTTAACGTCGCACAGGCCGCCCACGCCGTCGCGTCTTTACTGCGTCTACCGATTTGTCGAGAAGAACCAACTCGTCGACGCAGCGCTCTTGGCGGCGCGTCAGATCATCGCGCAACTAAATTTTCTGAGTAGCTGAAAAGGCGATTTCTTCTTCGCAAACAACAACAGTCGGCGCGACCGTCGACCGCCGGCTCGTCTTGGACAGAATGTGAGCGTCCACTTTAGGGATCGGCGCTCAAGGCCGCTTCGGGTCGCTCAGCTACCGTTCGCATCGCAAAAGCATCCATTAGCTTCGAGGAAGCTGTAGACGGCGCACAGGACGACGCCGGCGTCCCGCAAGGCGCCGAACCGGCGCCTCCTTCTTCGCTTGAGCCAGCGCCTTCCCGCGTCGATTCGCAGAATTATCTCACGCTTCCGCAGGCCAGCGGCCAAATCCATGTTGATGGCGAGAACGACGTGCCAATCCATCACGCCGCTTCCTGCTCGCGGCGGATCGCTGCTTTGGCAGACGAGATGCGCTGGTGAAAACGGTTGATTTTCCGCACTGTGGGCGTCGCCCGAGCGATCGGAAGATAGCTTCAATCATGGAGCTCGACATGCGCAGGTTCGGCTGAGGCGGCGTTCCGCCGATTCTTTTTTCCCCGGCACATTTGTGTGAGGCGACGATGCAACATGAACGCGTAGGCGACCATGGTCATCAAAGCGTGAGGGTAGCGGCCCTGCCAGAATCGCCCGTCGAAGCGCTCGAGATGGAATGCGCCCTTCAGCGCGGACATACGACGGCCCGCAATTGACCGATGAGCAGAGGTCCCGGAGGATGAAAGCCCATACTCGACACCGTTCCCACAGCGTCGAATTCAGGCATCAAACGGCTCAGAGACAATCGGCGAACGGGGCGCCCCACAACCTCGCGCGACGGCAATATCCGTCGCGCAATCAGAGCCGCATCTGGTCGGGGCGATCAGCCAACCGCACAAATCGAGCCGCGCGCGGTCGCTTGCCGCGCCGTTAAACGCTGACGACCAGCTCCCGCGGGCAAGCCGCGGTCCAGTGCTCGACGCCGGAATCGGTGACCAGAAACGTGTCTTCGGTGTGGTGCCGGCAGCCGTCATGATAATAGCTGTATTCGATGCAGATCACCGCCGGCGTTTCCAGCACCGTGCGGTTCACATGATTAAGTCGCGGCTGCTCGTGCGAGCCAAGGCCGACGCCATGACCCATGAATTCGCGCGGGAATTTCTCCAGATGCTTCGCAATCATCGCGTAGCCGCGATCGAAAATCTCGCCGCCGGTCTGGCCCGGGCGCAGCGACATGCCGAGTTCGATCTGGACGTCGTTCAGCCATTTCCAGATATCCTTGTGGCGCTGCGTCGTCTCACCCGCGAAATAGGATCGCACGAAATCGGCGTTGTAGCCGAGAACGCTGGCGCCCATATCGACCTTCACGAAATCGCCGCGACGGATGACGGCGCCGGTCGGAAAGGGAGCATGCGCGGCGTAGGCCGTCTTCGGTCCGCAGCCGATATTGATGAAGCGCACGCTGTCCGCGCCCTCGTCGATCATCCGCTTCACGGAGGCGCGATGCAAATCCCAGTCCGTCGCGCCGATCCTGATCGTGTCGCGGAACGTCTCGTGCGCCTTGATCGTGATATCGGTCGCGGTCTTCAGGCGGCGGATTTCCTCCGGCGTCTTCACCATGCGGCAGAGTTCGAGATCC
>Ga0097679_1003011_pt1 | contig 12817 bp, 9 predicted proteins | sample ThiBiot_500_biof_2_FD_72848 | JGI IMG/M metagenome (GOLD analysis project Ga0097679, IMG submission 72848) | Wastewater bioreactor microbial communities from Cape Town, South Africa - Thiocy_cont_500_biof - 1398105538000 (version 2) (version 2) ...
CACCCCGGTCGTCGAGGCCGATACCGCCGGCAGCGCGCAGCTGGTCGCGCAATGGGGCGATCCGGCCGAGGCGGCGATCGCGTCCTCCCTCGCCGCCGAGATCTACGGGCTCGAGATCCTTCGCGCGAACGTCGAGGACGCGGCGCACAACACGACGCGCTTCTACGTCATGTCGAAGAAGCCGGCGACGCCGGATGCCGGGCTGCCCGACCTGATGACCACCTTCGTCTTCCGCGTCCGCAACGTGCCCGCGGCGCTGTACAAGGCACTCGGCGGGTTCGCGACCAACGGCGTGAACATGACGAAGCTCGAGAGCTACATGGTGAACGGGGAGTTCACCGCGACGCAGTTCCTGTGCGACGTGGACGGGCATCCCGAACAGCCGGCGCTGCGCCGCGCGCTGGAGGAGCTGTCGTTCTTCTCGACCGAGGTGCGCGTGCTGGGCGTCTATCCCGCGGCGGCTTTCCGCCGGACGCAGGGGCAGGCGGAGTAGATCCGCCGCGGCCGCGCACCATGAGCCGCGCACCATGACAGGGGGCGCGGCGGCCTCTACGCTGGCCGGCAGCCGCACCAAGGCGGCCCCGACACGAGGAACGCTCCATGAACCTGCCCCGCCGCACCCTGCTGGGTGCGTCCGCCGCGGCGCTCGCCGCGCCGCGCTTCGCCCGCGCCCAGGCCCAGACCATCCGCATCGGCGTGCTCAACGACCAGTCCGGCCCCTATCGCGACGACGGCGGCCCCACGGGCGTCGTCTGCGCGAAGCAGGCGCTCGAGGATTTCGGCGTCTCCGGCAAGGGATGGAACGTCGAGGTCCTGTCCGCCGATCACCAGAACAAGCCGGATATCGGCGTGTCCATCGCGCGGCAGTGGTTCGACCGTGACGGGGTGGACGCGATCGTCGACGTGCCGACCTCCTCGGTCGGGCTCGCGGTCAACACCGTCTGCCGGGAGAAGAACAAGGTCTACCTGAACTCGGGCACCGGCTCCTCGGACCTCACCGGCCCGCAATGCAGCCCGAACACGATCCACTGGACCTACGACACCTACATGCTGGGCCGGTCGACCGGCGGCGCGACGGTGAAGGAAGGCGGGGACACCTGGTTCTTCATCACCGCCGACTACGTGTTCGGCCAGACGCTGCAGCGCGACACGTCGGGGATCATCACCAAGATGGGCGGCAAGGTGATGGGCAGCGTCGCCTATCCCTTCCCCGAGACGACCGACTTCTCCACCCATCTGATCCGCGCGCAGGCCTCGGGCGCGAAGGTGCTGGGGCTCGCGATGGCGGGCGCCGACACCGAGAACTGCATCAAGCAGGCGCACGAGTTCGGCATCACCAAGACGATGAAGCTCGCCGCGCTGCTGATCCAGGTGCGCGGCGTGCGCGCCCTCGGGCTCGACGTCGCGCAGGGGCTGCGCTGGAGCGAGTCCTACTACTGGGACCTGAACGACCGCACCCGCGCGTGGAACGACCGCGTGCGCACCAAGACGCCGAACGGCGTGTGGCCGAACATGACCCAGGCGGGCGACTACGCGGCGACGCTGCACTACCTGAAGACCGTCGCCGACATGGGTGTGGCCGAGGCGAAGAAGGACGGCCGCGCCACCGTCGCCCGCATGAAGGCGATGCCGACGGACGACGACTGCTTCGGCCCCGGGAAGATCCGGGAGGACGGGCGCGCGCTGCATCCCGTGTACCTGCTGGAGGCGAAGAAGCCGTCCGAGAGCAAGCAGTCCTGGGACGTGGCCAAGGTCATCGCCACCACGCCGATGGACGAGGCGTTCCGTCCGCTGAACGAAGGCGGCTGCCCGCTGGTCAAGAGCTGAGCCGGCGACGGGCGGCCCCGATGGACCGCCCGTCCCCGTCGGCCGTGCGACGCCTCGGCGCACACGGCCCGCCCGTCCGCGCGGCACCGCGTGCCGGCGTGCCCGCCCTCAGTCGACGCCGAGCGTGCCGCGGAGCCGGGAGAGGTCTTCCGCCAGCGCGGTGATCGCACCCTTCATGGCGTTGCGGTCGGCGTCGGTGAGCTTGTCGTAACTCTTGAAACCATCCCCGACCCGGTATTTCGCGAGCAGCTTGTCGACCTTGGCGAAGTTGCCGTCGATCCGGGTGGCGAGCGGCTTGTCCCGCGTCACCACCAGCGGGCGGAGCAGCTCGAAGATCTTCTGCGCGCCGTCGACATTGGCCTGGAAGTCCCACAGGTCCGTGTGGCTGTAGCGGTCCTCCTCGCCGCTGATCTTCGTCGCCGCGACCTCCTCGATCAGGTCCGCCGCGCCGCCGACCATGGCCTTGGGCGGGATCGGCAGGCTGCCGATGCGCGTGTGCAGCTCCTGCACGTCCGCCAGCAGCTTGTCGGCGACCGGCGCCATGCCCCTGGTCGTCCGGTCGGCGAACAGCGCCTTCTCCAGCTTGTGGAAGCCGGTCCAGGTCGGGTCTTCCTCCTTCTTCTCGAAATCGTCCGCGCGCGCGTCGATCGCGCTGTCGAGATCGCTGAACAGCTCCGCCACCGGCTCGATCCGCTCGTAATGCTGGCGGGTCGGGGCATAGAGCTTCTGCGCCTCCGCAAGGTTGCCCGCCTTGACCGCGGCGGTGAACGTCCGTGTCGCGGCCAGCAGCGCGTCGACCTCGGCCGCGACATAGCGCTTGTACGCGGCGATCGGCTCCACGAGGTCGTAGGCGGAGGGCGGGGTGGCCGCGGCCACCCGCAGCGGCGCGGACCGGCCGGCCTCCGCGGCGGCGGGGGGCGTGCCCGTCACGGCGGCGCCCGCCGGACCGGGGATCAGGAAGGCGGCGGCGAGCGCGGGCAGCAACCCGGCAATCGGCCGGCGGGAGAGCGTCGACGGCATGGCCCGAGGGTCCTCGTGGTTGGGTCGGCCGGCGGAGTGGCCGAGCGGCGTGCGGCGACGGCGGTGTCGCCGGGCGGTTTGGTAATGCAACTCACTCGCAACATCAAGGGTGCGCACAAGCGTGCTACCGCGCTCCGCCCGCTCGCTTGCCGCTTGCCGACCCGCGCTCGCCGCCCGCCACCCGCCACCCGCCAGCTGACACGCGTCAGCTATCGGAACCAGATGATTGACACGTCGATCCGGCTCCGCTAATCGCGAACTACTCGCATTTTCACCTGTGGCCTGGCACTTGCCGCGCCTCCCTTGCTGCCCGCCGGCAGACCGCAGACAGCTTGCACCGCGCGCCGGAAGCATGGCTGAATGGATATGTTATAACATCACGTCGGAGACCACCGGTGCGCCGCCTGCTCCTCTCCACCCTCCCCCTGCTGCCGCTCCTCGGCCTGACGCCCAGCCTGCATGCGGAAGAGCCGGCCCAGGAGAAATCCTTTTGGACGCAGGACACGTTGAGCGGCGACTGGGGCGGGCTGCGGACCACGCTCGAGGAGCATGGCATCTCCTTCGACATCAACGAGACCGACGAGGTGCTGGGCAACGTCTCCGGCGGGCTCCGCCGCGGCGCGGTCTTCGACGGCAAGACGCAGGTCCAGATGACCCTCGACCTGCAGAAGCTCGTGCAATGGCCCGGCGCCAAGATCGTCGCGGGGTTCTATCAGATCCATGGCCGCGGCCTGAGCGCCGACAACATCGGCAACCTGCTCACCGTCAGCAACATCGAGGCGCCGGGCAGCACGCGGCTGGGCGACCTCTACATCGAGCAGAGCCTGCTGGACGACCTCATCAACGTCCGCATCGGCCAGTTCGCCGCTGACGAGGAATTCCTCAGCAGCGACGTCGCGGGCATCTTCATCAACTCCACCTTCGGCTGGCCGGGCATCTACGGCATCGACCTTCCGGGCGGCGGCCCCGCCTATCCGTTCTCCACCCCCGGCGTGCGCGTCCGCGTCGCGCCGACGCCGGCCTTCAGCGTCCAGGGCGCCGTGTTCAACGGGAATCCGCTGGGCACGAACGGCGACTGGGGCGGCACCGAGTTCCCGCTGGACGGCGTGTTCGCGATCCTCGAGGCGACCTACACGACGATGCCCGGCAAGGACGAGCCCGGTCTCGGCGGCAACTTCAAGGTCGGCGCGTGGTACAACTCGCTCCACTTCGACGACCTGCACATGGACGACACCGGCCTGTCGCTCGCCAATCCGGCGAGCAGCGGGGTCCCGGCCAGCCATGCCCGCAATTTCGGCCTCTACGCCTCGGTGGACCACCAGCTCTGGCGCACCCCCGGCACCGCGGATGGCGGGCTGGCGGGCTTCCTGCGCGTCGCCACCGCGCCGCAGCAGGACCGCAACCCCGTCTACGTCTATGTCGATGCCGGCCTGACCTGGAAGGGGACCTTCGCCGGCCGGGACGACGACGTGGCGGGCATCGCCATCGCCTGGGCCAATCTCAGCCACAGCCTGCGCTCGCTCGACAGGGACACGATCGCCTTCACCGGCGTGTCGCAGCCGATCCGCAGTTCCGAGATGGTGCTCGAGCTGACCTACCAGGCCGCGGTCACGCCCTGGCTCGTGTCGTGGTGCAGCCGGACTTCCAGTACGTGATCCGGCCGGGCGGCGACATCCCGAACCCGGTGGAGCCGACCTCCACCCTGGGCAACGCCGTCGTCCTCGGCCTGCGCACCTCCATCAAGTTCTGACGGGGCCGGCCCGGTCCCGGAGCAGCGCTGCCGACCGGCGCTGCCGACCGGCGCCGCGGACGGGCGCCGCGGTCGGGGACCCCGACCGGGGCCGCCGCCGCTCGCCCGCCGGCCGGATCAGGCCGGACGGCCCGTCGCGAAGGTCACGCGGGCCGAACGTTCCAGAACGTGGCAAATCCCTGCAGGACCCCCGTCACGTTCTTCCGGTAGGCCGTCTTCTGCACGTATTGCCCGACCGGGATGCTGGGCACGTCCACCATGCATTGCAGCTGCATCTGCTCGCAGACCTCCTTCTGGGCCGCGAGCGTGGGCGCGTCGAACCAGGCGTTGCGCAGGGCTTCCAGCTTCGGGCTGACGCACCAGCCGGGCCAGGAGGCCTTGTCGTCGCCATTGCCCCGGATGGCGTAGTGGTTCGACGGGTTCATCTGATCCACGCCCTCCCACCCGGTCGCGAACAGGTTCCAGCCGCCCTGGTCGACCGGCCCGCGGTTGTTGCGCCGCTGCAGCATGGTGCCCCAGTCGGTCGCGACGTAGTCGACGTTCATGCCGGCGCGGCCCATGCTGTCGGCCAGCACGTCGCAGATCGCCTTGAACTGCGTGTAGTCGGTGGCGACCAGCAGCACGACCTTCTCGCCCGCATACCCCGCGCGCTTCAGCATCTCCTTCGCCTTCGCGTAGTCGCGCGGCCCGCGCAGCGGATCCAGCCCGGCTTCGGTCGCCATCGCCGTGTTGGGGCAGAACACGCCGTGCGGGACGTGGTACATCGCCGGGTCGCTGCCGACGATCGCCTCCATCATCGCGCCCTGGTCGATCACCGAGAACATCGCCTGCCGCACCGCCGGATTGTCGAACGGCGGCTGCAGGTGGTTGGGCCGCACCATGTTGGTGGCGCCGGTCGGGTTGTTCTGGGCGACCGTGATCGCGCGGTCCCGCGCCAGCAGCGGCAGCAGGTCGGCGGTCGGGTTCTCCCACCAGTCCTGCTCGCCCGCCTGCAGCGCCGCGACCTTGGTGCCGGCATCCGGCATCGTGGTCCACTCGACCCGCTCGTAGTAGGCGACCTTCGGACCCGAGGTCCAAGCCAGCGGCCCGTCGCCACGCGGTACGTATTTGTCGAACTTCGCGTAGACGTTGCGCGCCCCCGGCACCCGCTCCTCGGCGAGGAACCGGAAGGGGCCGCTGCCCACCATCTCGGTGATCTGCTTGAACGGATCGGTGTTCGCCAGCCGCTCCGGCATCATCACCGGCGACGGCGTGGTCGGCTTGCTCAGCGCCGCCGGCAGCAGCGGGAAGGGCTTGTTCAGCCGGAAGCGGATCGTTTTGTCGTCGGGCGCCGAGAGCTCGTCGGTCGCGGCCATCAGCGCGCCGCCGAACGCATCGCGCTTCGCCCAGCGCTTGATCGAGGCGACGCAGTCGCGCGCCAGCACCTTGGTGCCGTCGTGCCAGACCAGCCCCTCCCGCAGGGTCAGCGTCCAGACCTTGCCATCGGCGTCGACGACATGGCCCGCGACCATCTGCGGCTGCGGCGTGAAGGTCGCATCCTGCCCATACAGCGTGTCGAAGACCATGTAGCCATGGCCCCGCGTGACGTTGGCCGTGGTCCAGTGCGGATCCAGGAAGGCGAGGTCGATCTGCGGGATGAAGCGCAGCGTGGTCGCGCTCGCGGCGCGCACCACCGAGGGCAGGGCGAGGCTGGCCGACGCCGCGGCCAGGAAGTGTCGACGCCTCATGCCGCGGCGTCGATCGAGCGAGGGGTCGGCGTGGAATGTCGTTTCACCGCGCGTCTCCTGTGTGACAATGCCTCGAGCCTCCGGTCGGAGCAGCCCATCCGGGATCGTGAAGCAAGTCGTGGGCCAAGAGGAGCCAAGATGCGCCTGAACCATGTCGCCAACCGGCTGGCCGCCGCGCATTTCGAGACCGTGGTCGCGCTGTTCCGCGAGGAGCTCAACTTCGTCCTGCTGCGCCGGACCGAACGCGCCGTCTGGCTGCGGCAGCCCGGCGCCAATGTCGACCTGCAGTTCAGCCGCAGCGACACCGCCGCGCGGGATGCCGACAAGTTGCGCTCCCAGGTCTCCTTCCTGAGCGACACCCCGGAAGCGGCGCTGATGGGGCTCGCGCGATGGTTGCAGGACCGGGGCATCGCCGCGACGGTCGGCGCCTATTCGGATCGGGAGTTCTACCTGGACGCGCCCGAGGCTTTCGTGGACTTCGTGATCGAGGCGATGCGCCCGGAACTTGCGGAGTACGGGATCCCGGTTTGACCCGCGCTGGACGCATGGGCGCTATTCCCAGGCGCAACGGCTTATGCCTAATCTGGTGCGACGCACCATGGAGCCGCGGATGCCCGAATTCTCTGGGTCGCAGATGCAGTCGCAGAGCCTGGCCCAGACGCTCGTCCAATCCCAATCCGCCGGACCATCCACCGGCGCGCCGCCACACGGGGTCCTGCAGGGCTACGACGCGGCCGGGCTGTTCTGCGAGATGCTGCGCCCCGGCCAGCCGACCCATCCCGCGTTGTCGCTGCTGCTCTCCCGCCTCGCCGCCATGCCGATCGAAAGCCTGCGCCGGCGCGCGGCCGACGCCGAACGCGACCTGCTCGAGCGCGGCATCACCTTCACCGTGTATTCCGATGCGACGGCGATCGACCGCATCCTGCCCTTCGACCTGATCCCCCGCGTGCTGACCCCGCCCGAATGGCGCCAGATCGAAACCGGGGTGATCCAGCGCGTGCGCGCGCTGAACATGTTCCTGCACGACATCTACCACGAGCAGAAGGTGCTGAAGGACGGCATCATCCCGCGCGAGCTCGTGCTGGGGAATGCCGGCTACTGCCACCAGATGATCGGCTTCGGCGTGCCCTTCGGCACCTACGTCCATGTCTGCGGCACCGACATCGTGCGCGACGAGACCGGCCGCTTCATGGTGCTGGAGGACAATGCCCGCACGCCCTCCGGCGTCGCCTACGTGGTCGAGAACCGGCACATGACGCTGCGCGTGCTGTCGGACCTGATGACCGGCCTGTCGGTGCGCGGGGTCGACGAGTACGGGCTGCGCCTGCACCACGCGATGGCGGAGATCGCGCCGCAATCGGTGCTCGATCCACAGGTGGTCGTGCTGTCGCCGGGCATCTTCAACTCCGCCTATTTCGAGCACGTGTTCCTCGCCCGCGAGATGGGCGTGCCGCTGGTCGAGGGTCGCGACCTGCTGGTGGAGGACGGCCAGGTCTGGATGCGCACCACCGCCGGGCTCGCCCCGGTGCACACGATCTATCGCCGCATCGGCGACGACTTCCTCGACCCCGACGTGTTCAACCCCGACAGCATGCTGGGCGTGCGCGGGCTGATGGAGGCCTGGCGCCGCGGCTCCGTCGCGATCGCCAACGCGGTCGGCACCGGCGTCGCCGACGACAAGGCGGTCTACGCCTACATGCCTCGTATCATCCGATACTATCTGAGCGAGGAACCGATCATCCCGAACGTGGAGACGCATATCTGCGCCGAGGCCGAAGCGCTCACCTACACGCTCGACAACCTCGAGAAGCTGGTGGTCAAGCCGGTCGCGGAGTCCGGCGGCTACGGGCTGATCATCGGGCCGCACGCGACCCGCGCGCAGCTCGCCGAGTTCCGGGAGCGCCTGAAGCACAACCCGGCCAACTACATCAGCCAGCCCACGGTGAAACTGTCCGTCTCCCCCACCTTGACCGATGAGGGCGTGCAGCCGCGCCACATCGACCTCCGCCCCTTCGCCGTCACCGGCAAGGAAACCTGGGTGCTGCCCGGCGGCCTCTCCCGCGTCGCGCTGCGCAAGGGAACGCTGGTGGTGAACTCCTCCCAGGGCGGCGGCACCAAGGACACCTGGGTGCTGGCATGAGCGCGACCCTGGAAGCGCCCCGCATCGCGCACCTGATCGCACGGCACGCCGAGGGCACGCTGTGGCTCGCCCGCTACATGGAGCGGATCGAGAACCTCGCGCGGCTGCTCGACGTCACCAACACCTTCGCCCGCGATGCCGACGATACGCGCAACTGGCTGACCATCCTGCGCATCAATGGCGACCTCGAGGCATTCTACGCCAAGCACACGGAAGCCAACCTCGCCTCGGTCGCCGCCTTCTACGTGCTGGATCGCGACAACCCGACCTCGGTGCAGGCGGCGATCCAGTCGGCGCGGGAGAACGCGCGCACGCTGCGGGCCCTGATCTCGACCGAGATGTGGCTGCAGATCAACGTGTTCTCGAGCCGCATCCGCGCGCTGACCGCGGCCGACCTGCTGCCCGACCATTTCACCGCGACCTGCGGCATGCTGAAGGAAGGCACCCAGGCCCATACCGGCATCACCGAAGGCACGTTCTACCGGGACCAGGCCTGGCACTTCTACATGATCGGCCGCTACCTGGAGCGCGCCGACCAGACCACGCGGCTGCTGGACACGCGCTTCCACGCGCTGGCCCCACAGGCCGCCGCGGGCGACGTGGAAATCGATGCCGGCCAGTGGAACGCGCTGCTGCGCGCCGCCGCCGGCTACCACGCCTACCGTCGCGAGCATCCGAACGGCTACCACGCGGTCGAGGTGGCGGGGTTCCTCCTCGCAAACGGCGCCTTCCCGCGCTCCGTCGGGCTCAACCTCATGCAGATCGAGTGGCACCTGACGCAGCTGCGCACCCGCTACCAGCTCCGCGGCACGCGCGCGTCGCTCGAACGGCTGGACGAGCTGAACGCCACCATGACCCACCGCAACGTGGCCGACATGGTGAACGGCAAGCTCTCCCCCTTCCTCGACTACGTGCAGCGCGAGATCGCCGCGCTGCACGCCGACATCATCGAGGGGTTCTGCCGCTAAAGCCGCGCCGGCGCCGTCCGGATCGCGCGCGCCACGGATATTCGCTGCCCGCGCTCAGGGCGGGTCGAGCGGCGGCCAGCGCACCACGGCGTCGCCCCGCGCCTCCAGCGCCGCCGCGACCGCCAGCAACACGCCATCCGCGCCCACCGGTCCCAGCAATTGTGCGCCGATCGGCAGCCCGTTGGCCGCGTGCGGGCCGGGCAGCGTGATCCCCGGCAGGCCCGCGATGTTGGCGAAGGCGGTGAACACCGCATGGCCGCGCGGCCCCACCGCCTGACCGCCAATCTCAACGGGATGGGACTCCGCCGCCGGCCACGGCAGCGCGGCCGCGGCCGGCGTCAGGATCAGGTCGAACCGGTCGAACACCTCCGACAGCGTGCGGCGCAGCTCGTGCGCCGCATCCAGCGCACCGAACAGCGCCGCCGCCGGCAGGCGCGCGCCCGCCTCCTGCATCTCGCGCAGCGACCCCGAGACCGGACGCACGCCCAACGCCTCCGCCAGCCACGCGAGGCCCGACTGGCTCACCGTCGCCTGGATTCGCGCCACCGCGTCCGGATCGAACGGCGCCGCCGCGCGGGTCACCGCATGCCCGGCCCGCGCGAGCGCCGCCGCCACCGCATCCGTGCTCGTGGCGATGTCGGGATCGACCGGATGGCTGCCGAAGCGCGGCAGGTAGAGCACACGGCATGGCGCAGGCGCCGGCACGTCGAACGCCGGCAGCCCCGCCCCCAGCGGATCGCGCGGATGCGGGACCGCGATCACCCGCATGACGGCGATGAGGTCCGCGACGGTCCGCGCGATCGGCCCGATCACCTCGAAATCCAGCAGGATCGCCGGCAGCCCGTCACACCGCGCGACCCGCCCGCGGGTCGGCTTCAGCCCGAACAGCCCGGTATGGGAGGCGGGACGGCGGATCGAGCCACCCCCGTCGGTGCCGATCGCGAACGGGCCGATGCCGGCCGCCACCGCCGCCACCGCGCCCCCCGAGGAGCCGCCGGGCGTCAACCGCGGCTCCCACGGATTGCCCGTCGTGCCGAACACGGCGTTCGACGTGTAGCCCTGGGAGGTGAACTCCGGGACGTTGGTCTTGCCGATCACCACCGCCCCGGCGGCGCGCAGCCGCGCGACGGGCAGCTCGTCCACCCGGGCCGGGTCGGCCGGCCACGCCGAACTCCCCCAGCGCGTTGGAAGACCGGCGGCAGGGATGTTGTCCTTCACGGTGAATGGCACGCCGTCGAGCGGGCTGAGCGGCTCGCCGGCAGCCCAGCGCGCGGTTGCGGCCGCCGCGGCGGCCCGCGCCTCGGCCAGGTTCGGGGTGACGACCGCGTTGAGCGTCGGGTTCACCGCCTCCATGCGCGCAAGCACCGCCTCGAGCGCCGCCTCCGGCGTGACCGCGCCCGCGCGGAACAGCGCCGACAGCCGGGTGGCGGAGAGCGTCCAGAGCGGGTCCGAGGGCATCGGCTCTGACGAAGTGAGATCTGCTGACATCGGATCTGGCGGCCTCGGGTCTGAGAACTTCGGATCAGGCGGGTCGGGCAGCGTCGGTCAGGCAGAGGCGGCGGTCCAGGGCCCGCGTCCGAGGCGCCCCATCGTGTCATGGCCGCCGAAGAGCGGCCATCCACGACGTCCCGAACGGCACGAACCCGAGGAACCGGGACAAAACCGGCCCGGCAGGCGAACCGCACGCGCTCCGCAGGAAGGCGGACCGTCACGGCATCCCCCGCCCGCCGGAACATCGCCCGCGACCACCCCCTGTCCTCGCCCGTTTGAACGGCAAATCTGCCCGGTTCGTCGGACGGAGTTTGCCCGAACCAATCCAACTTTGTATCGAAGTTGCGGATTTGAGCCATGATGCCGGATTCCCCACCCTGATGGAGCGCCGGATGACGGACCGTCTGCGATCACCTGCACGTCCGGCCAGGGCACAGCCGACCCAGGGCACGCCCCGACCGAAGCCCGCCCTGCGAGCCGGCATCGAGCTGCTCGCCGCGACGATGCTCACCGGGGTCGCGGGCGCACCCGCGCTCGCGCAGTCGCAGACCTACTTCGTGAACGGCACCAACGGCACGAGCGGGACGAGCAAGGGAGACAGCGGATCGAACGCGACCTCCGGGGGCACGGCCGTCTACACCAACCAGACCTCGATCACCGCCACCTTCACCGGCACCCCCGACCAGTGGTTCGAGGTCGGCAGCGTCGGCGGCAATGGCGGCAGCGCCTATAACAACGCCAAGCCGACCGATAACCCCGACTATGATGGCGGCGTGGGCGGGGCGGCAGGCGCGGGCGGCGCGGTCACCGCGACGAACCAGGCCGCCATCAGCATCACCACGGGCGGCGCGAGCTACGGCGGCGGCACGCGGCTGGTCGCGGCCATCTCCGCCGGTGGCAACGGCGGCGCCGGCGTCTCCCCGGCCGGCGGATCGGCGCAACCCGGCGGCGCGGCCGGCACGGTGTCGCTCGACAACGAGGGCGCCGTCTCGCTGACCTGGAACTGGACCAGCCCTCCCGCCGCGAATCTCGGCGCGATCGGCATCATCGCGTCGTCCGAGGCGGGGAGCGGCGCAGCCTCCGGCACCAGCCAGTCGAACGGAGGCGCCGGGGGCAACGCCAGCACGGTGTCGCTCACCCAGGCTAACAGCCTCGTGACGCTGAACCTGAACGACGCGACCAGCTTCGGCCAGGCGAGTTTCCCGACCCCGCCGATCGGCACCGGCGTGTTCCTGCCGCTGCAGCCGCTGGCCGGCGCGGCGGTGGTGGCGTCCTCCCGCGGGGGCAGCGGCGGCACCGGGTTCGACCGCGCCACCGGCGGCACCGGAGGCAGCGGCGGCAACGCGTCACTCTACGTGCAGGACAGCACCGTCGCGGTGCTGGTCCCGACCGCGCAGGCGAACACCTGGAACGCGCTGGCGGCGGCGCTGCTGGTCGAATCGACCGGCGGCGCGGGTGGGTCGGGCGGCGCGCAGCAGGACTACAGCAACGGTGGTGCGGGCGGCGGCGCCGGATCGGCCTCGCTGCAGATCGTGCACCAATCGCTGCCCACCGTGATCCAGAGTTCGGGCTGGTTCGCACCGCTCGCCGTGGCCGCGTCCGTCGGTGGCGCGGGCGGCGCCGGGACGAACTACCAGCAGTTCAGCGCCGAGGGGGCCGGCGGCAATGGAGGCGCCGGCGGATCGGCCTCCACCGCCACGGTGACGGTCGGCGCCGGCGTGACCTTCACCTCCCTGGGCGGCGTGGCGCCTGCCGTCTCGGCCATCTCCGCCGGCGGCCAGGGCGGGGCGGGCGGCCTCTTCGAGAATGCGGCGGCCGGCTATTCCGGCAGCGGCGGCAACGGCGGGTCCGCGGCCGCCGTCTCCATCAGCTTCGGCCAGAGCAGCATCTCCAC
>Ga0097679_1003030_pt1 | contig 12758 bp, 16 predicted proteins | sample ThiBiot_500_biof_2_FD_72848 | JGI IMG/M metagenome (GOLD analysis project Ga0097679, IMG submission 72848) | Wastewater bioreactor microbial communities from Cape Town, South Africa - Thiocy_cont_500_biof - 1398105538000 (version 2) (version 2) ...
TGCCCTCCTTGGGCGTTTCCTCCCTAGACTTCGACCGTGTCGTGAAAACGATGCGGTCTTTTTTTGGAGCGTTTCGCGGCCCGGCGGGATCAGCCGGTATCTCGCGAATGCCGCCAGGCCAAGCAGCCGAACATATCCACGCCGAGAGCGTTGCCAGGCACCGGAAGGCTGCGGCGCTTATTCCGCGGCGAGCGGCAGGTCGACGAAATGATGATCGGGCAGTGCCATGAGATCGGCGCTGAACCGGGTCAGATCGTCGGCGAGCGCGTCGAACCCGGCGGACTTCTGGAACGTGCGCTCGTTCATGTAGAGCCCGCGATTGACCTCGACCTGCAAGGCATGGAGGTGACGCGCCGGGCGGCCATAGTGCTCGGTGATGAAACCGCCGGCGTAAGGCTTGTTGTGGGCGACAGTGTAGCCCATGCCGCCCAGCAGGGCGATCGCGGCCTCGGTCAGCGCCGGCGAAGCGGAAATGCCGAACCGATCGCCGATAATGAAATCCGGCCTGAGGCCGCTGTCGCCGACCTTTATGCTCGCCGGCATGGAGTGGCAGTCGATCAGCACCGCGAAACCGAAGCGGGCATGCGTCCTGGTCAGCAGCCGCTTCAACGTCTCGTGGTAGGGCTTGTAGACGGTCTCGATGCGCAGCACCGCCTCGGACAGCGGCAGGCGGCCGGCATAGATGTCGAGCCCCTCCCCGACGAGCTTGGGCACAGTGCCCAGCCCTCCGGCCACCCGCGCCGAGCGGATGTTGCAGAACGGCGGCACCGGTTCCGCGAACATGCGCGGGTCGAGCTCCCACGGCTCGCGGTTGACGTCGAGATAGGCGCGCGGGAAATGCGCCACCAGCATCGGCGCGCCGAGCGCGACGGCGCCGCCAAACAGTTCCTCGACATAGCAATCCTCGGAGCGGCGGATGGCGCTGCTGTCCAGCCGCGTCATCCCCAGGAAGCGCTCGGGATAGTGCCGGCCGCTGTGCGGCGAGTTGAAGACGAAGGGAACACGCTGCTCGGCGCCCGATCGGATTTCGAAGGGTGGAACGACCGAAAAATCCTCGGCTGCCGTCTTCAATTTGAACGAACCCGGAAACGCCAGTGCATCATGGAATGAAAGTGCCACCTCGATGGCCGCGTGTCCAGCATTTCGGCGCACCGGACCATGGTTGATTTGGCGCCCGGCAAACGCGCCGTTCACTTGATGTTTACCCTCCGCTATTCATATACAGGATGGTTAACGGGCTTGCCCGCGGCATGATCGGGCGGGTGATTCGGACGGGATAAGATGGCACGCATTCTTCTGGCGGAAGACGACGACGATATGCGCCGCTTCCTTGTCAAGGCGCTTGAGCGCGCCGGTTATCAGGTCAGCGATTTCGACAATGGCGCCAGCGCGTACGAGCGGTTGCGCGAGGAACCTTTCTCCTTGCTGCTGACCGACATCGTCATGCCCGAGATGGACGGCATCGAGCTTGCGCGCCGCGCCACCGAGATCGATCCCGACCTCAAGGTCATGTTCATCACCGGCTTCGCCGCCGTTGCGCTGAACCCCGATTCGAAGGCTCCGAAGGACGCCAAGGTGCTTTCGAAGCCGTTCCATCTGCGCGACCTCGTCAACGAGGTCGAAAAGATGCTGCAGGCGGCCTGACGTTTTCCACAGGCCGCGCCGCATTCCCGCCCGCGCCGCGGAATGCGCTTTTTTCTTCGCCTAACCGCTATTGACGCGATGGATCAAAAGTGGTGTATGCGCGGCGTCGGATGGGCGTGTAGCTCAGCGGGAGAGCACTACGTTGACATCGTAGGGGTCACAAGTTCGATCCTTGTCACGCCCACCATCCGACCTCTTGGTTTGCAAGGCTTTGCGCACGTTGCGCTTTGTCCGCCTGTCACTGCTTACCGCCACGCTTGCGCGCAACTTGCGCGCAGAAAGCGGGCGGGATGTGTGTTTCTGAAGGCCTTCAATCACCTTCTCTGTGGCGATTCGGCACTCCCGGAGGAAATCCGGATCGAACGCCTCATAGAAATTTGCAGTGCGCTGGTCGACATGGCCAAGCCATTCGTCGCGCTGCTCGGCCGTCACGCGCGGCCGGCGGATCGCCTTCACCTGCGTCGCCATGAAGTGGCGAATCGTTCCCTGGGTGAACCGGTCGAGACCGCAGGCCACGGCGTGCCGCTTGAAACTCTTCTTGATGACGCCGATTGCCTGTCCGTCCCACGCAAGCGGCGAATCCATGTTCCAGTGCTTCAGCCAGGCGGCCAGGTTGTCGGTCAGAGGAATGCGCGGGCGGAACTTCTTGTTCTGGCGCCGGCCGGGCGGGTTGAGGTCGAGCAGCTTCTTGGTGAAGTCGACTTGGGCATCGACGCGCAGGTCGACGATCGCCTCGGGCCTCGCCCAGGTATTGAGCGCCATGATCACGAAGCGGAAGAGGTTCTCTTTCCGCGCATCGATCGCATCTATGAACCGGCCGAATTCCTCGAGGCTCGGCGTCCACTCTCTGGCCCGCGGCTCTGGCAGGCCCAAATACTTGGCGACGGCCGAAGCCTGGTTGACGACGTCCGGCGCGCTGTCCAGCAGCTGCACCTCCCGCTCGTTGCCCAACCCGTCAAGGACGACCGTCAGGCGCTTCGAGAAGCGGAAGGCGGAAGAGACCACCGACAGGTTCCGCGCGATCGTTGACGGGCTGTGGCCGAATTCCTCACGGCACCATTTCATATAGGCGCGCTGCTGCACCGGCCCGAAGGTCGAGACGGTTGCTCCGGGAACGCTCTTGGCGACCAGAAACTCGGTCATGATACCGATCGCGCGCTTAGCCGGCGCCGAGGACGGCTTGGCCTTCACGTCGTTCTCGTAATAGTGGTCGCAGACGGCCAGGATCATCACGCTGTCCGGCGATCGGCTCCCGGAGGCGCTTGCCGATCCGACGAGTTCGATAAGCCGGTCTTGGGCGTCGGCGAGAACTTCCGTACCAAGTGAGCGGCGTGCTTCGCGTCGTCGCTTGCCGTCGTACCAGCAGGCGTAAAGCATGGTGGAGTTGCCGAGGCGCCGAATCCAGTATCCCCGATATTCCCAGAGGCGTTCGGACATGCGGGTTTTTCCTTTCGCTGCAGGTACGCCGCGAGGTCGTCGGGGTGGTAGAGATGCACGTTGCGCTTACCCTGTAGGAAAGCGATATCCCCCCTCTTCCGCGCCGCTCGCAATTCTGACGGACCGATGAAGAGGCCAAGCCGTTTATCGCTACAAACCTCCTTCTCGGTCATCATCTGCGAGTAGCGATCTAGCCCCTGCCTAGCCATTCGGCTGCGCCCTAAAAATAGCGGCTATGTCGGCGATGGTCGGTCCTATGACCGACCGTGTCACATCAAGCCGACGGAAGTATCGCGACATCCTGGCTTGGCCATCGGGAGTCTCAAAAGCGGCAGAATCATCGAAACAGACGGTCTTGCCGTTGCCCGGAAAAACTTCGATCTGCACCACCCGGGGGGTGCACCTTATCCAAGCAAGCCAACAGCGACGTTCGGCTTCGTTCGCCGGCAGAGATGCCAATTCCCGAATGAATGCGGCGAGGAAATCGACAGCCGTTGTAGGCGTCGCCGGATCCTCGACGATGGCCTCTCGTCCATCGTTAGGAAAGTGATAGCTTCCTGTCATCGGAAGCCGCGCGAAATCGTAAACGGCCTGAGGAGCCGAACTGGGCCGCTCGGTTGCCAGCAGTGCAATCACCATTCGCGCGCAATCCAGTTCGGTAAGATCTGGGGCGTTGACACCTCTGGCCCCAGTGGACGTGATAAGCTCCGCCTCACTCAAGAACCGGTAGAAGAGGCTGATCTGCCCCTCGGGCATACCAAGTGCTCTCGCCAGTCCAGCAACCAAAGCCCCCTTCTTCGCCATCTTGTAGTGCCCCCCGCAGCTTAAATGTGCAACGACATTTAGCAGTCGGGCGGACATCTCGCAAGTTAAAATGCTAGATCGCATTTAGACCCCAACATACCGGCAGGGGTCGGGTCTGCAAATTTGCTGACCCGCACGGTGGGGAAATTCCCCACCAGGGTGCGTTTTCCGCACCCTGGTGGTGGCGAAATTAGCCAGCGCCTTCGTGCATCTCGACCGTGTCGTGAACTATGCCAAGCAGTTCGCCGGCCAGGTCCAATGCGATCGCGATGTCGCCGCCCAACTTCTTGGCGTTGTCGTGGCTGCTGAGATCACCGGCCACCCGACTGCAAAGCGAGATTATGGCCATGGCATCATAGCCGCACTGGACCACCTGAGCGGCGCTCATGTCGCGGAAAGGGATGAACCTAGACACGCCAGAACCACACGGTTTCGGTGACGAGTTCTGTTGCGGTGGTCGCGCTGGCAAACTCGATGCCGTTTTTGTTGCCTCCCACGACGAACGCCCAATTCGGAGCATCGCTCTTCGCCGCGATCTCCTGCAAAGCCAGTGAAGCCATCAGCATGTGATGTTTCAGCCGTTCGAGCGGAGCATAGTCGAGCCTGTAGGCGGTCAGAGTATTGGACGGAACAATGTTCCCGTCTGGAATAATGTTCGACGACTCGGCCACGTCCGGCAAAGTGACGGCCGGCGCCACGGCGAGCGCGCCGATCAGCGCGCGGCGCGAGACGGCCGGGCCTGCCAGCCGGCGCGCTTCAGACGGAACCTCGCGCTGGACACTCTCAGGGGCAGATAGCCACTGCGAAAGCAGCGTGATGTAATTGTACTTTTTCAAGGGTTGAGCCTCGCGGTTCGAACCGGCTTGCTACGGCCGGCGGAAACCGTTCCGTTTCGGAAACGTTCTCCATCATCGGTGGCGGACCGAAAGCCGGGGGTTAGCAACCTGCCGCGAGACAGGCCGAACGATTTTAAGCTTTCGCTCTGGACATAGCGTTCGCCCCCGGCCATAAAGGTCGAGTTGGAACGCCCGCCAAGGCGTTACCGGCGCTCAGAGCCCGCCAAGGCTCCTGCGCCTCAGCAGCACCTTCGACGCCAATCGAGGTTCCTGCTTATCGCGGTCCGGGTTGCTAAGCCCACGGTCACGCTGAACTTATTCGCCAAATTCGTCAAGCGCTCCCTCGCCAAAGGGAGAAGCTTGCGCGCGGGGCCGGCATACGCGAGACTGCAAACGCCCCCGCTCAATAGGTCGCTGTCGATGATGCCATCCTACGAAAATGCCGCGCCCGCCAACGTTCTGCCGCTGCGGTTCACTATTCGCGCAGTCAGGAACCTTGAGGAAATGCCTATGGCAACGTCGCAGTCACTGCGAAAGATGCGTGCTGAATACAAGGCTATATCGAAGACAATGCCCCATCTGCATATCCGATTGTATGATGGCGATCGCATCCTCGAGGAGCACACCTCCTAGGCGCGTACCAGCGTGCCAGGCGGAACATCTGAACGTACAATAGCGCCCGCAGAGATGATAGCGCCGTCTCCGATCGTAACACCCTTCAAGATTTTCGCGCCGGTCCCGATCCAAACATAGTCGCCGATGATCACAGGTGCCGACCGAATTCCCGGGTCGACCCTCGGGTGCCCGGTCTTCATAATAGCCACCGTTTGGGCAAAGCGCTTTTCGGCATCCATCGGGTGAGAGTTTGTGTCGTGGATGATCGCGCCGGAGGCTACGATAACACCCTTGCCGATCTTGATCCCGACGGGGTCGGATGACCAAACCTTGCAGCCATCTTGCAAAACGAAGAAATCGCCGATCTCGATGCGGCCTTCGTGGGCGAAAATCTGCAGATGGCCGCCGATATGACAGTTAGCGCCAATCTTAACACGCGAGCGCTCGCCGTGAATGTTGTAGATCTCAGCCCCCGGGCCGAAGGTGGTTCGGGGGCCAATCATAGCATTTTCCCGCGCTGCGCGTGTGGCAATCCACATTTCAAAGCGGCGACGGACAGCAAGGAAAAACGAAAAAGGGCGCATGCCCAATCAACTGCCATGGACTAGCCGAACAGTCCAGCACGCGCGAGGGCAAGAAGCCCCTCAAAAACGTAGGCTGCGAAAATGGCGCCACCGGTAGCAGTGACGTGCAGGCCATCGCTCGTCCATGCTGCCGGCATGAAATAGCCGATCCGAGATCGCCGCCCAACGTCGATCATTGGGTATCCAGTGTATTTCGACACCTCGTCGACTGCCTGCTGGAACTGTACCAGCGTGTTGCCTCGATAATTGACAGTGCCAATCGCATGCGACGCGAAAGCAGAGGTGGAACTGTATGGCGACAGGAACACGATTACCGCGTTAGGCGCCTGCGCGCGGATGGCGACGACAGCGGCATAGAGCGCGCCATAGAAGCTTGCCGTTGACGTGTCGCCGAGCACGCCTAAGGGGGTGTTTTCCCCCGAATTGGCTCCGGCACCGAAGTCGTTTGTCCCAGCCTCGATGATGACGATCTCGGTATCGCCCGGGATATTGGGTATCTGGTTGTAGATGCCGAGCGATCCGTAGTGACTATTCTGGCCAATCGAAGCCCCGCTCACGCCCAGGTTGGTGGCGGACAGGCCCGCAAGAATCGCCAGAGCTCCGGTATAATTCCCCTGCGCCGTGATGGACGTTCCGAGAAAGACGGTCTTCTTCCCCTTCAGCTTTGCTGCGCCGCTATCGAAGGTGACGGTCGGATTTGCCAGAGCGCCGACATAGAGAAGCGAATTGGCAGTGACGGTGAGATTGTTCTTCGTCCAAGCGCTAAAGTCAGTTTCTTCCCATATCAGCACACCATCCTCTTTCAGCCAGGCCCTAGCCAAGCCGATCGACGATACGCCGTCGGGGTTGTAAGTCGGGCCGCCGGCGTCCGGATAGATTCGGACCTGAAGGTTCGTGGTGGCCGTCGATGACGCCGCCGCCGAGACGCTGGCGGATACCCAATCGTTGCCAAGAACCTTGGCTGCTGGTGATCCCGTTCCCGAACCAGAGCCCGACCTGAGATCGAAGACGGAATTGAAGGCGACACCCGCGTTGGAAAAGAGAGCGAAACGGGAGCGCTCCCCCTTCTTCATATCGACACCGAACTCATAGGTCTTGCCGCCTGTGACGGTGACGCCCTTGTAGAGACGGACATCAACGCCCGTGCCGGTGCCCTCGACGATCTTCGAAGCGACCTTCTTTCCATTGACGAGAAGATCGAGGGCCGCGACGGTCGCTTGCAGGGATGGCAGAGCCGAACTGGACGGGATCACCTGGTTGGCTGTGGCGGTAAGGCTCACCTTGGTGAAAGTCGCGTCGGCCGGATCGTTCGACGGAAAGAGATTCGTGACAGTTCCGGAAACCCGCCACTCCAGCCCCAGAACGTAGGCGCCGGCAACTCCATCACCAGTGAAGGGGAACGTCCCGGCCGCCTGCGAAGGTCTGAACTGAATGTTGGCGCTGCCTCCTGCCGACGTGGTGAGCTTTGCCACGCATTCGAAGACGCCGGACCCCAGTGCAGTAATTGTCGCCGCAACCAGGTTGGCACCGGTCTGCCCAACAACTCTCCCATTCGCGAGGTCAAAATCGACAGTGTAGGCTGCGCCGGCTCCGTTGCAGATCAACTGGCCGTAGGGAAGTCCGTCGGCCTTGATCCGCGCCACATGCTCGTAGGTCACCCCGGAACTGTAGGCAAAATTCCTGTAGCAAGCCGGCGTGACACTTCCGCTTGCAACGGCCACTCGTGACGCCTTGACCGACATGCCCAGCTGAAGCGCAGCCTTGTCCGTGCGCACGGCAAGACTGGACTCCGGCCCCCTTGCCGCCACAACCTCACCCGAAAACGCACTATCATCCTTGATGACGGCGAAGGTCAGCGCCGTGGTGCCGACCGTAATGTCGGCCGGCTTCTGCTGGCACTTATAATTTTTGCCATAGAGCGTGGCACCGCCGATCACCGCGAAATTGCACAGGCCGAGCTTGTCGGCCGTATCGGCGTCCGTCGCCCTGGTCAGGATCCAGGGCTTTGTGCCATCGCCGAGTTGCGTCAGCACATAGACGCCGTTCTTCGTCCCCTCGAGTCCGACGAACAGACGCTTGCCTGCCGCGATCGTGGCGGAATCGAAATAACTGCCGGCCAGCGCACCGTTGGCCGACGCCGTGATGGTGGCGCCGACGCCGGCCGTGCCGTTGGCGTAGACATTCGACGGCAGCGCGACCGTCTGTGCCGCGGCGACTTCCGCCAGCGGCGGCGAGGCATTGCTGAATATCTGCGCGCTGAGTTCGGCCTTGTCGGCAATGCGCGCCGCCATTTCCGTGTCGATCGCGTCCTGCACGATGGCACCAGCCAGACGGATCTCGGATTTCTTCGGCGGGTTCTTGCCGCTCATCGGTATGCCATCGGTGACATAGTCACGAAACGCGGTGTTGAACGCCGCCTTGATCTCGCCAGCCATGCTGACCTCCGTGTTTCTTGAGGATACTGCATTAACAGGGAACAAATGGCGGCCAAGGGAAGGGAAAGGACGGCCCTCCCTTGGCCGCGTACCGTCCCGGTGGCGTCGCCTTCGCCGGGACGGAAAGCCGCTACTGCGGGCGCGCGTCCCCTCAGTTGATCGCGACCTTGAGCAGTTTGATCGCGTTGCTGTCCGTCGGCGCGCCGCCTACGCGCTTCGTGAAGTAGAAGCGAATCCATCCCTTCTTGGTGTAGGGATCGCGCAGCAGACGCAACTCCGAGCGGTCGACGATCGTGTAGCCACGTTTCCAGTTGCCGAAGGCAATCGGATAGGTGTTGACGCCGACGTCGTTCATGTACTCGTTTTCGTAGACCGGATAGCCGAGCAGCATCGACGGCTGACCGGCAATGGCGGAGTCCTGCCAGAGATAGTTCGCGGTATCGCCGAGCGACTTCAGCTTGCGGATGATTGAGGCGGTGGTGCTGTTCATCTGCCAGCCGACGCCCTCTCCAGCGCGGTAGGACGGCCGAAGCGAGTGCACCAGGTCTATCAGCACGTCTATGCCGTTGTGCGTGCCGTCGAAAATGTCGCCGGCAACGCCCGTGGCCTTGTACTGGAGGGTGCCGAAAGGCCTGGTTGCGTCCGCCGTGGGCGCAGTCGGCAGGGACAGGAACCCGCGCGGCTTCTCGACGCCATCGCCGAAAACGAACGCCCCGGCCTCCTGCATGCTGAATTCGTCGCTCACGTTCTCCTGAAGGAAGGCGGCGAGGTCGAAGGCCGAGTCGTCCATCAGGCGAGCGGTAATTTCCGGCTGCGCATACAGTTCGCCCATGGGCGGCTTGATCTCGCCAAGCATCGGCGTATCGGTCGTAGGCCTGTCGCTCCGTTCCCCGACCCATCCGGAGGTCGCACCACGGCGGTTGATCAGCTTGGAGTAGTCGGCCGTGCTGGTCCGCACGATACTGGCCAGAGCCCGCATCGGCGACAGTTCGATGAGCTGGTTCTGGATCACGGAATCGATCTGCTCCGGGACCGTGTAGCCACCGTCTGGATCCGAGTCCGACGACATCGACCGGTTCTGTGGCAGCAGCGCCGCCATGGCATCGGCGCGGCCGGTGCGCATGAAGTCGACAAGGGCCGCCTGCGCGCGCTGAACGTTCGGATTATCGCCAGCACCCCCGCCGATGCGGTGCGCGGCAAAGGCCGCGTTGATCTCGTCGATGGATGCGCGGATATCCCGGATCGTGTTGTCGTTCCGGGTGCGGAAATCAGCGAAGGCCGTCGACAGTTCGTTGAGGATGGCGGCCGGGCTGGAGTTGTTGAGAGCGGCGACCAGGCCGCGCGGACGAAGACGAAAATGCGCACTCATGGCGCGTTCCTTTCTCGGGCTTCGCTTCGATGGGGGAGGTGCGCGCAAAGACGCACCAATACACCCTCAAAGCGGGTGAAAATTGTTGGAAATCGAGGCGCCTGCATCTCGCGCGGCGAAGGCGGCTTGCATCTCGCGGGGCCGCCACATGGACTGAAATTCGGTTGCCGTCTCAGGCTGCATCGCGCGCACCAGCGACGGCAACACGAACATCCAGTCAGGATGATCCGCAAGGATCGCGCCTAATCGACAATGCGGAGGGCGGGTTTGTCAAGGCGGTCGAAGCTGCGCGCCACATCCATCAACAGGTTTGCGACATCGACGGCTGTTGCCGGCGTCCCGGCCATCAGCGCAACCGCCCCACCCTTGACCGCGCCTTCGAAGATCGCCTCCGGGGTGAAGCCCGCCGGCTGGAGCCGCACAAGGAGTTTGGCGACCGCGTCCGTAACGGCGGATACCTGGCGGTCGTGGAGTTCAGTTGGATCGGGCATGTGATCTCCTGTTTAGGGGCAGAAAAAACTTTTCCGGTAATTTCGCGGCGATGCGCGCTTAGAGGGGCGCCGGTCCATGGCGGCGGGTGCCTGACCTTTTCACCCGCCCCCCGCCTTCACCTGTCGGCGACGTTTGCGATAGCCAGCGGCGAGGCCGCGCCTACCCATGAGCCGGCAATCGCTACCGCAGTAGTGAGGCAGCCGCCCTGCGATGACGCGATCCGCCACGAAACGTTGCCCACAGGCCCGGCAGGCTATCCCGGTCTCACGGTCTTCAGCCGGGCTCTCCGATCGCCACCAGGCGGCGCGCTGCGCCGCCGCTTGCGCGACGCGGCAGGCCTCGGAACAGAACATGGATGGCCGGCCGGTACGCTTGGGCGCCGGAACCGCCTTGCCGCACCGCAGACAAGAGCGCTCCGGCAGGGGAACCCCCGGCAAATCGAGCTGGCTCAAAAACGGGAAGAAAAACCCATTTTCGTCAGGCCCATTGACGTCGGCCTTTTCTATCCCTTTGATTTTCTTATCCATTTTTTTCAAACCAGAGTGCTAAACCCGAAAATGACGTCCAAATTTCGCCTCGGAGAGGAAAAAACCTGCGAATGTGGGGGAGGCCGGTCCACAGCTGGAGGCCTTCCAGACTTTCACCCCGCCCCCCCGGTCATGGCTTCGCCTCGGCCGACGATGGCTTCCAGCCGTGCTTGCGTTCGAAGGGCGACGGCCCTGCCGGCTTAGCTGGCGCCGCTGGTCGCGGCTGTGTCGGCTTGGGTCGCTCGGGAAGTGCAAGCCACATTCGTTCGGCGAGATAGCGGGTGAAGCTGCAGATCAGCTTCCGGCCGGCTGACCGGTTGACGCTCACGAACCTATCGATCTCGCTGGCCGCCTCAATCCGATCGGCTGGCGACAGCGCATTCCAGGCTTTCCTCGCTGCCTTCGGACTGTCAGGGACAGGCCAACGTTTCAGTGCTCGATCGAATTCGTCCATCGCGCTCTCTCTCTCAACTGATGGTTCTTCTGACGAGTCGGGGCGCATGGGTGCGCCCCGTGGGGGTGCATGGATGCGCCCCGTCACCTTTGCGTCACGGGGCGCATGGGCGCACCCCGTCTCACCATGTCTACGGGGTGCATGGGTGCGCCCCGTCTCCCCCTTGCTTCGCCGCCGCTCATCCGCCTTTTCGAACTCTGGCAACTTGGGGAAGGCATCGAGCCGCGCGACGTTCATTTCGTAGCGCCTGGTCATCCCCGGTGCGCCGCCGTTCTCGTTGCCCACAACTCGGAACCACCAATTGCCGGAGGCTTCGTCTTCGGGCCGCAGAGGCATCAGGGAACGGAGGATCCGCTTTGCCTGCGACCGGCTCACGCGCATTGCCTCCGCAAGCAAATCCATCGAAGGATAGAGGCTCTCACCGTCGTCATTGCACCAGTTGGCCATCACGAGCATGCATGTGAACTTGCTGCCGGCCACAGGCGCCCGCTGTATGACCTTGGTCATGACATCGATGCTCACCGCTGCGCCTCGCGGAGAACGGCGATTGCCTGAAGCGGCGTCAGGCCGAAGCGGCGACGAAGAGCGGGAATCACCGGGTGTTCACAGGTCGCACCATGGGCGCGGTACCAGGCCGCCGCGATCTCGATTGCCGCGCTCGACTGATGGCAAAGTCCGGTGGTTCCACCAACTGGCAACGACGGCGGGAGAGGATCGGCTCTCATTCGCCCCGCTCCCCGTCTCTTGCGCGCCGCTTGCGCGCAGTGCCCCCTTCGTTCGGGGTTGGTTCAGCAGAGGTTCCGGTGTCTACCGTAGCGGAAAACGGCGGATTTCCGCGCTTTCTTGCGCTCGGGGGTTCCTTGACATCGTAGGGGTCACAGGTTCAATCCCTGTCACGCCCACCATCCACCCTAAAAGAAGATCAAGGGCTTGCGGCATCTGCACGCTGCCGGCGATGGCCTTGAACGCCTGCGGCGGAAAGCGCGTATAAGCCTGCCGCTTCATGTGTGGGCGCGAAGCCTCCACGCGCATTGAGGTGCCGGCTCACCAAATCAAACAGCCGACCAGCCCCTCATGTCTCGTAGACGAAAGGCCCGCCGAAGCGGGCCACTTTGTCTGAAAATTGCACTGGGCCGAATTGTCGAAAAGCCCAGGTTGCTGCCGGATCAATTCAGGACCTGCACGATTTCGTGGGTCTCGGGATCCACCAGCACTGTCCTGTTGTCGATGGTCGCGTAGCGGTATTTGACGTTGGGTACCTCGTGCAGCACCACCGTATCCGGGACCTTCGAGCCGAGGTTCAACTCGAGGCCAAGGATGTTGATCGAAGCGACCGGGTTCTTGTGGACATATTCCTTGATGACGGTCTGCTGTCCGGGCTCGACTACAACTGCGCCTGGCTGCTGTACGACAACGGTGTCCCCAGCATTTGCAACACTGGCACCAGCAATGATCGCGCAAACGGCATAGATCGGAAGAAGCGTCTTCATGATATTCTCCTCTGGGCACGATTGCCGAAAGGACAAATGCCGGGAGAAATCGTCTCGTTCCGAAATCAATT
>Ga0097679_1003039_pt1 | contig 12736 bp, 12 predicted proteins | sample ThiBiot_500_biof_2_FD_72848 | JGI IMG/M metagenome (GOLD analysis project Ga0097679, IMG submission 72848) | Wastewater bioreactor microbial communities from Cape Town, South Africa - Thiocy_cont_500_biof - 1398105538000 (version 2) (version 2) ...
GCGCGTCGAGAAACTGTTGGAGTTCGGCGATATCGTCGTCGAAAGCAGCCGTCCGTCCCCGGAACTTCGCCCGCTCGTCTGCAGACGCCAGCAGCGGATCGGGTGGATTGGCGAGATGTTTATCGCGGGCCGCGGCCGCCTGCGCGATGGCATCCTGGATTGGCTTCCGCTGCGCCGCGATCGCATCAGCCGATGGTTGCTTCTTCGCGACGAACAGCTTGCGGACCGGATCGAGTAACGAGTCGAGATTCATGGCGACGCGACGATGCGCGCGGCATGACGCTTTCCGCTACGCCGATCGCGCGTAAATCTGCACCGTCTCGATTGGCCCCGAAGCTTCGGCTTCGAGATGTCGTCGGATCGCACGCCCGATCACGGCCTGAAGCGTGGTGCGGCCGCCCTCTGTTCGGTCGGGCAAACCGGCATCAACCCACATAGCGGCGGCGAGATCGACGAAGGGACCGGCGTCGGCGACAGGCGGCCGACGGCCGGTCTCGACCTCCCAGGCGCGACAGACCGCTGCGACGAAACGCGCCAGCAGCGGCTTCCGGGCCGATGGCAGCGGCGGCGTGACAGACGTGGCTCGGAGCGCGTCGTCGATCTTCAGCGCGACGTCGTTGAGGGCGCCGGAGAGCCAGAGCCAGCGAGCACGAGCGAGCGCGTCGCCGTAGCGGTTCTGCGAAACCTGAAGTTCGACCATCGCCTCGCCAGCGAGCGTCGCGAGCCTGATGCGCCCCAGACGGTCAACCTCATAAAGAATGCGCCCGAGTTGAGCGCGCCGGCGCTTCGCCTCGGCCTGCAGAGCGGGAATCTCCACAAGATCGCGGTGCGCGGCGCGGACAGCGCTCCGCGCGATGTCGCCGGCGAGCCGCCGCCAGGTCGAGCGTTCGATCGCCTCCCGGTTGGACGACAAAGCTCCCGCGCGGCAGAGTCGCGCGATCGCGCCGTCGACCATGTACCAGCCCGGCAGCGCCGCCAGGTCCGGCGCATGCGTCAGCGGCTCGATCCGACCGCGCTCGACACGGACCAGCCGCTTGATCTCCTCCACTTGGGCGGAGCGGCCGCGGCGAGAAGCCGAAGGGGACTTCAATACGAGACCTGGGTCATATCGACGAACTCGCACGGAGCCGAAGCGCTGGCGCCGATGGCCTCGACGACGAGTTCGACGACGCGCTGTCGATCAGGCTCGCTGACGACGTGGAAACGATCCAGTTCGCTGACAAGGATGAGTTCGACGCGGTGCTGATCAGCAAGTGCGGCGTCGCGAATGAGCCTGTTGGCGATCACATCGGCGATGTGGTGAAGCGGCGAAGCCGTCATTAGTGAAGCTCCGCTTTGAAGGCCGCAGCTATCGCTCGAATGCGGGCGGCGAGCGGGCTCAGGCCAAGAATAGCAACGGAAGCGCTGGCGACTGGTGGCCCATGCCGGGCTGCGCCTATGGCCGGCCGGGACGGGGCTCTGCATATTTCAGCGGGCGTCTCGGCTTCGCCTCGACATGGCGCAAACCGAATCAGCTCTCGGCTCGTCTTTCCATTCTTGGGGCAGGCGATGGGCTGGGGGGCCTTCGGCGCCTCGGCACCGTGAGACTGCGACGGCGTCGCCGGAGTGTTATATGCTACGCATATCCGTCGCGACGCACGTGTCTCATCGTTTTCCAGTGTCGTTTGCGGCGGCTTCGCACGCCGCCTGAAATAGGTGGCGCGGCTGATGTTCAGCGCCAACCATGGCTTCGCCTTCTCGAGGCTTTCCCTCTCATAAAGCGCTCGAGGCTTCGCCGGCGCCTGTCCCCGCGCCACACGATCCGCGGCGCGCTTGTCCGCAATGCGGTCTCTGTCCCGCGCCCGCTTCAGTTCCTTGGCAGCAGCGAGGCGCTCCGCCTTCCGGAAGTCGACCGCGCCGAAGCAGGTCAGCCCGAACGCCTCGCGCTCGACACGGTGAACTTGGAGAAGGTCAGCGAGGTCGTCTCCGCTCATCATGCCTGATGAGCGGCGGCGATGGTTGAAGTCGTCGACGTCGCGACAGATTCGCTCCAGCGTGGCTGCATCAGACGGAAGGCCAAGATCAGCGAGGTCGAGCGACAGCACGTCGAGTTCGAGGCCTATGTAGCGCCAAGGCCGCGAAAACTTCTCGCCCCTGAGGGGTCGCCGTTCCGGCGAACTGAGGTCTCTCAACTGAAAGCTGCCGGCGCCGGTTGACGCTGAACCCTTCGTTTGAGCGAGAGCGAACACGAAGGCTTCCGCCATGCCCGCGCTGATGACTTCGCCGGCCCCTCGGCGCTCCATCAAGAGCCGGACGATCCGCTTGAAGCGAGCCTGGGCGGCGTTCCGACCACGGCTGGCGCGTCGGAACGGCAGTACGGCGCCCGCGGCCCGGCGAGACGCTGCCGGGCCGAGAGGGAAGCAAGCGAGCGCGGAGCTCATGCTTGCACACGCGCAAGCACGCTTGCGTCCGAACGTGCGTTATGGCAATGAAAGGAACCCTGATTACCCCTGCTATTTTGGTTGTCGCCGCCCGGCTTACCCCTCCGGGCGGCGATTTCGTTTTCAGGGCCCTCTCGTTTGGGGGGCCGGGAAAAATCCCTTTTGGCTTCAATAGGGGTGTGCGACCCCAAATTTCTGAGGAAGCTACTGATGAGTCTTGGTTTCCGGCGTTCCCTAGGGAGCGCCAATCGCATGAACTAGGCGGGCTTCAAGCGGCGGAGAGAATTTGCGCCCGAGCCGGCTTTCAGCCGATCGCCGCCGTTTCCGCCGGCATTAGCCAGCACACCGCAGAAGCTTCTCGGCTAAAGAATTCGCTCGCTCCCAGAGACGTCGACGGGCGCGAACCTTCCTACGGCAATGAATGGACAGCGGCTCGAAAGCGGATCTTGAATGAGCCAGCGGATATGCTTTTGCGCAAACGGTCGTTCCGCGCGCAAGCATCAGGAGCTAAAATAAAAGGCCGCCCTTGAGCGGCCTTCTTGTTTCAGACGCGAAGCCTGCGGTTCAGGCGGTGGCGCCGACCTCGCGCCGCCTGCGGTATCCCGCATATCCCAGACCGGCGAAGCCGATGAGCATCATCGCCCAGGTCGAGGGCTCCGGGACGCCGGGCGTCACGGGCACGAACTCGACGCCCTCGAACGTCACGCCAACCGCCGCGCCGCAGCACGGCCCGTTGAAATACTCGACGCGGAAAGCATAGTTGCCGGGCGCGAACGAGGATGTGTAGTTCAGGGTCGAGTAAGCGTGGATTCCCGGATTCGACCCGACGAGAGCGCCGTTCAGGAACAGGTAGGCGCCATCATCCGAACCGATATGGAAATTCTGGGTGGCGCCCGTGACGGAGAAGGTTCCCGTGATCACTGCGGCGAAGGGACCCGAAGCGTTCGGGCGTCCGGCCGGCGCGCCGGCCGCATTGAAGTCGATGAAGGAGACGCTGTCGACCGTCTCGGTAAAAAACGCCGAACCGGAAACGCTGACGCCCACGCCGGGAACCTCGGCGTAGCTGGAATAGTAATCAATGGTGAACAGGGCGGCAGAAGCGGACACAGGGGCCAACGCCACCGCGGCCAGCGCGCTGGCCGCGAGCAAAAATTTACGCATCGAAATCTCCGAAAAAATGAATCAAAAACCGTTCAGAAAAAACGCCGCAATCTTTCTAACGGTTCGGTAATGTTAGGATAGTCTGAAGCCTGACGCAACGCTCTTTTGGGCGTCGGTCTGTCGCTGTGCGGGACGCGATCCGGCCGCGCGGTCACGCCGGGCAAAGATCAGTCTTTTTCCGCGACCAGCCCGAAGCGGGTCGAGGAGCCGAGGCGAAGCGCGTCGTGCAGAGCGGCGTGCGCCTGCTGAGCGCGCAGGATCGGACGGTAGTCCACCGGCCGGGTCCGGGCGAACCCCGCCCGGCGCAGCATCGCGTCCAGCCGTTCGGCGGTCAGCCTGTCGCGGAAACAGAAGCGCGCCGCGATGGCGTTGAAGGCGTCGCGATCCGCGCCATGCTCCGGCGCGCCCAACTAGGCGCGCATCCTGTTGGCGGGCCTTTTCGGGACTTTCCGCCACGGCGTGCGCCTTCAGCCACTCGGCCGCCTGTCCGTGGGCCGCGCTTGTGGCCGCGCCGGCCTCACAATGCCGCCGTCTCGTCTTCGTTCGCGAGCGGCCGGATCCGCCGCCGACGGCAAGCGTCGCCGCCGGGCAATCGGGGAGCGGGGCAAAGGCGTCCGCGCGCGGAAAGGGCGCCGGATGAACGCCGGCGGCCGGCTCCATCGCCAAAGACGCCCCTTCTCGGGGGCGGGGAAGGCTCATATGTCAGAAATGGCGCCTGCTGGCCCGGTTGGGCCGCCTCATGGCTCCTCGCTCCGCCGAAGCGTTCGCAGGGCCGCCGCCACGCCTCCTGGCTGATGCGGCGCGCCGGCGTCGGAAAGCGCCATCTCCACCCCGCCAAGGGCGCTGATCAGCGACAGTTCGTTGCATTCGCCGAGATGGCCGATGCGGAACGCCTTTCCCGCGAGCTTCGACAGGCCGGCGCCAAGCGACATGTCATAATTCTCGAGCAGGATTTTCCGGAATCGATCGGCGTCATGGCCAGGCGGCATGAGCACCGCAGTGAGCACGGGCGAATAATCCGACGGGGCCTCGCACAGAAGCTCAAGCCCCCACGCGCCGACCGCCGCGCGCGTGGCGGCGGCAAGCCGCTGATGGCGCGCGAAGACATTGTCGAGGCCTTCCTCAAGCAGCATGTCGATCGCGGCGCGCAGGCCGTACAGAAGATTGGTCGCGGGCGTATAGGGAAAGTAGCCGGTCGCGTTGGACTTCAGCATGTCCTGCCAGTCCCAATAGGATCGTGGCGCATCATTCTTCCGCGCCGCCGCGAGCGCCTTTTGCGAAACCGCGTTGAAGCCGAGGCCGGAGGGCAGCATCAGTCCCTTCTGCGAGCCGCTGACGGTGACGTCGACGCCCCATTCGTCATGGCGATAGTCGGCTGAGCCGAGCGAAGAAATCGTATCCACGAGAAGAAGCGCGGGATGCCTTGCGTCATCCATCGCGGCGCGAACCGCTTTGATGTCGCTGATCGAGCCGGTCGATGTTTCGTTGTGAACCACCATGACCGCCTTGATCGCATGGCGCGAATCCTCACGGAGCTTCTCTTCGATGGCCGCGGGCGAAGCGCCGCGTCGCCAGTCGCCGGGAATGAAATCAACGTCGATTTTCCAGCGCAGCGCCATTGCGCGCCACATGGCGGCGAAATGCCCGGTTTCGACCATCAGAACCTTGTCGCCGGGCGAAAGAACATTGACGATCGCGGCTTCCCAGGCGCCCGTGCCTGACGACGGATAGATCAGCACCGGATTCTCGGTCTTGAATATCTGTTTTATTCCGTCGAGCGTCGCGCGCCCTAGCTCGCCGAATTCAGGACCGCGATGGTCGATGACGGGCATGTCGATCGCGCGCAGGACGCGCTCGGGGATAGGGCTGGGTCCCGGAATTTGAAGAACATGTCGGCCGGCTTGTCTGCGCACTGTCATCTTGTCATCTCCCTGAATATTGCGGCGACCATTTCGGTCAGATCCGCGCGGTCTCGCTCAAGAGCGCGCGCAGGAGCCGGACGCATTTCATTGCGACGCTCGCTGCGCGAATATCGCGACGATTTTTCTGGAATTGCTCCGGGCCGCATTGCAAAGTCGACACCGCGTGTTTCATCGGTGAGGAGAAGGGTGCAATGCCGATCGACGAGATTGTTGGCGATGCGATTGATCAGGCGGTTTCGATCGAGATGCGCTTCGCGAGCGGACTTCCACGCGGAGTCATGGCCCCGCTTTATCGGGCCGCGCGCGAGCGCGCCGGACAGCCCCTCTGTTTTGCGGCGGCGAGCGCGCTGAAGGCGCGTCTCAAGGCGGGCGATCATGTGTTCATCATCACGGGGGCCGGCGCGCCGCCGACCTTGCCGAAAGGCGAGACGGACGGACCGCCGGGCGCGGCCGCGATCGCGCGCGCGCTCGATATCGGCTTGAACGTGAAGCCGATCATGCTGAGCGAAGAACGTCATCTGTCGCCGGTCGTCGCTTCCTGCGAGGGCGTCGGACTCGCAGTGGTGGATGAGGCGGTCTTCCGCGCGCGCGGCGGCTGCGCGATGGCGATCGCTCTTCCGCTCGGCGCCGAGCCAGGCGCCGCTGCGGCCGACGCGCTTTTCGAACGGTTTGATCCCAAGGCGGTGATTTTCGTTGAGAAGCTGGGACCCAATGAGAAGGGCGTCTGCTACACCATCACCGGCACGCCGCGACCGCCCGAGATCATGGCGAGCGCGCATCTGTTTGCGGAAATGGCGATGGAGCAGGGCGTGTTGACGGTCGGCGTCGGAGATGGCGGCAACGAGATCGGTTGCGGCAACATCCATGACGTCGTGCAGGCGGTTCAGCCGATGGGAAAAATGTGCAGGATGCCCGGCGACGGAGGCAATGCGACGGTCGTCAGATGCGATCATCTCGTTTTCGCGAGCGTGTCCAACTGGGGAGCTTACGGGATCGCCGCGGCGCTGGCGGGGCTGCTGGAGCGGCCGTCCGTTCTTCATGACGTCGACGCTGAGACGCGCATGCTGGAGCGCTGCATCGCCGCAGGCGCGATGGACGGCGGCTATGCGCGCCTGATTCCCTATGTGGATGGAACCACGGCTGCGGTTCAGACAAGCATCCTGACGATCTTGCATCAGATCGTGTCCAACGGCCTGACCACGGCGAACCGGGGATTCTGAAGGAGAGGCGCGACGGAGTCCGTCGCGCCCCCGCCGCCGCGCTGGAAGCTGGTCAGAATTTGCGGACATACTCCGCTTCGAGAGAGCGCTCGACGATGTTGCGCATGATTTCGACGACCGCCGCATTGGCCGCGGGCGGAATCCCGTCGCACCAGGCGCGGCCAGCGCCATTGGCGCCGTCGACAAGACCGAGGCCGACGCCGACATGCGCGAGTTCGATGTCGGATTCCGCGGTGTGGCAAAGATCGACGCGGCCGGTCGCGAGCCCGAGCCCCGCCGCGGCGGCGTAGGCGCCGATATTGGACGAGTTGGCCACCAGAAGCAGATCGGATTTCACCACAGAGAAAACGCCGCCGCCGCACGGCGTGACATGCTTGAAGGCGTGGTCGGGCAACTCGGCGTTCACGCGCTCATAGAGGTTGCCAAACCCCATTTCGTTGCCGCCGTCTCCAATGGAGAAGGTGGACTTTCCCTCGGCCCTGGCGCGATTGAAGACATGGTCGAGGTTCGCCCGGTGATGATCCCGCCGAACCCCGTTCACGCCATGGAGAAAGCCGTTGATGTTGCCGCCGAGCCGCTCGATCGAGATGAACATGTCGTGCTCGTCCACCATCCGGTCCTGCAGCGCCTTGTCGTCGAGCCCGACGGGAATCGTTTTCAGCGGCACGTTGAGATAGCGCGCGAGACCGTCGACCGGAGGCGCGCAGACAGGATCCGTCAGCACGTCGACGGTGTGGCCGAGCATCGTCAACGCGCGCGCGAGAACAACCGTTCCGATGGGTCCGTCGTTTTCGCCGACGGGCATGAAGTCCGGCACGGCGGCGCCGGTCAGAATGAGGAATCGCGTCGGCTTGTCGCGGTTGAGCAGTTTCGCCGCGCCGGCGACGAGAGAGCCTCCGGCCGCGTCGCGCGCCATCTGGAACATCGGCCACTTGTTGCCGCGCGGCAGGCCGCGGCGGCGCATCTCGATATTCATGATGCGGTCGATATTGTCCGCAGCGATCATGTCCATTTCAGCAACTCCTGAGACTTTTGAATATGCAGGCAGGCGGCGCCGTGCGTGGGCTCAAGAAGACGCGTCGGCGGATCATGCAGCGCGCAATCCTCCTCCACGATGGGGCAGCGCGTGCGAAACCGGCAGCCCGAGGGCGGATTGGCGGGGCTTGGCAGATCGCCCGAAAGGATGATGCGCCGTCGCCGCTGCTCGACGTCCGGATCGGGAATCGAGACCGCCGACAGCAGAGACCGGCTGTAGGGATGGGCGGCGCCTTCGAAAATGCGTTTGCGATCGGCTTTCTCGACGATGCGGCCGAGATACATGACGGCGATTTCGTCAGACACGTGACGCACGACCGACAGGTCGTGCGAGATGAAAATATAGGCGAGATTAAGCTCTTTCTGCAGATCCTGCAGCAGATTCACGATTTGCGCCTGCACGGACACGTCCAGCGCCGAAACCGGCTCGTCGCAGACGATCAGCTGAGGCTCCACCGCCAGCGCGCGACAGATCGCGACGCGCTGCGCCTGTCCGCCCGACAATTCGTGCGGATAGCGTTCCGCATGCTGCGTCGACAGGCCGACAAGGTCGAGCAGCTTCCGCACGCGTCTTCTGCGATCGGCGCCGGGCCACAGACCGTGAATTTCAAGGGCCTCGCTGATGAGGTCGCCAACCGGCATGCGCGGATCGAGCGAAGCGCCGGCGTCCTGAAAGATGATCTGCATGCGCCGTCGCAGCGGCCGGAGCTGCGATTGGGGCAGCTGCAGAATATCCTGGCCCTCGATGAGAATCTGGCCGCTGGTCGGCTCGATGAGGCGCAGGATCGAGTAGCCGGTGGTGGATTTTCCGCAACCGGATTCGCCCACGAGGCCGAGCGTCCGCCCGCGCTCCAGCGTGAAGCTCACGCCGTCCACCGCCTTGATCGCCCCGCCGGAGCCGAACAGGTTCTTCGGCGCGGGAAAATGAACCTTGAGATCCTTCACCTCGATAAAAGGCCCGGCGGTCATGCTGCGCCTTTCTGATGAAAGACGGAGAGGTCGGCGTGGCAGCGGGCCGCGTGGCCTGCCTCGATTGTGTTCATCGCCGGCATTGTCTTGTTGCAGGCGTCGATGGCGACGGCGCAGCGCGGCAGGAAGGGGCAGAGGGAAATGGGTCTGATCAGATCGGGAGGCCGCCCTTCGATCAGGGTCAACGGCGCCCCGACGCGATCGACGCGCGGCGTGCAGCCGATAAGGCCGACGGTGTAACCGTGCGACGGCCTGTAAAAGACGTCGCGCACCGAGCCGGTCTCGGCGATGCGGCCGGCATACATGACGTTCACGCGGTTGCAGAGCCCGGCGACAAGGCCGAGATCGTGACTGATCCAGATCACCGCCGTGCCCAGATCGCGCGTGAGCCTTTTGACGAGATCGACGATCTGCGCCTGAATCGTCACGTCGAGCGCGGTGGTCGCCTCATCGGCGATAAGCAGACGCGGATTGCATGACAGCGCGATCGCGATCATCACGCGCTGACGCATGCCGCCGGAGAACTGATGCGGATAGGAGTTCAGCCGTTTTTCAGCCAGCGGAATGCCGACCATTTCAAGCAGCTCGATCGCCCGCCGCCGCGCCGCGTCGCCGTCGAGCCGGAGATGGCGCCGCAAGGTCTCTGTGAGCTGCCGGCCGACGGTGAGCACGGGGTTCAGCGAGCGCATCGGATCCTGAAAGATCATCGCCATCTTGCCGCCGCGCAGCGAGCTCATCGTCGATTCGGAGGCTTTCAGCAGGTCGACGCCATCGAAGACAAGCTTGTCCGCCTCGATCTTTCCCGGCGGCTCGCGGATGAGGCGCATCAGCGAAAGCGACGTCACGCTCTTGCCGGAGCCCGACTCGCCCACGAGGCCGAGCACCTCTCCCTGTTCGAGCGTGAACGACACGCCATCGACAGCGCGCACGACGCCGCGGTCCGTTGCGAAACGCGTCCTCAGATTCTCGACTTCGAGCAGCGCCATCGATCAGTCATCCGCCTCCTGGGTTGCGCGCCGCCGCGTAACCCAGGAGCGCGGGTCGAGCGCGTCGCGAAGGCCGTCGCCGACGAAATTGATCGACAGCACGGCGAGCATGATGGTTAGCGTGGGCGCGAGAAACAGCCAGGGCGCATCTGTCATGAAGCGGCGCGCCTCCGCCAGGTCGCGGCCCCATGACGGCTGCGGCGGCTGAGTGCCGAGTCCAAGAAATGACAATGAAGCTTCCGAGACGACGGCCGCCGAGAAGCCGATGGTCAACTGCACCACGATGGGCGACAGCACGTTGCGCAGCACATGCCCCACAATGATGCGGGTGGGAGAAGCGCCAAGCGCGCGCACGGCCGTGACATAGGTCTCCTCACGGGCGGCGAGCGTGCTGGCTCTGACAAGGCGGGCCAACACCGGCGCCTGCACGACGCCGAGCGCGATCATCACATTCTGAATGTCGGGCCCTAAGAGGCCGACGATAGCGACCGCGAGCAGAAGCGGCGGAAATGTGAGGAAGGCGTCCACGAGCCGCATCAGCGTCGCGTCAAGCCGCCCTCCGACATAACCCGATAGAACGCCAATCGGAACGCCGAGCGAGAAGGAAAAGAGAATGACGAGCAGGCCGACTGAAAGGGAAACGCGCGCGCCATAGATCAGCCGCGAGACGACGTCGCGGCCGAAATGGTCCGTTCCCAGCCAATAGACTGCGCTCGGCGGCTGCAGTTTCGCGGAAAGTTTGATTTGAATCGGGTTGTGCGGCGAAATCAGCGGCGCGAAAATCGCCGCCAGCACCATCAGGGTGAGGACGGCGAAGCCGATCGTCGCAGCCGGGTTGCGCAGAAGCTGGCGCGCCGCAAGCTGCAAGCCGCCGGCGGGGCGAAAATCGTCTTCCTTGTCGCTCAGGCGCGTTGCGGCGAGATCAGCCATCAATACCGCACCCTGGGATCAAGAAGTCCGTAGATCACGTCAGCGACGATGTTGGCGAAAAGGAAGAAGGTCGCGATGATGAGAGTGAACCCCTGGATCACGGGGAAGTCGCGTGTGACCACGGCCTGAAGGATCGCGGATCCCATCCCCGGGATCGCGAACACATATTCGATCGTCACCTGGATGCCGATCAGATAGCCGAACTGGATGGCGACCATCGTCACGAACGGAATCATCGCGTTCTTGAGCGCGTGAATGAGCAGCGTGGTCGTGTTGGCGAGCCCTTTCGCCCGCGCCGTGCGGATATAATCCTGTGACAGAACGTCAATCATGCTCGATCGCAGCAATCGCGTGAGCACGGCTGTCTGCAATGTGCCCAGCGCGACCGCGGGCAGGATATAGGGCGAAATCTGTGGCCAGAAGCCAGCGCCTTCCGCCTCGCTCGCCCCGATGCCGGTGATGGGGAACCAACCGAGCTGGATCGAAAACACATAAATCAGGATCATCGCCAGTGCGAAATTCGGGATCGAAAATCCGGCGACGGTGAAGCCGGTGCAGAGATAGTCGATGAAGCTGTTGCGCTTCAGCGCCGCGAAGATGCCGAGCGGAATGGACAGAGCGATGGCGTAGAGCATCGCGGCGGAGGCAAGGCGGAGGCTTATCGGGAAGCGTTCCGCCAAAAGCTGGGACACCGGAACGTTCAAGCGGATAGAGCGGCCGAGATCGCCCCGCAGAAGATCGCCGATCCAGTATATATATTGAACGAGCACCGGCTGATCCAGGCGAAACTCCTTGCGCAGCGCCTCCACCGCGTCGGGAGACGTCTGCATGCCGAGCATGATCTGTATCGGATCGCCCGGCGTGGAGCGCACCACGATGAAGATCGTGAGCGTTACCAAGATCATCACAAGCGGAACCTGCGCCAGCCGCTTGACGAAATGACGATTCATGAGCGTCGCAGGCGCAGCACTCGCCGGCTCCCATTTAGATTGTCGACGTTAGACCAAAAACAGGCTGTTTCGGCGCCGAAGGGCGTTTTCACGGTGTTTGAGGAGCAGACGAAGGGCGCGACGACGATAACGTCCGCGCCGATCACATCTTGCTTCAAGAGGCCCATTCCGTGGCTTCGTGGAACTGACCATATTCCTGATTGGTCTGCACGAAGCCCTTCAGCCTCTTGTCATACACCTGAACGAAATTGACGTTGCAATGGTAGATGAGCGGGCACTCGTCGAGCGTCATGTCGACGATCTGATGATACATCGGCTCGCGCTTCGCCGGGTCGATCTGCTCCCGAGCGCCGTCAAGCAGCGCATCCATCTTGGGGTTGCGGTAGGCGGACGATGATCCGTTCGAGTGGAGGAACCACCATGATGTCGCGTCCGGATCAGGCGCGACGAGCGTGATGTCTTCCAGATGCTGTTGATAGCGGCGGTTGAGCCAGAGATTGTTGAAGCCGCCCATATCCTGATTGCGGATCTTGTAGTTGATGCCGATCTGGCTGACCATGGCGGCGACGAGCTCGAGCTCCTTGCGCAGCCAATCCTTGTCGGAGGTGATGACCTCGACGTCGTAGCCTTTGACGCCGGCTTGCGCCATCAATTCCTGCGCCTTTTTGAGGTCTCCGTTCTTGGGGTATTTCAGCAGCGGCTGACGGTATCCGAGGAAGCCTTCCGGAATCTGGTTGTCGGTGATCGTCGCCTGGCCGTTATAGATCTCGTTGACGATCGCTTCGCGATCAATCGCATAGGAGATGGCCTGCCGCACGAGCTTGTTCGTGTAGGGCTCGTTGCCGCCGGTGGACAGGTTGAATTGCTGGTAGTCCCAATTCCAGCCGACGGTCGAAAGCGTGGTGTATTTCTGGTTCTTCTTCGCTTCGGGCACGTCTTTCGGGTCTGGATGCGTCATGAAATCCAGTTCGCCGCGCATCAGCGACTGCAGGCGCACAGCCGAATCCGGAATCGCGCGCATGACGATGCGGTCGAGTTTGGGGAAGCCCGGACGCCAGTAGTCCGGATTCTTCACCAGAACGGCTTCATTGCCGCGAACGCTGTCGATCATGAAGGGGCCCTGACCGATCGTCTTCTGCGAAT
>Ga0097679_1003045_pt1 | contig 12722 bp, 10 predicted proteins | sample ThiBiot_500_biof_2_FD_72848 | JGI IMG/M metagenome (GOLD analysis project Ga0097679, IMG submission 72848) | Wastewater bioreactor microbial communities from Cape Town, South Africa - Thiocy_cont_500_biof - 1398105538000 (version 2) (version 2) ...
CCCACAATCGCCACGCAAGAAACGGTGTCCTCCTCTCGCGCCGGAGCCGGAACCGGCTTGAAACGAGGCGTCGCTTGCGTGCCCTGTGATAAGAAACGGCTACACCCGTCGGGCTTAAGAGTCCTGGTCGTCCTGATCGGTGGCAGGAGCATCGGGCGCGGCGTCCTGTTGCGCCTCCGATTTCTCTTCCAGCACGTCGGTCAGCTTGTTGACGCCCTCAAAACCGGCAACCGCCGCCGCGCCCTTGGCGAGAAGGCCAGCGTTCGGATCGACAGCTTCGAGCGCCTTATCGGCGGCGAACGCGCCAGCCGCTTCTTCAACCAACTTTTCGATGCCCATCTCAGTGCTCCTATGCAACCACTCAGAAAATATCCGCTTATGAAGATCTATACAGAATTTCCTTTGCCAACGCGATAGGCATGCAAGAAAATCGCCCGCGGAGGATAGCGGCGCTCACTTTCTTGTCTCCAGAATTTCGCCAGATGAATATTATATGAAATCTAGATGCCAGCCACCATCTAACGGACCGTGCTCGGATTAGATTTCATTTTTGCTTAATTGTCTTTCGCGTTGCGAACGAATCGATCACTCGAACGTCTTGCGGACACTTAGCCTGAATGACCGCCCTAGCGCATCAAGGTATCCCCGCTGATAAGCCGCCGGAACATCGCCGAACCGGTCGCGCACATTGGTTGTTTGATCGAACAGATTATCGATTGCGAGCAGGAAGCGCACGCCTTCCAGCCATGGCGCCGCCGCTCGCAATCGCGCCTGTTGGGCGGGGAAGAAGAACAGGCGCAAGTTGACGCTGACCGGTTCACCGAAGCTCAGCCTGCCCGGCATCCCCAGTGCGACCATCTCGTTGCCGCGCCATGTGGCGTTGGCACGGAAGCCGAAGCCGTGATGTGTCGCGCTCAACTGGGCATCGATCGCATGCCGGGCGACGCGCAGTCCCTCGCCAAGCGGGTTTGCGCCAATCAGGTCAAGTGACGCCTGCCCAGGTGTAAGCACGATCCGGTCGGCGAGGTGCCAGGTATCGTAGATGGCGAACTGTAGCGTCGTGCCGCTCGCCCCGAAATAATGCCCGCCGCCGAAACTGCCGCCGCCGGGCAGCTTCGGCCCCGCTGGCCCCGCCCAGGATTTGCTGAAATTGACACCGAAACGCAGGTCACGGCGGGTCTCGCTGGCGATATTGAGCGGGCGCATGTCGACTGAGAGGATCGCGCCGCCGGCATCGCGCTCGATGCGCCCCGGAAAAGCGGCCTCGAACGCCGGGGAGATGCCCGGAAACGCGAGAATCGCATCACGCGTGGTGGCATCGGTATAGGTTGCGATCAGCGACCACGCCTTGGCTGGCTTGAGCGCGGCTTCGGCCTTGAAGAGCGTGCGGACGTCATGACGCAGCAACGGATCGCCGCCGTCGAGCCGGGCGGCGGTGAAGGTCTGCCCGGTGCCATAATCGTAGAAACGGATATCAGGCGTCGCGATGAGCGGACTGCCGAGCTGGCGAATCGTCGGCAGCGCGGATTCGCGGGCGCCCGCGACGAGCAGGCTGAGCATCGGGCGCGGCGCCCAGTTGAAGGTCCAGCCGCGATCGATCGGCGCGGACACGTCCGAATAATCGTGAAAGGCGAGGTTCGCGCCCACCGACACCGCGCCGAGCGGGCTTTGGCGGCGCAGCACGGGCAAATCGAGCGCGACCTGGCCACCCGTTACGCGCCGCGTCAATCGTCGTGTCGTCCCGCTCTCATCACGCGCCGTCAGCCGTTCGCCGCTCATATCGGTTTTGACGGTGAGCGAAGCCTGGCCTGCCGGAGCCGCAAACAAGCTGCCGTTGGCCACCGCGTCCAGCGCAAGCAGATCGTCGATACCGCTGCTGCTGTTCGCCAGGGACGCGCCATCGGCCGCTGTCCGCACGACAGTCGCGATATGGTCGGCATTTGCGGTGACCGACCATTTCCAGCCCGATGTGGCGCCACTCAGGACTCCACCGAGATGGCCGGTGTCGGTGGTTGTGGTTCGTGCCAGCCCTTGCGAGGGATCGGACTGCATCGCACGGAGAATCGCACGCGAAGTCAGCCGGTCGTAAATCCCGTTGCCCGTAAAGCCGAGCCCATCGTCCAGTGCCCGCGCGAACACGCCATTGGCGGTGAACTGATGGGTCAGCGGCACCAATGTGCGCAGCGGCACAGCGCCAACGATCCCGCGTTGCGCCTCGGTGAGATCATCGCCCACCTGGTATTGCAGATCGAAGGTAATGCGATTGTCGCCCGAGATGCGGACGATATTGGCCTCGGTGTTGAAATCGTTGCGCGCGGTCGCCTGGGTCAGCCGGTCTTCGAGTTCACCGGTCGCCGACGCGAAGCTCGGGAACAGGACGACGTTGACAACCTTCTGATAGGCCGGATAGCCGAAACGGATCGCCGCTTCCTCCGGCAGCACCTCGACCCGCGCAACCGCCTCCGGCGGCAGCTTGGCGACTTCGTTGATCGAGGAAATACGCCGCCCGTTGAGCAATACTACGGTGCTGCTGCCGGCACGGGTTTGGGAGCCACCAGTCTGCGCTGAAAGCTGGGCGATGAGATCCGCAAGCGAGCTAGCTCCTATCGAGGTGATGGCGCCCGCTTCGATCGAAAGCTCCGGCGCGATCGGCCCCTCGACCGCTCCGCGCGGCCGACCTGCAGTGACGACCACCTCCTTCTCGGCCGGCGCCGGATTCTCGGCGTCCTGTGCCAATGCGGCATCGGCCACGAATATCGCGGGCGAGGAGGCGAGGCACAGCAGCAAGGCGCGCCCGAGGCGTCGCCCGGCAACGGAAGGCGCCGGAATCATCGTCACTCCATTCGCGATTGGTCGGGCGGGCTTATGGGTCAGCCCCGCCGCGGCAATAAAGGGGGAGAAATATTCTAAGTTTGCAATCTTTCGCCTTTACCGGATGTCGGACGGCATCATCGCCGACCTGTCACAAAAATCGCGCAGGACGATCCCGACACACTCGGGACTTGTCGGGCATGAACATATTGATCGTCGAAGACGATTTCGGGATCGCCGCTCACCTCGAACGCGGCCTGCGCCAGCACGGCATCGAATGCGCCGTCGCCGCCACCGGCGAGGAGGCGCTCTCGCACCTCGGGCATCGCCGATTCGACGCGATGGTGCTCGATCGGATGCTGCCGCGGCTCGACGGGATGGAAGTCCTGCGCCGCAAACCGTGCGAGATCCCGGTCCTGATGCTGAGCGCGCTCGGCACGCTCCAAGATCGCATCGAAGGACTGGATGCCGGCGCCGACGATTATCTGGTCAAGCCGTTTGACCTTGCCGAGGTCGTTTCGCGATTGAATGCGATCCTGCGGCGCGCGGGCAACGGGGATCGCGGCGACATCCTGCGCGCCGGCGATCTGGAGATCATCCTGACAACATTCCGCGCGACACGCGGCGGTCGCCCGCTGCACCTCAACAAGAAGGAGTTCTCGCTGCTCGCCGAGCTGATGCGCAACGCCGGTCGGCCGGTCACCCGCAAGATGCTGATCGAGGCGGTATGGGGCTATTCGTTCGAACCGACCACCAACATCATCGAAAGCAACATGAGCCGGCTGCGCGCGAAGCTCACCGTGTACGGCGATGCCGATCCGATCGAAACCTCGCGCGGCTTCGGCTACGTCCTGCGCGCAGGTGCCGATGCCTGACTGGCTGAAGCCGCGCAGTGTTACCGGTTTCTCGGGGCTGTTCGGATTGCTCTTTGCCCTGGGGTCGGTCGCGATCGGGGCGATACTCTATATGCTGGCGGGCCTCGCCTTCGATCGGGTGCAGGACGGACGGATCGAGCGCGAGCGCGAACGGCTCCTCGCGCCGGTCGCAGGGCATAGCCTCGACACCACGACGGTCGCCAAGCGGATCCGTGAACGAACCGCGCGGCGTGAAATCAGCAGTATCGGCCACCGGCTCGTTGATGCACGCGGGCAGCTGGTGGCGGGAACCGCCGAAATCCGCGAGGCGGGATCGTTTCGGCAGCCCGGCGAACAGTGGGAAAGTGCGCGAACCATGGCGATCCCGCTTCCCGACGGTGGCATGCTGACCATCGTCGCGGAAAGCCAGTCGATCGAGGATATGAGCAAGATTCTCTGGTTGCTGACGGGCACCGCGATTGCCTTGTCAGCGGCAGCGGGCTTTCTCGCCAGCCTGTTGCTCGGCCGGCTCATCGCTGCGCGCGTCGCTGCGATCGGCACCACCGCCAATGCGATCATCGCCGGTGACTATTCGCGGCGCGTACCGATAGACTCGCTGGGCGGAACCTTTGCCGATCAGGCACGCGTCTTCAATCGGATGCTCGATCGCATCGAGTCGCTGATGGACAATCTTCGCCAGGTCTCGAGCGATATCGCGCACGACCTTCGCACCCCGCTGACCCGCCTGCAGGCCATGCTGCGTGACGCATCGGAGGAGGAAATTGGCGAGGATGAGCGGCGGACGCTGATCGCTGCCGCCGATCGCGAATGCGAGGACATCTTGCGGTTGTTCGCCGCAATGCTGCGGATCGGTGAAGTGCAGGAGGGGCGACGCCGGCCACACGTTGCAGCGATCCGCCTAGATTCGCTGGTCGAGGACATCGTCGAATCCTACGCACCCGTCTTCGCCGATGGATCGCAGCAGCTTTTGCTGGAGGAGTGCGAGCCTTGCACGATCCGCTGCGATGCCGATCTGTTCAATCAGCTTCTCGTCAATCTCATCGAAAATGCCCGGCTGCACACGCCCGAGCACAGCGTCACACAGGTCTCTTTGCGGCGAAACGCGGGGTTGATCGCGCTCCGCGTCAGCGACAACGGGCCAGGCGTTCCAGCGGGCGACCGGCAGGACGTCCTGCGCCGGTTCGTGCGGCTGGAACGAAGCCGGAGCGCGCCCGGGCATGGGCTGGGGCTCGCGCTGGTCGCGGCAATCGCAGCGTTTCACGATGCCGAGATTGTCCTCGCAGATGCGGCGCCGGGGCTGATCGTCGAGGTGAATTTCCCCGCGGCCGATACGCCGCCTACATTCTAATTTTGCAATGTGCGGGCGCCGAGCGCCGGATCGCGCAGGTGAGTCACGAGACTGTCACCCGACCCACCTAGCCGGTCTATGTCTATCGCCGATGCAGCGTCATCGGTCTATCTGGGGATTGACGGCACATGATCGGAAAATGGTGCGCTGCGGCAATGGCCGCGGCGGGGATCCTTGCGCCTTCCTACGGACTGGCACGGCCGGCCGCGAAAGGCGGCTATCGGGTCGAGGCGCGCATCGCGGGCGAGGATGGCGGCTGGGATTATGCCAGCGTCGATCCGGCGGCCGGGCGGCTCTATGTCGCACGTTCCAATGCGATCATGACGGTCGACCTTGCCGACGGGAAGGTAACGCCCGCGCTGGCAAAGGCGCAGCGCGCGCACTCGGTGCTCCCGCTGCCCGGCGGCAAGGAATTGCTTGAAACCGACGGCGAAACCGGTCTTGCCCGCTTCATCGACGTCGCGACGGGCGCGGCGATCGCGGAGGTCGCGACCGGCAAGAAACCCGATGCTGCCTTCCTCGACCCTGCCACGGGACTGATCGCGGTGATGAATGCGGGCGACGGCAGCGTCGCGCTGATCAACCGCGATCAGCACGGACTGGTCGGCCGGATCGACGTCGGCGGGAGCCTTGAATTCGGCGTCGCCGACGGCAAGGGCGGTGCATTCGTCAATATCGAGGATCGCAACGCCATTGCGGTGCTCGATCTCAAGGCGCGCCGTGTCGTCAAGACGATCGAACTGACCGGCTGTGACGGCCCTACCGGCCTTGGCCTGGTTGCGGGCGGCACCCGGCTCATCAGCGCCTGCGCCAACAATGTGGCGATGGTTGTCGATGCCAAGGCCGGCAAGGTGATCGACAAGCTTGCGATCGGGGCCGGCCCCGATGCGGTGCTGGTTGACCAGGGCCGTGGTCTTGCTTTCATTCCGTGCGGGGAAAGCGGCACCCTTGTCGAGATCGACGTCAAGGATGCCGCGCGCATCCGTGTCACCGACACGATCGCCACCCAGGTCGGCGCCAAGACCGGCGCGGTCGATCCGCGCGATGGTCGCATCTATCTGCCCGCCGCGGCGCTCGCGGCGCCGGAGCCGGGCGCCAAGCGCGGCAAGCCCGTGCCCGGCAGCTTCGCGGTGCTGGTCATCGCCCCCGGCCAATCCTGATCCACCGAAGCAAAGGGAGCCTTCCCCATGATCTCGCGCCGTTCAACGAGCGTTTTGCTCGCCGCCCTGCCCCTCCTCGCCCCCGTCGCGATCCACGCCGAGCAATTGCAGACTGCGCCGGTCAGGAAACCTGCGCCGACTTTCAAGCTCCTTCGCGCCGACGATTTTCCGCCCGATGCTATGGTGCCCGCCCCGCCTGCGCCCGGATCGGACGTTGAGAAGCTCGAGCTCGCCTATCTCCACGCGCTGATCGCGGGCACCTCGCCTGAGCGGCTGGAGCAGGCGCGACGCGATGATGCGCATGAAGATCCGACGATCTTCAACGAAGCGATGGGCGTCGATCTCAAAACGCTGCCGGCGACATGGGCATTGCTTTTGGCGGTCCACAATGACGCCGACCTCGCCGCCAATATCGCCAAGGAGCATTTCGGCCGCATCCGCCCCTGGGGCGTCGATCCGACGATGCCTAGTTGTGACGCCGGCAAGGGCAAGAAGCCGACGCGCAGCTATCCGAGCGGCCATGCGACGCTCGGCTATTCGGTCGGGCTGCTGCTGGCGACGCTGGCGCCCGCGAAGGCCAAAGCGGTGATGGAGCGGGCCAAGGATTATGCGCTGAGCCGTGAAATCTGCGGCGTCCACTTCCCCTCTGATACCGAGGCAAGCCATGTCATCGCGACGCTCGCGGTGGGGCGCATCCTCGCCGATCCCGCCACTGCCGCACGCGTCGCCGCCGCCCGCGCCGAACTCGCCAAATTGCCGTCCTGATCGACCGTAAGAGGCCCCGCATCATGAGCATCCATTCGCGCGGCGCGCTGTTCGCCGCGATTAGCCTCATCGCATTTGCGACCAATGCCGCCGCTGCGCCCGCCGGTGTGGTAGAGCCGGCGGATGCCGCTCCCCAGACGACCAGCGCCAACGAAGCGGGTCAGGCCAATGACAAGCAATCGCTGACCTCGTCCGATATCATCGTCACCGGCTCGAAAAGTGCGGAGAGCGCGCCGATCACCGCATCGCTCACCACCACCCAGCCGCAGTCGGCGGTCGGCCGCGACTATATCGACAACATCACCCCCGCGGCTGATTTCAATGAACTGATCGCGCTGACCCCCGGGGTGTCGATTTCCGGCACCGGCAACGGTTATGGTTTCGGCGAGACCAAGGCGACGATCCGCGGCTTCCAGGATGGCGAATATAACGTCACCTACGATTCGATCCCGTTCGGCGACACCAACAATCCGACACACCATTCGACCGCGTTCTTCCCGTCGAACACGATCGAGACCGTGGTGGTCGATCGCGGCCCCGGCAATGCGAGCCAGCTCGGCCAGGCGAGCTATGGCGGTAACATCAACATGTATTCGCGTGCGGCGAAGGACGAAATGGGCGGCCAGATCGAGGGCATCCTCGGTAACTGGAACAGCTTCATCGGCCGCGCCGAATTCCAGAGCGGCAAGATCGACAGCCTCGGCGGCGCGCGCATCGTGCTGACCGGCCAATATATGCAATCGGACGGCGCGCTTACCTATTCGCCGGTGGGCGGCAGGAACCTCTACGGCAAGGCAGTGATCCCGATCGGCCATGCGAACACGCTGACCGTAATGAGCACGTGGAATCGCAATTTCTATTATCAGTCGGACGTCGCGAAGGGCGCGACCTGCGGGAGCGCGACCGCGCTTTCGGCCAACGGCGGCAAGTCCGCGGTGGCGATCGATGGTTCAGGCAATCAGCTCGCGCAGCTCAGCGGTACCAACTGCGCAGCGACATCCGATATTGGCCTCTATGGCAAGAATTACGGGATGACCAACAATCCTGCGCTTGCAAGCTATTACAAGTACAATCGCACCGACAAGACGACCGATTTCTCCTACATTCGCCTGCAAAGCGAATTGGGCAGCGGCTTTTCGATGGATAACCGTGCATATATGTACGGTTATACCAACAACACCATGTCGGGGAACGGCAGTGCCACGGTAGCGATCCCCACGCAGCCGGGCGGTTTTACTCCCGTCTTTACCCAGAATTCGGGAGGCGTGATCAGCGGTTTCAGCGGCGCGGGCACGCCCGCCTCGCCCTATGTCGCGGTGAAAGGCCCGGCGAGCGACGTGCTCGGATACAACAAGCTGAACAAATATCGCGTATTCGGCTATATCGGCCAGTTTAACTACGACTTTTCGTTGGGCAAGGTCCGCATCGGCGGCTGGTATGAGCATGCCGTCACCGACCGCCATCTGGTCGATCTCGACATGACGACCGGCGCGCCGAGCTTCAACGAGAAGTTCAACAACGGCAACGGCTCCGCGGCGCAAAGCGCGCTGCCATCCGCCGCGCTCGCCAATGCGCAATATCTGCAGCATTCGAAATGGGATCAGTATCAGCTCTTCGGCGAGTTCGAATTCCACCCGATCGAGAGCGTGGCGATCACCCCGGGCGTCAAATATGTCCATTTCACGCGTGGGGTCGACGCGGCGGTGAACCAGAAATCGCGCGGGCCGATCGATACCAGCGCAACCTGGACTAAGGCGCTGCCGTTCGTTACCGCCAATTGGGCCGCGCGCGCCAACTGGTCCTTCTACGCGCAATATGCACAGGGCATGTACGTCCCAGATCTGTCGAGCTTCTATTCGACCTCGGGTACGCTCTCGACCGCGCTCGACGCGCTCCGCCCGCAGACATCCACCAACTATCAGGTCGGCACCGTCTGGCACGGCGCCAAGGTGTCGCTCGATGCGGACGCTTATATCGTTAACGTCGACAACAAGATCGGTACCTGCACCACCGCCGGGTGCGATACCACCTTGCTGATCAACATCGGCAAGGTGCGCTACAAGGGCGTCGAAGGCCAGATCAGCTATATGCCGATCCACGGCCTGACCCTGTTCGCCAACGGATCGTATAATTACGCGCATAGCGCGACCACCGGTGCCCAAATTGCCAAGGCGCCGTTCAGCACCGCGGCGGGCGGCTTCATCTATCGCAACGGGGGCTTCCGCGTGTCGTTCAACCAGAAATACACCGGGCCGCAATATGCGAGCGAATATAGCGGCAGCCCCGGCTACCGGCTCTATCGCATCAAGCCTTATACCATCGGCGATTTCGCGATGAGCCAGGAAATCGCGCCGCATTTCCAGCTCGGCGTCACCGTGCAGAATGTGTTCAACAGCCGTGCGATCACCGCGATCGCCAACAGCGCTTCCGGCGCGCCAACGACAGCGATTAATGGAAAGAGCTATCAGAGCGGCTACGGTCAACTGGATCAGTTCAGCTTCCTACCGCCGCGCGCATTCCTGGTTGATGCACGGGTGAAATTCTGATCTCCACGCGAAGGCACCAGGGAGGCCTACTGAACTGATCGGGGCTGCGCATTGCGAATGCGCGGTGGCTTCAAAAAGACGAAGGTCGCCGTCGCACACAAGCTCACGACAGTGCTCCACGTCATGTGGAAGACAGGTGACGCGTTCCGCTGCATGCGAGCACCAGCGATGTTGGTGACCGCGAACACCACATTGGCCGGCTCAACCTATCCAACGCCATGCTGAAGCGGGATCACCTTCGACTTCGAAGAGAACCATGAGCCTGGTCGCCGATATTCACATGCCAGCTTGACAAACGCCATTAAAGAAAGCGGTTGGACATGATCAAATCTCTGTTTCATTCAACTAAGCTCATTAGTTTCTTATACGCGATCCATCTGGAGACTGATCTACTTCGCCTGCGCTAATTAAAGAGCGATCTTTGAACTCTGAGCGGTGGTCGCAACGAGATTCTCTAGTGTTGCGATGAGATTATCTTTGATCACGGTCTTGCCGATATTTAAAATTCCGGCAAAAACGTCCCCGCCATATTGCTCGGGTTGCGCAACAGCCGTCGCCAACACGAATGGCACACCTTCCTGTTTCAGGGCAAGCGCAACCGGCGTAACCAATTCGTCCCCGAGATTTAAGTCGAGTAGCGCGACGGAGGGCAGTTCGCCATGAAGCAGCGCCAGCGCGTCGCTGGTGGTTCCCACCGGACCAATGACCTGCCATCCATGCTCGCCAAGCAGGAGCGCAAGCTCGCTCGCGATCAGATATTCGTCTTCAACGATGAGCACCGACTTGCGCATTATAATCCATCGACCCTCGAACCATCTATCCAAGCGGACCGACGATCTCCGCAACCAACCCTCGGTGACGCCTCCGGTTCCGATGAGCAGCGGGCTCTGTCACCGATTGTCAAAAATTGTGCCGCTGGCGTGGCTGTAGCAAACCGCGGCCACCGCCCGAGCATATTCGGTCCGGCACCGAATTCGTCGCCAATGCCGTGCGCGAATGGCTGGGCCGCCCGGGGCGTTACAACCCTGTATAGTGAACCGGACAGCTCCGCGTTAATGAGATCCGACCGAATCGGCCGTTCTCTTGTCGCCCCAAATTCGGTCAGCCTCGAGAGGCGGCGCGATCTCTGAAAACGGCCGCTAAAGCCGGGGGCACGTGCGCACACCGCGCGGGCGAGGTCGCGTAAGTCGTTTCAAAACAAGAAACAGGACGCCGCGGGCGGCGAGGATCCGTAGCTATCCGGCTTCACCAAGGGAGCCGAGGAATGAAACTGTTAGACGGCAAAATCGCGATCATCACGGGCGCAAGTTCAGGAATTGGGAAGGCAGCCGCAACGCTGTTCGCCGCGAACGGCGCCTCCGCAGTGCTTGTCGCCCGCCGGCAAGACCAGCTGGACCTGGTCGTTGCGCAAATCCAGGAGCGCGGGGGGCGTGCGCTCGCTGTTGTCGGAGACGTAACGGACGAGCGCACGCATCACGAGGCTGTCGCTGCCGCCAAAGCGACGTTCGGCGGCTTGCACATCGCCTTTAACAATGCAGGTCTCGTGGGAGCCATGAAGCCGCTGGCCGAGATTGAACCCCGGGAGTGGTCGGACGTGCTGGCAGTGAACTTGACCGCGGCCTTTCTCGGTGCCCGAGCGCAGATTCCTGCGATGCTGGAGCATGGAGCGGGCGCGCTCATCTTCACGGGCAGCTTTGTCGGCAACAGCGTGGGGCTGCCGGGCATGGGTCCCTACGCAGCAGCCAAGGCGGGTCTGCTTGGTCTCGTCCGCGGCATAGCAGCGGATTATGGCGCAATCGGCATCCGTGCCAATGCCCTCCTGCCGGGCGGCACAGCAACGGACATGGCCGGCGATACGGCCCAGCGCGAATGGGCTGCGGGTCTCCACGCCATGAAGCGGATCGCTCAGCCCGAAGAAATTGCGCAGGCGGCACTGTTTCTCGCCAGCGATATGTCGAGCTTCGTCACGGGATCGGCCCTGTGGGCCGATGGCGGCAACGCCGCGGTGAAGCTGTAATCTTCCTCGCCGGTCGGCGGCTTTCAGACTGAACCGTCTGAAGGCTGCCGGATTTCAAACCACCCAGCTCAAGCCAATCGGTGCCAATTTGGCGCAATCTCTTAGCCGACGGGGGGAAGGCGCCGCAGAAGCGGACCGCTGGATGATCGCGGGCCCATTCGATAAGCTGCCGTCGAAGAAGTGTCAGAAGAATGGATAGCGGCCATGATCGTAGAGCGCGTCGCCAATCTATTGCTATTAAAATTGGTCAGGTTCACGGCGCCCACCGCAGAGCGTTGCGAATGGCAGACACTCGTCACCGGTTATCACGACTTGCGTACAGCCGAATACGCATTGAAGGTGCAACCGGGTGATGGATTTACCCTTCCATACCCCGGCTGGGTAAAACTTCGGGTCGGGCAAGCAGTCGCGCTTGATGCGATTCGCCGCCACCCTTTTGGCCCTCGCGGGCAAAGAGTCTAACGGTGATAATCCGACGCCCGATCGTTCGACCGCGTCCGCCCCAAACATTGACCTCTGTGGAAGTTTAGAGGCGAGTCCAAAACGGACATTCCGCTTGAAGTATCGGCGCATCGACGGCAGCAGTGTGTGAGGAGAAAGGGATGCAAAGATGAAGCGAGCAATCAACCTTGCGGCGGCCCTGCTCGGATCGACGCTCGCGATCATCAATCTCCGACATATGGGCGATCACTCGCTGGATTGGGTGCTTCGTTACGGCAGCGTGGCATGGGCGCTATTGGCTGTTACAAATTTTGCAGCTGCCATCTCCCCCGTCGCACGATGATCTCAATAGATGTCGCGTAAAAGCCACCAGATCCGAGCCGTCCGCAAGCAAGAGAAAGCGGGATGATGTCGCTCTATTTTACGGCATTCCGCCGTCGGTGACGCACTTCCGATTGCAGCCATCCGATATATCATGCAGTGTGACTTTTCTTGTGGGGTGGAGGCGTGAGCGAAGATGCGCGTAATTCGATCTATCTGTGGGTCGTGGGCGTGTCGTTCTTCGACTTGTTCTGGGTCGCGCTACATTTCAAGCTGCTCGACTGGGTGCCGGACAGATGACTGGCCGCTGTTCGGAATTTGAGTTGGCCCCCGAAATGACCTGACAGGGTCTCGCTCTTAGATAAGAGTGAGCCATATGACTGAGCATACGACTAGGCGCTACAATGGCGGCGAGGTCCTCTCCGGGGTTCAGCGCCG
>Ga0097679_1003073_pt1 | contig 12612 bp, 12 predicted proteins | sample ThiBiot_500_biof_2_FD_72848 | JGI IMG/M metagenome (GOLD analysis project Ga0097679, IMG submission 72848) | Wastewater bioreactor microbial communities from Cape Town, South Africa - Thiocy_cont_500_biof - 1398105538000 (version 2) (version 2) ...
CAATTTCGATTGAACAATCATACGAGTACCAGGCAAAAGAAGAACTTCATTTTCTCTTTTATAATGTGAATGATTACGGATAACTCGACCATTGATAGCTTCAATAGAAAAGAGTGTTCGTGGACCTTCGTTGCCCAAAAACGTATTCGAAGTTAATATATCCATGGTAGTTGTGCATGATGAAAATGACCACCATGTCTCAACGGTACTATGTGAAAAATGGTCACTTAAATCTTTGGTTACACCCCGCCAAACAGTTTGAGATGGCGCACATGGTAATTTAGCTAGAGCACTTAGGAATAATTTGAGATACTTGAAATATGGACGAAGTTGTTCAAGATTGCCTGTTTTAAAAGCTTGATTAAGCAATGAATACAGACTTGGATTTGGTTTTTTCCATTCCATTGTATAGAGAAAAATGGCAGCACTTTCATCCACTGTCAATCCATCGGATGGTACTTCTGGAGTATGATTAATTGCAAATTGAACGTATCCTAATAGATTGTAGATAATATCGACAAGTGGCATACATGCTTTGGCAAGAGGTAATAAAGGTTCTTTGGCGTATCCTATAATGCAATCAAAATCTGTTTTATTGTTGAGACTACTGTTCTTTGCCGTCGTAGTTGTTTCTGCGTCGATATTATCGACAAGTCGACCATTTTCTATCGTAGAATCATTGTCTATATTATCGATATTGAATGTTCTGTCTGTTGTCATCAACGACATAATTTGATTTTCTTGTAACTATATTGTTATCTTTTTTTTCTTATCTCAAGTTTATTCTCAACATAAAAATAAGAACAAAAGCGACGAATGAAAAGTGTTGTTTCGTTCTTCTTCTTTATTATATTGTATGTTTTGATAACAGCAACAAAAATTAATCATCAGAAAAAGAAGAAATACACATTTTTCAGTAGTTACTAAAAATGAAATCATGCAGTACTGTCGACCTATGAAGCGAACAAAAACAAATAATATGACCTTTTCCCGTTGACTACTATCAGGAAGAAGAACAATTACGCATTGTATCATTATATATGATGCCATTATATTGAGGGTGAGGGGTTTAGTGATCAGCTTCTCCAAATGACATCTACCTATTAAACTTTTCTTTTTTTTTGTCAAACATTTTTCGTATTGCTTGTTATAGCAAGTGGAGTAAATAATGATTTGAGTCGAGAATTTTGGTAACTCACGATGACTGTTCAAGAGAAACAAGTAATTAAAATAATATTGCTAATTTCAAAATATTAATTTTTTATCTCAAGTTTATTTTTAACATGCAAATGATGAATCATAGAAAATATTCAATCTGACGAAATAAAAAATAACGAATGAAAAATGTTGTTTCATCTTATTTCAATTCATAACTATAGCTCTGTAAATTAATATTATGCCATAATTTGAAATGTAAATCAAAGCCATAAAATGTATTTTGTCCGAAACAATCATTTCTTCATACTTTCTACAAAAAAATGTCAACATCCACAACTAAATCAAAACCTCGGCGTTCGTTGTCTGGAAAAAAACGATCAAAATCAGTTATTCATGTGAGTATACTATCATCAGTAAGGAGAAATAAAAAAACCGAGATGATCGAGACAACTCTCTTGTTCTTACAAACCAATTATCAGCAGTTTCAAAAAAGTTGCCGAAAAGCGATCCTTATGATTGCAATTTATCAACTGTATCATCGAATAGAAAAATTATCAAGGATCCCAATACTTTTGCAAATCCAATGGATTATCAAATCGACAAACGCAAGCAAAGGAAGAAGTATATATATTCCCAATCAGATTTTTTCCTGTAAAAATAAATATATGTGGATATTTTCAGAGAATATCGAAAATTATTTCGTTTGATCATTATAGTTTTCATTTCATTGATCCTTTGCGCAATACTAATAGGGTTGACTATGTCGTTGCTACGCACAACTAAGCCTCTTTGTAAGTTAAATCTCAAATAGTATTTTTCAAATGCAGTTGACTATGCAAATTGTTTAGCCAACAGTTGTCCAGTACGTAATGTAACAGTACAACCGCAAGGTGGTTTTGGCGGTGCGTCTGTTCTCTACACATTCGATAATACGATGAATGACTACTATAACAATTATAATGCAGTTCCATTAAACAATCCAGAATTTATTTCACCTGGTTATAATGGTCGTGGTTCAGCTATTCAATTCATACGAAATCGCTCACAATGCCTGTCAATTGTTAATCATATGGATTTTTACAATAAAAGTTTTACCGTAGAAGCATGGGTTTATCCATTTACAGTCTACATTCCTGTTCAATTAGAAATGGCAGTCTATTCTCAAATAAACTCCACAATAACTGGACAATATATGTTCACAAGTATACGATCTGGAAAAATTCTTGGTGCATTTTATGCTGGGGATGTTGTTGGATCAACAATATTTCAAGAAAATCAATGGCAACATTTCGCTTTTACTTACAATTTGACAACAAAAACACAAACTGCGTACTTTAACGGGATTTCAGGCAATAAAATTTGAGCAAATCTTCCAACTTCATTTTTTAATTATTTACTATTTTACTATTTCTATCAGATGGTACGCGTACGAATGCGCAACCTTGTCAAATTCAATATGGAATACAAAACATCGGTTGTTTTTTGGGTACAGATGATTACTTCGATGGTTATATAGATCAGCTAGCAATTTTATTCAATCGTTCGAAAACAAATGTTGAAATTCTAGCTGATGCTACATTAGTTGCATACTACAGCATGGATTGTACAACTATAGACAGTGGTCCTAATCATATGGCAAGTACAGCTGTTGATTTGAGTTCAGGCGATGATGGACGAGTTCAACAATCATTTCTATTCAATTTACACTCAAGTTATTTTCAAGTGACCCAACTTCTTCTATTAGGACAATCATGCAGATCATTTTCATTTGCAATGTGGTTACGACCGATCGTATCAGTTACTCTTGGTGGAACAATTTTACATTTATCTCGTAATACTGATGGTACCGGATCATGTGCTCAACTCATTGGATTAAGTTCACTTGGACAAATCGTTGTACATGGATTGAATGCAAGTAGTCTAGTTGAACTAGTTGGTCCTGTACTTAAAACTGGTGAATGGATCCATATAGTTGAAACGTACAGTGAAACAAATGGATTGCGTTTATATGCGAATGGAACACTTAGTGGACAAAGTAGTCCATTTAGTTATGCAGCAAGTGGAGTACTAATGACGGTGACACTTGGACAAGCTTTGAATGGTGAAAATTGTCTTCATGGTACGATTCGTGTTGGTTATTATCGTGGAGAAATAGATGAATTTTATATTTATAGTCGAGAACTTTCACAAGCACATGTTACAGCATTAGTTAATGCTTAACTTTTGACGAAATGATATGATGATGTCACATTCGTTGTTTCCTTTTTCAACATCGGCCACTTACATAACAAACAAAAAGACAACGAAAAAGCAATTGTGTATTATAAGAAAGCATTTCGTATGAAAAATTGAAATAATTATTTTAATAAAAGGAAAATAATAAAAAAATATAAAATAATGTTTGCATTTCGATGAAACGATGAGTGATTAGCTTCAGGAAACATCAGAGATACATATTCCTTTTCAATTTGATCAAAAACTTGACAATTTCCATTCCAATTAACATTTGAAAAATTAGCATAAGGTCTTATATAAAAATATTCTAAATTCGATGGGTCATATGATAACCATGAATCCAATGGTTTTCCTGTTTTAGCCGTATTTATCCAGTGTAAGATAATTTGATTTGAAAATCTTTTTGATTGATCATCCCATGAACAATTCAATGCTGTATCTGAATTATAAGAACTAGCTGTTCCAAAAACATAGGGAATTTCAGTTGTATGAGCACAAATACCAGCACCTTCCTCTTCAGTTAATTGAGGACATATACCGGGATTACAATCCAAATGATACCAAAATAAATTCGTTCGTTGATTATATTTTGAATAGAGTTTATTATAGATTCGTTGAACATTGCAATCAAAATTTCTATATCCAATTACTATACGAAGTAAATCACAGCATCGATTTACAGCAGTTCGATTTGATGAACATTGATTTATTTGAAAATAATCAACAATTTTCGAGGTCCATTTTTCACCTAAAACTCCATTCAATATTGTTATCATATCGGTTGAATTCATATCAGGACTGTCAAGACAAAATGTAAACTCGTAATCATTATTACCAATAACTAGACTAAGATTTTTATTATATTGATCATTTTCAATTGCTAATGGTGGATAATATGGAAAGAAATAATTGTCAATTATAGGTTGTGTTTGACGATAACCATAAGCAGTAAGTAAATCTTGAATAGAAGCATTTCGTAAACATGAAAGCAATGTTTGTTTATCAGTGAAAGTTGTACAATTCACGTTTTGAGCAACTTCTTTCGATGCACGAAGAGCATTGCTTATATTTGTATAGTATATATAATTTCCGGCGCCACCCGATTGTGATATGGCACGTTGATAGAGATTCGATGATCCTTTCAATGCACCAATATCAATCACAGCGTTTCCACCTGAACTTTCACCAAATAATAGAACATTCTTTGGATCACCGCCGTAATCAATTATATTTTTATTGATCCAACGTAGAGCCGATATCATATCGAGATAAAAATAATTTCCAGCTGTTGGCCATTCCGATCGATTTTCTTCGACTAATTCGTTTAAATACATATCACCGAAAACACCTAATCGATAATTTATTGTTACTACAATAGCTGCTGTTTGATTTTGTTCGATTAAACTCGAAATTATGTTTGTACCATTGTATAGTATAGGAATACTTTGTGATGAACAACCACTTTTTAAACCACCACCATGAACCCAAACAAGAACTGGATAGAACGATTGATTGGTCGTCATTTTTGGTGTATAGATATTTAAATAAAGACATTCTTCATCTTGTTTCGGAATGAATATGCCAGCAGGTGGTTGATAACAGCATGGGCCAAATGAAGTAGCTTGAAATGAACCATTGGAAAATTTTTCGGATGCAAGATCAATCGGTGGTTTCCATCGATTTACTTTAGCATATTGTATTCTAATACAAAATTAAATTAGAATACTTTTTAAAAAAATGAATTGTTCATTTGATTCTACCCTAAATATTCGATTGAATATTGTGTTTCTTTACCGAATATCGTTCCTTTTTGAGTCTCAAGTGCATTATTCCTAGTAATAACACAACTAATGATCAATAAAAGTAGGACAAATTTTTTCATTTCGACCGTATAATGAAAAGAATCTATACAACAACATCGTTTATATATATATATGCGTAAATATTTATTGATTATTCATTTTGATCAAATATTTTTTTTCTCGATTACCTCAGTGCGAACGACGAATGAAATAAGGTCCAGAATTACGAGCGAAAATGCATGTCATCTTGATGAGAAAACGAGCAAAAAAAAACAAAGTCAATTGTAGAAAATCAGTCAGAAATCTTTAACATTTAACTAAGGGATCAATTAGACAAATATATTCAGTTTAAAAAAAAACGAAAACAATGAAGAAAATTCAAAATTTTGTCCTTTTTCACGTTTAAAATGTCACAAAACTTTGGTACTACCTATCTAGAAATGAGCATATCTACCTTTTTTGACAACTATCCATTATTTCTAATGATTACTTTATTCTTTGGTTATATGACATGTCAAGTATCTGCATGGTTACGTGTATTTATTTCTATTGATAGATTCAATTAATAATATCTGTACAGCTATACCTATCTTCCCATTTTTATATGTTTGCTTTATTATTTTCTTCATGCCTATAAATACCATATGCTTTTTTATACATGTATTGCTCGAAAAATACGATAATTATCACTTATACGTCATTTATTATTCGCTGCATTTATTGTCACAATTTTAGCAATTCCGTGTACAATTGTATGCATACGATTTTTCATCGTTTTCAATGGTTATTACTAATTATTGCTAGTTGTTTGTTTATTGTCACTTTATCAATGACCAACACACGATTACAAAATATTAACAAAGCATATATTGAAAGCAAAAAGAAAGCTATTATTTAAAATAATGATAAGCAATGCGTTTCATAACGGTTTGTCAGTGGGCTAACCTAAACAAAACAAAAATAAAATTTAATAAAAATAGACGTTATCTCTCGAAACTAACAATTAATCCATCAGTTTGCCATTGATTATTTGAATCAAGATAAAAACAAGCTGATTGATAAATACGAATTCGATAGTTTGATGTAAAGACAACTGGTTCATTGACTTTTAGTTCCGTTGTTGTTCGATTTAGACAATATTCTTGAAATTCATTTCTATTCATTTCTCGGATACCATACACTATTGAATGATGTTCAGCTGTTTGTTCATTATTAAGAAAATGTTGATAATATTCATTTTCATTTAGATCACGATCAGAACAAAATACACTCCAATTTTTCATGTTTTGTTGATCAAATGCATAAACAAATAAATAAGAAATATTCAAATTCATTGGGTATAATTCGAAATGACTTGAAAATGTTAAATTTCGATTGTCTCTTGTTAAATTAAATAAATGATAATAGAATAGTGATCTTTTTCGATTTGCAAATGAAGTCACATGTTGAATAATCAAAGATGGAAATGATAAATTTGGATCTCGTGGAATAAAAAATTCTCTTCTATTTTCATCTAACAAAAGTGAACTTGACAGTGATCTTGATAGATTTGTGTAAGATCGTTCACCATCATCAGCTATTGCAAGTCGTTCGATTATTGTACGATTGAGAATCGTTCGATGAAGTTTTTTCAAACAGAAATCGATTGAATTTGTTTTGATTTGAATACTTTGATTAATATTCAAATGAATATCTATTGTTTCAGTTATTAATGAAATGATTTTCTTTTGTTTTTCAATCAGTTCATTTAAAGTTTGTTTTTGATAGAAGAGATTTTGATCTTCTAAATTGATATCTTCATATTCATGGAAAGTCTCTTTTGTTCTTGTTAAATCGAAATCAAGAATGTCAATTATTCGATTTTGTAAAACTCGATTAACACCTTCGACAGCATTGGCACTGCATTCAAGAAGATAAGCCGATACTAATTGAATATCTTCAATGGATAATCTTCGTCGAATTGATTTTAGTTGATTTGCTAATTGAAAACATTTATTCAAACTGTTTGTTGCAGCTTTTCTCGTTAATTGATTTGTTGTTTTTGTTAATTTTGATAGTAAAGAAGATTGTAATTTCACTTCATTGATTGTATTTACTGGAACATTATTCATCAATAAGGTAAAATTTTCACGAATCGATGCATGTTTATTGATATTCGTGAATACTGTTTCATCAATTATCGAAAATTTATTCTTTTTGATGATTTTCTCGTTATTCAATGATGTTATTAAGATATTTGTTGGTTAAATATCATTTTGATTTTGAATTAATAAATCAATTATTTGATCATTAATTTCGTCGAATAGATTGCCAACAGAGATCATTTCCATGTAGTCAAAATTAGATAAATGGCTTCGGTGAATTGTTACTATTGGAAGATGATAATCGATAAAACAGTCAAATATATCTTGAATACGAACAAACACTGTATAAGTTGATACTTTGTTGATACTCAATGGAAATTGAATAGAAATCGATGATTCATTTGAATAATTTAAAATCAGTGGAAATGAAGAATTTGTTTTCCAATAAATTGTATAATCTTTAATTCCATCTTCATCATCCCATTTAGAACAAGTGACAATAAACAAATCTGTAGATGAACCATTCAAATGATCAAAAGAACATTGTCCGTTGCGTGGTGGTTCATTTATTTCGATATCAAATGTCTTTTTAATATGTTTTTTATCTTCAAATGAATAGATCAATTCAAAACGCCAATATTTAGTTTGATTATTTTGTAAAAATACATTTTTTATGATCGTTAAATTGCTTGTCTTCAAACCAAAGAACCATGTTGTTGGTGTAAGAGGAAATAAATTCCATTGAATATATTCAATGGATGAACAATTACCATTTAGACATAATGCTTGTAGTGCAAGTTCTGTTGTTGGATTGACATAATGAAATTGACCATTGAATGAACACATTACTTGTGATAGACAACTGATTATCATCGATGGAGTATCTTGAACTTGAACATTCAAATATTCAAACAATTGTAAAGATTGATCTTGTCGATGACTCATCTCAACCATAAATTGATATGTTTTATTTACTTTAAATAATTCAGCAGAGATAGTTATCGATGGATTCATATTACCGATTGACTGAAATTTTTCACCATTAGTTGCTCCTAAAACTCGATAATAATAGTGATAAATCCAATCCTAAAAATCGAAAAGCAATTGTCGTGTGTAAGATTTTAATTTACCTCTTTGTGAAATGAAATTTCATTGATTTGAAATGAATATTCACCAGGATTGAGAATAAGATCTTCTGTATAATGATGTGTGATTGTTGTTGCTTGAAATGGAAAGAAATGAATGAATATATTCGATTGACAAATTTCAATATAAGTAACGAATGATGCTTTTGCTGGATCAACTGGTGTTGTAGCTGTCAGTTCAACTTTATAAATTCCAAACGAAAGAGTCCGAGCAGGAATAAATAAATCATTTTCTGATGTTTCAAATGATGGAGTAGATTCAGTTTGATTTGAACTTTTGAATATTTTCCATATTGAACGTGGTATTATAGAAACAGTACAGTTATAAGTAGTTGCTAAACTAATATAAACATTTTGATTTCGCGTAAATTTCAGATATGATGAAGATGGATATATTTCAATTGTAGGCATAGGACAATCTAAAAATAGAGAGAACTTAATAACAACAAACGAAACATTAATCAGATAAATACCATAAGGAATTTTGGCTAGATCAAATTTTTGTATTCGATGATTATATTCGTCAGCGACATACAATGTACCCGTACTGTCAAAGCGTATAGCAAACGGCTTATAAAGATGCTGGAGTGTTGAACCTAGCTGATTTGTACAACCAACTAAACATTGATATCGATTGTCTTTTACTTTGATAATGCGATTATTTTCATTGTCTGAAATATACACATTATTATCAGCATCGAGAATCACATCTGTTGGATGTTTTAAAATAAGCTGCATCGGAATTCCTTGTCCTGCAATAGTTGTTGCACGACTTTGCTTTGATCGAAACAATTGAATTCGATGATTTCCACTGTCGGATACGTATAAATTAAGATTTGAATCAACAAATATACCATGAGGCCAACGAAGTTGATTGGATGCTGATCCCTCGTATTCTGTTCCTGCTACTGTAATGAAACTCTGCATTTGACGATGGAGATTAATCTTCTCTACTCGATTTTTGTTGACTAGGGAACAATAAAGAAAATCATGTACATCAATAAACAGCCCATAGCAATGTTGTGAGAATTTAGCTACAAAAGTACTGCTCACTGAATTTATTGTCCATTTATCGATTTGACCAATACTTTTAGAATTAGAAAAATAAATCTCACGATTACGAGTAGCAAATAAATTTGAATAATCTTGCAATTGTGCAGGTAAATTGACCGTTGAATAACCGGTTTTATTATTCCACATTATAAGTTTATTTGTATGACGATTGGCAATATAAACAGTATCATTTTTGTCAATAAAAATGGCACGCGGTGTCTCACCAATTATACTTCGATCAGCGAAAGTAATTCCACATGTATACCATCGTGCATTTGAATTAATTTGCGGTCGATTATAAGAAACTAAAAACACGAAAAACGAATGATCTATTTGAAGTTTGGAGTCTGTCGTTACTTGGAAAAGGAAGATTTTGAAATTTTTGCACACGATTATTATCCCATTCAGCAACATACAATGAACCAATACTGTCGAATATCAATGCATGTGGATTATTCAACTGAGTAGGAGTTGCTCCAGATGTTCCTGCACATGCAGCAATACAGATACCAACATTTGAGTTAAATGCCCAACGTATGATTCTGTGGTTATCACCGTCAACAATATACATATAATCTTTTTGATCGAGAACAACATATGAAGGTGCATTCAGTCGTGTTAATGCAGTCCCGGAAGTTCCATCTCCTGCTACACGGATACCAGTTTTAGCATTTCGAGACCATTTCATTATACGATGATTCCAGCGATCAGCAATATAAATTGTACGACTATCGTCGACAAATATACCATATGGATATCTAAATTGATTATTGTTAGGTCCTAGAGTTCCTGTCCCAGCAACAGTCGTATAGACCTTTGAATCTGCTTGAAATAATAGCACTTTCTGTTCACTAAGAACACTCAAGTAAATATTTCTATCGTTGTCAATAAAGAAATACATTGACCACCAGGAACGATTATAATTAAGAACGGTAGTAGGATTAGAGCCGTCTAACATGAGTTTTTGTATTCGGCAGTTCTGTGTATCGAGAACGTAAATTGATTTGTCCACAATAGAAACATCATGGGATCGATTAAATTGGTCATGTTTTGGGCCAGGCCCAGAACCGAAGGCAACATTTTTACGAGTAGAATCGAGATGAATGGCAACAACACGATGATTGAATGTGTCACCAACGTATAAAACATCATCATCATCGGTAATAGCCAATCCTAGAGGATTTCTCAATTCAGATAGAGAAGAACCAGGAATGCCATTCGGTGATCCAACTATTGTAACTCCAGTTTGATTCCAAGATGTTTCTGGTGAGATACTTGCTCTTCTCTTTGATAATCCTCTATTAATCAAAATGATTATTATACAAATTTGATGATAATAATTATTTATCAACATCTTTCAACTTTCTGATTCAATTATCAGAGGTTCACTGACAATAGAGCATACAAAAACGCTTAGTTTTTAAAATATTTTTTTGCCGTTGACGTAAATTTACACTGAAAAATAATCATAGAACGTGATATTTTGTTAACATAAAAACAGAACGCATGTTAAAGATAAATATTGTTTGGTTATATAGAATAAATAATATCTTTGTTGCAAAAATTAAAACGTTCAATAATCAGAATCATAACTGTCTTCTGACTCTGAATTTCTACGTATACGAATATGAAACGGATTTTGCAGATGTTGAATTCGTTTGTCAAACCATGAAGGTCGTCTATCAACGATATGAACCGGTATTTGATTGATGTTTCTTGCATGACGAAAACACCAGAGACGACGATTGTTTAGTGACCAATAATTTCCACTTCGTGTTTGAATAACATCGATTGTTGGTATATCGTCTACATGTGTATAACCACCCTCAAGATCGAATTGTAATTGTTGAATGGATTGTCCATTCGAAAATTGATCTGAAAATCAAAATGTCTAATCGATGATTTCATTTTACAAGAATAACATACTACTAATTGATGATTGAGTATAACGTATATCTTGTGGGTCAACGTAGACAATTTCATTGATAGCATTGTCGAAAGTCTCGTTTACTTTCCAATGTAAATGGCCATCATCTTTAATTAAAAAATAATTATTGTCATCGATTGGATCCAAAGCAAGAAATTCTGTTTTTCGTAAATGTTTATTAAGATCCGGTAATATATCTGATGACCAACGAGCTGTATTATCTTGAAATGATACCCACCATGTATCATTCATTCCAAATGTAATATCTTTAACTTTTGGTAAAGATTTCTGACGACCGTTGAGTTTGTTATACAAGTGTTGAGGAATTTGATCCCAGACTAAATCCAAATCGTCATACTGCAATATATATCCATTGTCATTATTGAACCAAAGCTTTACATATTGTACAATAACAGATTAAAAAATAAGATCCTTACAGTCTTACTTTATAGGGACGATAACCTGTTGAAGTTTTTAAATTATCTCTTAGAGATTTGTCTTCAACATCACAAAATACTTTTCCATCACTTGATCTAAAAAAGAACAGATAGTTCATAATCACAATTATGACACCATTTTTACCTAAAGAACCATTGATCATCTGGTCCAAGTGATACAAATTCTACATTCGACTTGCTTTGGTTCATTTTTTTAACCAAATTTTTGCATAAACCTTCGCCAGAGCCAGACCAGGATCCGTCATCAAATAAAATAATATATGTCGAATCATAGAACGCCACGTGTGTTGGAGTGCGTGCGTCGCTCATCATTACAGGTAACAAGTGTTTTTTGTTCTTTTACTACTTAAATTTCTTGCGACAGTGGGTTTTTTCCCAGTTGAAAAGAAAAATGACTTAAGATATGCACACGGAAAAAATTATTGTAGAACAAAAGAAAAAAAACAACGTACATGTAACGAATATCTGTTTAGTTTTTGTTGTTTAACGGGATTAGATGAAGATATTGTTACAATATTTTGTTTATTAGAACAAAGTTGAACATACCAAGGTGAGTAAATAAAACATGCATGAACACAAGACGAATAGGTTGAGGGGAGAAGAATCGATCAGTGAGAACCACTCCGTGAGATGGAAGAGAAGGAATGAATCTCTCTTCTCTCTCTTTGCTTGTTCCTTTTATACCTGAGTTATCCAATCAATTAAGAATCTATTCTCTTACTCTTGAGATTTTGTTACATCTGATGGTCT
>Ga0097679_1003076_pt1 | contig 12604 bp, 7 predicted proteins | sample ThiBiot_500_biof_2_FD_72848 | JGI IMG/M metagenome (GOLD analysis project Ga0097679, IMG submission 72848) | Wastewater bioreactor microbial communities from Cape Town, South Africa - Thiocy_cont_500_biof - 1398105538000 (version 2) (version 2) ...
AACGGTCTAATTGATGGAAATCAGAATAAAACATATGGACCACGAAAAGAATTGAATGATACACTCGGACTCTTGTCAGTATTTCTTTTTCTTGAGAATATTTATACAGACTTTTTTCCTTATAGTCTATTTCAAGAGATTCCATCTCTTGGAGATATACTTATTCATTTAGGCTCGAAAAATGTCTCAAAAGAAGATCACTGTTCAGCATTGATTAAAGTCAAAAAGCAATTTTTATTATTGTTGAAAATGTATATCGGCTAATTTGTGTTTAGATTTTACCTGATTATAAAGATGTGTTCGTATCACATGCGAATTGGGGCGGTTATAATGCAATGCTACGAATTATTAAACGATATACGATGCCACTGAAACGAACATCAGCTTCCACTAGTAAGCATAAGTAATTACAACGTCTACTGACTGTTTGATGTGTTATAGGTGCTATTATACCAAGCTATGACGTAAGTCTATCGAGTTATCCAGGAGTTCTTTCATCAATAGGTTTGATTTACTATCGAATTATAACTTGTTCGAAGATGTTTCGTTTTGCTAGATGATTTCTACATGACACGTCCGACAAATTTGACAGTCCTCGAAACTACAATTGATATCTATAACATTGATTTATACAAAAATATTCAACCGCAATCTGTTCCGGAATGGATGCGAGTTACAGTTGCTAATCGTTTAGCAATGTCTGGTGGAGAATGGGTTGACAAATTTTTCAAATATAATGACGGGACCTATAACAATGAATGGATGATTGTAGACTATAAACAGTTCACACCAGGGCAACCACCAAAACAGGGGTACGTTCGAAAATCGAAAAGAAATATCTTATAACGCTCTCTTCATCTATCATTTAGATTTTTAACAGTGGCTGAACAAATGACAATATATAATCAGTCAGCAGATATGACAGCAACATTGAATGCGAATAGTTATTGGGCATCATACAATAATATTTATTTCCCAGATTTTCGTAATATATCAGGTGAAGAACAAAAGGCAAAAACGGAAGGTCCAGAATTATATTCATGGTATAATTCATCTCGTGCAAGAATCTTTCGACGTGATCATCACAATGTTGTTGATCTTCCAACGATGATGCATATGATGAGGTCTACTTTCAAAGGTCTCTCTTGTGATCAATAAATATTGTCTTGTTTTGAATGTTGTAGATACAATGATTTTCAACATGATGAATTATCAAAATGTAATTGTACGCCACCCTATTCAGCATGTCTAGCAATTGCTGCACGTGCCGATCTCAATGATGTGAATGGAACATATCCGGATTACGAATTGGGATTCGGATGTGGAGGTGCAACCGATGCGAAAGTAAACACACTATACTGTATTAGAATTCATCATTGTCTGTTCTTCTCTCATAGATTACTAGCTACGAATTGATGCAAAAGTTTTCATTAGTAGCTATTTCAGGTCCGACAGCCGATCAACAAAAACCTTTCGTTTGGAGTGAATCCATTTGTAATAAAAAATCATTTCATTACGGTCATCCAGACACATGGAATTTTAGTCCGATTACACCATCATGGAAATTTTCAGTTTGATTTTTATTAATAAAAAGAAAATCATATTGGTATATACTGACATCTTTTTCTTTAACTTTTCATATGTGAATTCGTAAACATAAGTGATTTCCCTTCTACTTCATTTGGTTTCGTTTATAGCTAACTATTATGTCTCAAAAATTAATTTTACACCATTTTCCTCAGTCAACTTTTGCTGAGAAAATCAGAAAAGTGATGGGTTTAAAAAACTTAAATTGGCGTTCAGTTCTTGTCAATCGAATACTTCCACGGCCTCATCTACAACAACTAACAGGTGGTTACCGTCGTATACCTGTATTACAAGTCGGTGCTGATATGTATTGTGATACGTATCTAATCGTAAGAACACTTGATCGTCTTCAACCGAAGTCGCCGACATTACTTTCGAACAGTCTCGCACAGCCAATGTGTTGGTGGTTGGATAAGACAATGTTCGTGCCAATTTTAAAATTACGAATTGGTCTTGTTGGTGATTCATTATCGAAAGAATGGTATGAAGATCGACAAAAATTTGCACCTGATATCAATTTTTCGAAAGAGTCGAATAGAAAAGATATTCCATTGAACGCTCAACAGATCAATGCACATCTTGCATGGCTTATTAATATATTAAACGATGGTCGTCAGTTTCTACTCGGTGATCCAACACCATCTGTATTTGATGCTACGGCTTATCACATAATCTGGTTCATAAAAAGCACTATTGGGAATGAAACAAAAGAAATCCTACCGAAAATGAATAATTCGAAATTAATCGAATGGTTCAATCGAATTGCTGCATTCGGTCACGGTACAAGTGAAGAAATGAGCTCTGAAGAAGCATTCAAGATAGCTAAACATGCCGAACCGTTAGAACCGACATATTTAGAAAAGAAATCAAATTTTGGATATTATCCTGGTCAACGAGTACAAGTTACACCTGATGATATGGGCAAAATATCGGTCGAAGGAGCATTCGTTGCTGCAGATGATTATGAAATTGTAGTTCGTCTTTCGAATGAAAAGATGGGCAATATCAATGTTCACTTTCCTCGTGTTGGATTCGATCTTATTCCTTTAGAATAAATATTTTTTTATTCGCATGATTTTAGCCATTAAAAGATATTGATGAATAAAAAATATATAAAAGAAAGTTTTTGTTTTCTTCTTTTAAAATCTAGTTTGTTGAATCTCATTTTCTAGCAATGCTATTATCGTATCTTTAGAACTCTTCTTTGCACCCTTAGAATGTCGTATCGAACGACGATGTTCGATCTGCATTGAAACTCGTTTTCCACGAAATTTCTTCGTCACATCTGCCGCTGGCCACCCTTGCCATATTGTTCCTTCATCTGTCGTATCACCACTTATAATCAACGTATGTTCCAATAATGTCGAATCATCTTCCATACTTGCACCGGATAGTAGACGACTTTGCGATCTAAGAACACATCGTTTGCCAATAACTAACGGATTCAAAGTGAATCGACCTTTTGAATTCAAATGGCAAATAACTGATGCATCATCAATACAACTGTCATCACCTATGGTGACTAAATCTGATTCAGTCATCATAGGATCACCACCGTTCGGATACAGACAAACATTTCGACCAATATGACAGCCCAAACGACGATAGTAGAAACAGAGATATGCTGAACCACATAATCGATCTAAAATATTTTGTCGAAAATGTTGAATGACGATGTGCAATTGCCATCGTTGACAGTAGGATGATTGATCCCAATTATATTGACCTGGTTGACGTCGACCAAATAATAACCATTTGACACGAATATCAATAAATAATGCTAATAGTGCTATTGATGTATAGAAAACCGAAAGAAAACCAACAAGTAGAAAATATGTATATACACCGGATTTGATAGTTGAGGATGTCGATGATTCTGGTAATCGTCTGAATACAATGGCCATCAATTGAATACTGATAACAATTGGTGCAGACCAAAAAATTGATCGAAAAATATTTATAGTCATATTGTAAATGACATGTAGCCATAATGGAATAACCCAATAGCCAGTTTTGTCACGTTTATAGAACGCTCTACCAAATGGTGTTATCGTATCTGTTGACTTTTGTTCTTCGTCTTGACTCCACAGTATTGCATTACCATCCTTAGATCCAATCCATACTGAATTGGCTGGATATGTTGTACCTTCCTTTCCAAGACTGCCACTGCCCATAACTGTATTTCTTTCGACAGTAACACCAGGCAATAGAACACATCGATCAGCAATCATCGAGCCACTTTTAATTGTAATTCGTTTACTACACGTCTTGTCACCATTTGAACATAAAAAATACGAACGTGAACCGAAAACAACATCATCTTCAATAGTTAAAAGATCGTATTCGTACGTATTTAAACCAGATCCAGGCCAATATACACGTTTTCCAATGCGAGCACCAAGAAGACGATAGATAATACTGACTAGTTCATAGTGTGTGCCTATTAAATGCGTAATACCATGTAAATCACGACCGGGTAATAGTTCTTTCATTAGCCAATGTTTCAAAAGATGAAATTCTCGTGCAATTTTCGTTTTAAATTTATTATTTTGTTCATGGAATTTACCAATAAATATTCGTTTAACAATGATACAACCAGCTACATAGATAAATGGATGCATGATATCACGTGCTACGGCAGCTACTAAATGAAATCCAACACGTTTTCCATCGGCAAAAAAGTATATGACCGATATAAACTCATTGAGTTCTATAGGCGAATCGGTTTGATCAACGAGAAGATAGATTGCACCAATCCATGGTATATACGATAGAATTGAAACAGCTAGTATTACTGGCCAACCGAACAGAAGTTTGAAAATAAAATTAACAGTTTTTGGTTTCGATATAGTTGAACTTTGTTCTGTGTTGGCTGTCGGATTCATTTCGTATGAAGAGGACAATGGACCGACTTGTACACCATCGGATACGGTTGCACCTGGAGATAATCGAGCGTTTGTACCAATAGAACAATTGTTACCGATTTGAATTGGAGCTAATACCATATAACCAGTGCTGAGTGTAAATGCACTGAGTACACATCGCTGGATTTTGACATTCGATTTTATTTTAATCAAATCGAATTCTCTTATTTCAGCATTTGGATCAATTGTTACATTTTTACCAATCTTAGCGCCCATTAATCTTAGAAAGAAAATACGTAATTTATCATTCGATCCAAAAACACCAAAACCAAAGATTTTTATCGTTTGATCAACAAACCACCATCGAAGATAGTAGTGTCCCCAAAGTGGATAATGTCCACGTCGATACCTTCCAATAACGATCCATTTCACCATTAAACTAGTTCCAGGAAGGACAAATAAATTCAATGCTAATCGTGCTAAAACTATTGCAACAATCACTGAAACTACCTGTAACCATTGGTCAGGTCGGGTCCAATATCGTCTCATCAGAATTAGAAAAAAAACAAATAAATACCAATGCAGTGCGATACAAACAGGCTTTAATAGAAGCAATCCTAATGACTGAACAAACAGTGCACTAAATCTTGTTTGACTTTTTGATTTGACATCAGCATTCAATTGATAGACTTCTCTACGGTCTTTATTTTGTGCTTGCTGTTGACCTTCGAGTTTTTTAGCAATGTGTGCATCTTGTTCTTCAATTAATTCACGAAGTGATCCTATTGTTCTATGTACATAAATTTTCATTATTGCTAAGCTAACACCCATTTCTTTACGAATTCTATTGAATAGAAGTCCAGCTTTCAATGAATTACCACCGACTTGAAAAAAGTCTGTTTCAGAATTTAATGAACTTTTCATATCATCGTCTATATCCAAAACATCACAGAATATTTTTATTAGAGCCACTTCCAGTGCATTATTCGATTGTTGTTTGACTGCTGTTGGATTATTCGATGCAAGTAATTGTAGATTGACATTATTGTTATTATCTCTTGGAATTTCTTCGACGATAATAATATCTTTCGGCCGAAGATAATCATGTAAATGCGACTCGAGATATTCCCATATGGCTTCTTTTGCTAATAATTCACTAGTTACAACGTAGGCAGTTGATGCTACTAATTCAAAATCGACAATCAATGGATGTGAATTGAAAGTCGTGTAAACTTGTTCGGTATCCAACGATACATTTTGACATGGAATCAACGATTTATTTGGTGCTGTCGTTGGCGGTGCTGTTGCTTCATACAAACGACTATGTATTGGATCTGAATCTTTGAGTTCTTTCAATTGTAGACGTTCGGCTAGACCGATACGTATTGGTTTATTCATTCGATTTTTAGGTAAATCATTCATATATACAATTAATTGTGGCCATTTCGATGGATGTAATAGATTACCAAGAAATTTCTGCAATTCAACTAAACCAATACGTGATACAGGATCACGTGGAACCAGCACGAGACCAATAGTTTCTTGTAGAACATCATGTGGAACTGAGAATACCATTGCTTGACGAACACGAGAATTTTGAATGATAGCTTCCTCGATTTCCGATGGTGATATAATCTCACCACCACGATTGATGACTTCTTTTGAACGGCCAGTAATATACAAAAATTGATCGTCATCTAAATAACCCATATCACCCGTATCGAACCAACCATCTTCAGTAAATGTCAAACTATTTGGTACATTTTCATAACCATCGAATAATGGTGGACCACGAACACAAATTCGTCCAGTTTGATTCGATTGTGTTAATAGTTGTTTATTATCATCGAATATTTGTATTTCAGGACCGCATGCCGTTCCCGAAGTACCACGTCGATTGAGTTTATAATCAACAGATGGACATGAAATAGGCATGCATTCAGTCATACCGTAACACGGAAGAATAACAGTCGTAAATGCTTTCTGTAATTGTTCAGCCATTGATGGAAGAAGACCACCACCTGCATTACAAATCATACGTAGATGACTGTTCGTATTACTTCCCGATGCTTCTCGAAGTTCTTTGATTTGTAATATAGCAGAATGCATTGTTGGTACGGCATAGTACCATGAGACCGGACATTTAGGTGTTTGTAAAATATCCCAAAATAAATTTGGATCGAATGCACTACAAAGAATAACACTACCACCGGTGAGTAATGGTGCCAATAGATTTCGTACAATACCACCAACATGAAATAGAGGCATCATATTCAAATTACAATCCGTTGGAGTCAATCGCCATGAATGTGCAACGCATAGAGCACCAACCATTAATGTTTTCAGAGTGTATGGAACAGTTTTCTTTTGGCCCGTTGTACCGGATGTTTGTAGAAGAAGAGAAATATCTTGTGGACCATTTAATACACTTTTCGATGATGAATGAATTGCGACACCTGCATCCGATACCAATTCTAATTTCAATGTATCAGCTGTTTTGTTTATTTTTAGTATCATGATCATTGATTTAAGTTGTTCGATATTAACAAGATCTGTATCAACTATCAAAGCTTTGACTTTAAGTATTTCGATATCATGTTTAATTTCATCGATTGTACTTGATGAATTCATTGGCACACATGTACAATAAGAACAAGTAGCCACAAGACAGAGACCCAATTCTTTACCATTCGGTAGGATAACACCGACACGATCATTACATTGAATATTGAATTCACCTAAATTAAATTGATTTGTAATGAAATGTTTAATATCTTTATGTGTGTAAAGAACAGATAAAGTAGTTGAATAGATTGCCGGACAATTTTCATCATCTTTTCCAGGTAACAGCTGTAATATGGATTCGAATTGTAGTTCATTGAAAATAAAACTACCTAATGATTGTTTTTCCGAATATTCATTTTTTAATTTTGATAATAATCGGGAAACGATCGTTGTTTCCATTACAACATATAATCGGAATATATTTTTTTCCGAAGAAAAATTTCTAATTTATATATTTATATATATATAACATATTCATATATTTATTGTACTATTTACGAATTTATTTATCCAGATATTTGTTGTACTATTTTTCGATTTATTTATTTAGAGATTTATTTCAGCTGCATATGCGCTTCCATATCTATTTCATTATATCTCAATTTCACAGGATGTACTTTTCTTCGACTGTAAGCATTTACTGAAATCGGAGATGTATGATTATAACATGCAGATGCCATGCTCGTTCTGCATGTTTTATCAGACTCCTAATATTACATTTTGAAAAATACTCTTCTGAATTCATGTACTTATTTTCACAGGTACTTTTTCGTTTTCGATGATATACTGAGTACAGCCTAGGTGCAAATATACTACTGTATTTACTGTTTAAGTTTTATTGGTGATGGTATTTTACGATTAAAAACGACATTTTAACTTTTTCTTTTTGATGATAACAGATAAGGATAAAAGCAAAAGCATATCGTTTTATGTAAAAAAGATGTGCTAACACACAACTATGATATATACTTCTATAGGTAGATAGAAGAAAAAGTATACATCAATGGCGCAACAACGCACAACTGAGCAAATTGAAGAAGCACGTGGTGAGAAACCGACATATGCATACACATAATATATGTATCTTCAATCTCTTAAAAAATAAAATTTAGAACAAGCTCGTGATGATCCTATGATACGAAATATTCGGATCGTAGATGCAGTGTCAATCGATTCGAGATCAATAACAACAAATTTCAACAATAATATTGAAAACAATCTCAGTCCTATCGTGGGTTATGCTAATATGCGTTTACTGCCTCTTGCCAAGGCGTGCGTTCCACTGGTTGGCATTGTTTATAACATATCACGCTTCGTTGAAATAGCAATAAATGAAACACCAGAAGTGCCACCCGATGGATTAACCATTGATGAAAGCGCTGCCATTCGACTTTATACAATGCAATGGCCAAATCCTCATTCAAGTCTTTATTCAATGGTTAATTCTACTCTCATAATGCCAGATCGTACTGCACTTAAACCATATTTTAAATATCTCAAAGTGCTTTTGACTGCTCTGGTTAAATTACAATGCGTGTCACAACAGACTGTTTGGCGAGGTATTACCAAAAATTTAAGTGCAGATTATCCGACAGGCAAAGATGTAACGTGGTGGCGGTTTTCATCATGCACAACTAGTATGCCTGTGCTAGAGAACAATGTCTATTTGGGTAATACAGGTCCTCGAACACTCTTTTCCATCGAAACTATTAATGGTCGATCGATACGTGCTCATTCGCATTTCGATACCGAGAATGAAGTCCTTCTTTTACCTGGTACTCGCATGATCGTTCAATCACAATTGAATCCGGCGCCTGATCTGCACATCATTCATTTGAAACAGATTATACCAAAAGAAACACTTCTTGAACCGCCCTTCAAAGGTATTTCGAATATCTTCAAGTCATGTTTTTCTTTTCTATTTTAAAATTTAGGTGCACAACTTTATCCGAAAATAAAGTTAGAATTTGTCGTCGCTATATTCAATTATTTTTGCAATAGAAACGAATTTCTATTTTTAGACGACATTGGCGCCAGAAGAGGAGAATTATCATTCCAATTACTATATTTCTTACGGCATGTATTGCAGCAGCTATTGCGTACGTTGTTTATCTACTCCAGCCGAGTAACACAAGTAGGAGCGTGCAGCTAGATCGAAATATATACGTTTGAATATTTCTTAGCATCTATATGCAATAACCCGTTCATAAATGCCACAATCTATTCAACTGGTAGTTCACCGAATTCGATAGCATATGGACATTATATAAATCGAAAAAATCAAAGTGTATCAATTCTAGCCGTGGCGAATAAGGTGCAACAGACTGTTAGTCTGCTGTATGGAGAAGAAAATGGCAAATTTCACGATAAATATATCTACACGACTGGACATTATCCATCTTCCGTGATTTCAGGTGATTTCAACAACGACAATAGATTAGATCTCGTAGTGGTCAACACCAATGACGACAATATTACTATGTTCTTGAACGAAGGTAATGATATATTTTCAAAACAATTCTCCTATGCAACTGGCGGTAGTCCATCTTCTATCATATCAAAAGATTTCAACAACGATAACGAATTAGATTTGGTAGTAACCAACAACGATGACGATAATATCAGTGTATTACTTGGAAATGGAGATGGAACGTTTCAGACTCAACGCACTTATAATGTTGGTGCTAATCCGACGTCGGTTACATCAGATGATTTCAATAATGATCGAAATTTGGATCTGGCAGTTGTTAATGCTGAGGATAATACTATGAGTATACTACTTGGTAATGGAGATGGTACTTTTCAACAACAGAATATCTATGAAACTGGTTATTATCCAACATTGGTAATATCCGGTGATTTCAATAATGATAATTATGTGGATCTTGTAGTGACTGCATATAGAGGAATTACATTCAGTATATTCTTTGGAAATGGTAATGGTACCTTTCGAAATCAATTAAAATATGTAATAGATAGTAGAGCATGGTCTCTGACATCAGGTGATTTCAACAATGATAATAAATTAGATATTGCCGTGGCAAATACACATGAAAATACGGTTAGTATACTATTGAACAATGGAGATGAAACTTTTCAAAATGGTATTAAATATGCGACTGGTAGTGATCCACACTATTTGTTATCAGGTGATCTGAACAATGATAATCGATTAGATTTGATGGTAATCAATGTTGCTGATAGTACCTTTAATGTGTTACTAGGCAATGGAGATGGATATTTTCGAACGCAACCTACATATGCGACTGGCACAGATCCACATTGTCTCACATTCGGTGATTTTAATAACGATAATCGGATAGATATTGCAGTGACAAGTGTCGGCGATAATACTCTTAATGTGTTGCTCAATAATGGTTACGGACATTTTCAAATGCAACCTATGTATACGACTGGTCATTATCCAGTTTCTGTAATATTTAGTGATTTCAACAACGATCATAAATTAGATCTAGCTATAGCCAATGGTGATGATAATACTATCAGTATACTGCTTGCCAATCAATATGGAACATTTAACAATCAGAGTACATATGCAAGTGGGAATTATCCACATGATGTCATCTCCAATGATTTCAATAATGATACGAAATTAGATGTGATAGTCGTAAATGCTTTTGAAAATACGATCAGTGTATTACTTGGCAATGGAGACGGAACCTTTCAAAATCAAAGCACCTACGAAACTGGCAACTATCCAGTCTCGGTAGTTTCTGGGTATTTCAACAATGATTTCATATTGGATTTGGCTGTTATCAACTATCAGGACCATAATGTCAGTATATTACTTGGAAAAGGAAATGGAATGTTTCAAAATCAAACTACATATCGAACTGGTACTTCTCCGTATTCTATCGTAGCAGCTGATTTCAATAATGATAGGAAACAAGATCTAGCAGTAGCCAATTCTGATAATAACACTGTGAGTATCTTACTTGGTAATGGAAATGGTACATTTCAAAGTGAAATACGATATGACACTGGACGTCATCCAAATTTTATAATATCAGGTGATTTTAACAATGACGCGAAATTAGATATCGTCGTAGCTAATTCGAAAGACAATACAATTAGTGTGCTATTGGGCAAAGGTGATGGAACATTTGAAAGTCAAATCAAACGTAACACAGCGACACTACCCGTATCCATTATATCAGGTGACTTTAACAATGATATGAAATTGGATATAGCAGTCACTAATTTAGGTTCTAATGATGTATCTGTGTTCTTGAATGAATGCAAGTAATTTGGCAAAAACTTAAATTTTAGTGAACAATTAAAAAAAAAAGTTTTATTACTTCATTTCGAATAGATGCCTAGACAATATACTGAATATTATATATAAAAGTACCCATATTGATAAGAAAACTTTCGAATTATATCTGTTCAAGATAACAATTGCCAATCATATCGAAATGCTTTTCTATTTGCTATGGTAGTTGAAACTACTCTAGCACGACTAGTCATTCTGATGTTTTTCAAAGTCCACAAACCAGAAATGTTTTTATAACAATATAATAACTAATAAACACGAGATATGATCCCGAATGAGCAAAGCAAGCAAAGTAATTTGGAAGAAGCTCTTCGATGCCTGCCAGAATTAATGCATGAATATGAAATAGAAGCCAAAACAAATCGCCACTAGACAAACAGATGATAGCAAGTCGAAAAGTACTGTGCCATACATTGACAATATTGTCACCAAATGAAAATGTGCAAGGTACAATTGACGATAGAATAAATAGAAAACACCTGGTATCATTAGCAGCAAAGTAAAGTGAACATGGGCTTTCGCGTAGATTCTTTCTGATAAATATGGTAAAGCTAATGGTTGAATCTGTCTAACCTAAAAATATCAATACTGAACCACCGAAACGATATGAATTCATTTCTATGACGGTAAATCAAAAATTTGGTTTTATATTTCATTCAAGCAAAAGCCGTATTAAAATACAATTAAAAAAATAAGTCGGATTATCAGTTTCAGTAAAAAAAACCTATGATTTCTCTGGTTCTAAGCCAATCTTTTTTCTTTGTGCAGCTCTTCGAATAAGATAAAAATGATATCGAATTAATCTGTAGATCATTTCGACAAATTCCATCAACGATAGAAAACTAATACCAATCCAAAGACCTGTCTGACCACCAATATTTGAAAGAACATCAACAAATCCCATTGTTGCTGTTTGTGTATAGTTTTCAACTAAAGTCGACTCACTCAGAAGATCTAATGAAAGATAACTTGCTTTAACATGTGTTTGCCATTCAGTATTCCAATCAGATGGTAGAGGCATTGAAGAATTTTCAACAAAACTTCTAATAAAATCCATTAACCAATCCGGAGGTGCTGTCGAAATTGATGATTTAAAAGAAAAACTTGTTATCGAGCATTGTTGTGCACAAGCAGTACAATATTCATTAATAATCGATGGTGTTACTTCAAATTCCACGATTGCTGGTCCAAAACACGTATTGGTTCCATTACATAACGGGGCAGTAATGATTTCATCTGTACCCTCAAGAACAATGGAACGAGCATTCCATTGTGTAGGACTAACACATCCACA
>Ga0097679_1003078_pt1 | contig 12601 bp, 9 predicted proteins | sample ThiBiot_500_biof_2_FD_72848 | JGI IMG/M metagenome (GOLD analysis project Ga0097679, IMG submission 72848) | Wastewater bioreactor microbial communities from Cape Town, South Africa - Thiocy_cont_500_biof - 1398105538000 (version 2) (version 2) ...
GCTCTCCGATCTGGTCTGGTTTAATCGCGAGAAGTGGGACACCACCATGTGGCGCATGGTCGGCCGGCCAGAGCGATCCGACCCGGACGAGGTCGTCTACAATCTTTTCCACTCGTCCAACCGGGACAAGGGCTTCAACTTCGTCGGCTACAACAACCCGGCCTATGATTCGATTGCGGAGAAGCAGCGTCGCGAACTCGACCTGTCCAAGCGCAAGGCGCTCATCAATGAAGCGCAAGACATCATCATGCATGACCAGCCGTACTTCTTCCTGGTCTATCCGAAGAATGTCGCGGCCTATCTCGCCAATGTCTGGAAGAAGGAATCGATCGTCGATCAGTCCGGCATCGGCATCCGCAACTTCTGGACCTTCACCGGCGCGCAGCCGGTGGGCGCCCAAAAGGACATGATCTGCAACGCGACGGAATCGATGATCGCGCTCAATCCGCTCTACATCTCCGGCGCGATCGACAGCTGGGTGACGGATCTCGTGTGGGATCGCCTCATGCGCGTCGGGCCGGACGGCCTGCCGAAGCCATGGGCGGCCGAGAGCGCGACCTGGGTCAACGACACGACGCTCGACGTGAAGGTGCGCAAGGGCATGAAGTGGCATGACGGCAAACCCGTCACGCTCGACGACGTGATCTTCTCGTTCGAGGCGCCGGCCGGCGACAAGTCGCCGATGTACAAACCTTTCGTCTCCAACATCGCCAAGATGGAGAAGCAGGGCGACGACACGGTGCGCTTCACGCTGAAGGAGCCAAACGCCTCCTTCTTCACGGCCACGCTCTCGAAGATCAACCTGATCCCGAAGCATGTCTGGGAGCCGACCCTGCAGAAGATCGCGGGCACGCCTCAGACGGCCGAGCAGCAGCAGGAAGCGCAGCCGATCGGATCGGGGCCCTTCAAGGTCAACCGCTTCAAGCTCCAGGAAGAGATCGTCCTCGACAAATTCGCCGATCACTGGGCGGCGCCGAAGGCCGATCGCTGGATCATGCGCATCGTGACCAACACCGAGGCGGCGCTCGGCATGCTGCGGCGCGGCGAGGTCAATTTCCTCTCCGACTATCGCGGCGATCCGAAGCTGCTTGAAGACATCGCAAAGCAGAACAAGGATGTCGTCGTCGCGTCGACGGTCGATATGGGCTTCCGGTTCGTCGCCCCCAACCTGCGGCGTCCGCCCTTCAACGATGTCAACTTCCGCGAGGCGCTGGAACTCGTCATCAACCGCAATCTCATGGCGCAGGCCGCCTGGAACGGCTTCGCCGTGCCGGCGAACTCGCATGTCTCGGCGGCGCTGACGGCCTGGCACAAGCCCGAGAAGTTCACCCCGAGCCTGGACGCGGCGAAGAAAAAGCTGCAGGACGCGGGTTATCGCGTCGTCAGCGGCAAGCTGCACTATCCGGCGGGCGTGAAAGAAACGATGACGCCGAACTGAGCGCGTTTGGGACGTTTGACGTGACTGGAAGGGATCGTTCTCCCGGGCGGGGCGAGGCGGCATGAAGTCAGTGCTGTCGCGCTTCGCGCAGATGTTGTTCGTGCTCTGGGTCGTCGCAACGATTCTCTTCCTGATGTTCCGTCTGATGCCCGGCGACCCGACGGCCGCCTACATCGACACGACATTCACGGAGGAGCAGCAGCAGCAACTCAGGGCGGCGTTCGGTCTCGATCAGCCGCTCTGGAAGCAGTATTTCATCTTCATCGCCAACGCCGCTCAGGGCGAATTCGGCGAATCCTTCCATCATCGCAAGCCGGTCATCGACCTGCTGATGGAGGTGCTGCCGAACACGCTGGTGCTGACGTTGTCGTCGATCATCGTCGCCTATATCTTCGGCGTCCTCGTCGGCTCATGGCTGGCGTGGAATCGCGGCACGCGCGCGGAAGCGATTGTCGTGCCGACGGTGCTGACCTTGCGCGCGGCGCCGGAGTTCTGGCTCGGCATGGTGCTGCTCGCGACGTTCGGCTTCGGGCTCGGCTGGTTTCCCTCGGGCGGCGCGAATTCCGCCGGCGCCGCGTATGGCAGCGAGTGGTCGCGGATTTTCTCCAGCGACTTCCTGCATCATCTGTTTCTGCCGGCGCTGACGCTGGCGCTCTATCTGCAAGGACTGCCTCTGCTGCTCATGCGCTCGAACATGCTCGACGTCATGCAAGAGGATTTCGTCATGATGGCGCGCATGAAGGGATTGCCCGAATGGGTGATCGTGCTGAAGCACGCCGCCCGCAACGCGCTGCTGCCGGTGATGACCGCGTTCGCCATCGGCATCGGCCAGTCGATCGGTGCGAATGTCGTCGTCGAGACGGTGTTCTCATGGCCAGGCCTCGGGCGACTGCTCGTCGCATCCGTCGCGGCGAGCGACTACCCCGTGGCCCAGGGCGCGTTTCTGCTCATCGCCGCCGTGCTGGTGCTGATGAACTTCATCGCCGATCTTCTCTATTCGGTTCTCGACCCGCGGGTGAGCCATGGCGCACGTCGCTGAAGCCTCAGCTCCGGAAGACGCGGCGGCGGAGCCGCGCGTCGGCGCGCTCGGCCGCATCATGCGGGCGCTGCGGCTGCCGCGCGGCGATTTCTTCGCCACGACCGGGCTCATCATCTATGCGGTGTTTCTCATCACGGCCCTGCTCGCGGATGTCATCCGCCCGCATGATCCGCTGGAGATTCTTTTTTCGGACGACGGGCAGCTGCTCGCGAACGCTCCGCCGAGCCTGACCTATCCGCTGGGCACCACCAATCTCGGACGGGACATCTTCTCGCAGCTCGTCGTCGGCACGCGCGCGGCCCTCATCGTCGGCGTGACCGCGGCGATCGTCGTCGCGGCCATCGGCACGCTGATCGGACTCATCTCCGGCTTTTTCGGCGGCTGGATCGACAACGGGCTGATGCGCCTCGCCGACGTCGCGCTCGGCATTCCCTTTCTCCCGTTCACCATCGTGTTGTCGAGCTTCATCGGGGCGTCGACCTGGACCATCGTCATGGCCATCGCGCTGCTGTTATGGCCTAACACCGCGCGCGTCATTCGCAGCCAGGTGCTGTCGGTTCGCGAACGCGCCTTCGTGGAGGCGGCGCGCGTGTCAGGCTCCTCGCCCTGGCGCATTCTCTTCGTGCATGTCGCGCCGAACATCCTGCCGCTGACGTTTCTGTACGGCTCGATCGCGATCGGCTGGGCGATCCTCACGGAAGCGTCGATCAGCTTCCTCGGCTTCGGCCCGTCCGACGTGGTGTCATGGGGCTACATGCTGCAGGACGCCTATGGCTCGCAGGCCCTGTCGCGCGGCAGCTTCAACTGGTTCGTCCCGCCCGGCGTCTGCATCGTGCTCGTGGTCGTCGCCGGTTTCTTCGTGAGCCGCGGCTACGAAGAACTGCTGTTCCCCAAACTGAAGGACTGACGCCCTGTCGCTGCTGACGGTCACAGACCTGAAGGTCGATTACCAGACGCCCGCCGGTCCCGTTCGCGCGGTCGAGCGCGGCGCGTTCGAAGCGCCCGCCGGCGAGATCGTCGGGCTTGTCGGCGAGTCCGGCTGCGGCAAGACCACGCTCGCCCGCGCGATCACCGGCGTCATGTCGCGCAGCGCGCGCGTCGCCGGCGGCTCGATCAGGTTCGAGGGCAAGGAGATCGCCGGCGCTCCGCCGTCGGTGATGCAGGAGATTCTCTGGCGCCGCATGGCGTTCGTGCCGCAGAGCGCGATGAACGCGCTTGATCCCGTTTATCGCGGCGGCAAGCCGATCGAGGAGGTGCTTGTCCATCGCGGTAATTATCGCAGAGAGGACGTTCCGAAGCGGATCGCCGAACTCTTGGAGATGGTCGGGCGCAATCCCAAGCGCCAGAACGACTATCCGCATCAATTCTCCGGCGGCATGCGCCAGCGCGTCGGCATCGCGCTCGCGCTCGCGCTCAATCCCGCGCTGATGATCGCCGACGAGCCCGTCACCGCGCTCGACGTGATCGTGCAGCGCCAGGTGCTCGACACGCTGAAGGACCTGCAACGGCGGCTCAACCTTTCGGTCATCATCGTCACGCACGACATCAGCGTCGTCGCCTATGTCTGCGACCGCGTCGTCGTGATGTATGCGGGCGAGGTGGTTGAATCGGGCAAGGTGAAGGACGTGCTCGAACAGCCGGTGCATCCCTATACGATGGGGCTGACCAACGCCTTCCCTGATCTCGGCCGCGCGGCCGGAACGCTCGTGCCGATCGCCGGATCGCCGCCCGATCTGCGCGATCCGCCGCCGGGATGCCGCATCGCGCCGCGCTGCCCGTTCGCGGAGCCGCGCTGCGCGCAAACGTCGCCGCCGCTCGTCACCGACGAGAAAGGTCATGCCGCCGCCTGTCTGCGGGCCAACGAAGCGCCGATGTTGCGCGAGCAAGCGAGAGACCCCGCGCGATGGGCCGCCTGATCACCGTCGACGACCTTAAAAAGCATTATCCGGTCTCCCGCTCGCTGAAGGAGATGGTGAATGGCGAGCGCCCGGCCGTGCGCGCGCTGGACGGCGTGTCGTTCGAGCTGGAGGAGCGGGAAAGCATCGGCCTGCTCGGCGAATCCGGTTGCGGCAAGACGACGACCGGCCGCCTGATCCTGAAGCTCGAGGAGCCGACGTCCGGTTCGGTCACGGTCGACGGCCAGCCGATCGCGCGGCTGAAAGGCAAGGCGCTGAAGGAGTTCCGCAAGCAGGCGCAGCTCGTCTTCCAGAATCCGTTCGACGCGCTCAATCCGCGCCTGACGATGGAGCAGTCGCTGTCGGAGCCGCTGATCAACGCCGGCGCGCCGAAGGCGGAATTTTCCGACCGCATCGCGGCGGTGATGAAGCAGGCGCGCTTGCCGCGCATCAAGGAAGTGCTGCCGAAATATCCGCATCAATTGTCCGGCGGACAGTTGCAGCGCATCGTGCTCGCGCGCGCGCTCATTCTCGGGCCGCGCTTCATCGTCGCCGACGAGCCGGTTTCGATGCTCGACGTGTCGGTCAGGGCCGACATCCTCAATCTGATGCGGGACATCCAGCGGGAATCCTCGCTGAGCGCCATCTACATCTCGCATGATCTAGCGCTCGTCCGTTATGTCGCGAAGCGGACGCTCGTGATGTATCTCGGCCGGATCGTCGAGGACGGCCCGACGGAAGAAATCGTCCTGCGGCCGCAGCATCCCTACACGAAGGCGTTGATCGCCGCCGTGCCGGTGCCGCGCGTGGATCAGGATCGCGGACCGCTGCCAATCAAGGGAAACGTGCCCGATGCGCGCCGCCCTCCCTCCGGCTGCCGGTTCCACGATCGCTGCCCGATCGCGATCGCGCGCTGTTCGGTCGAGGATCCGGCCCTGCTGCCGTCGGCGCCGGGCCACAGAGTGGCCTGCCATCTCGTCGCGAAGGCGTAGCGCACCTTATTCCGAATCCGGTCGAAGCTGAGGAGATCACCATGCGCACTCTGTATCGCGGCGGGCGCGTGTTCGACGGCGCGGGCAAGTCGCTCGACGGCCACGGCGTTCTGGTGGAAGACAAGCACATTCGCCGCGTTGCGCCGCTCGCCGAGTTCGAGGGATTTTCCGACAAGACGGTGGATACGTCCGGCGGCACGCTGATGCCCGGCGTCATCGACACGCATCTTCATCTCCTGCTGACCGGCGGCCCCGACCAACTCGGACCGCTGGCCACGCTCTCTCCGATCGCGCTCGGCCTGGGCGCCCTCAAGCATGCGCAGGATGCGCTGATGGGCGGCGTCACCTCCGTGCGCGACGTCGGCGGCAAGGATTTCATCGAGATGCAGGTGCGCGACGCGATCAACCGCGGCGATTTCATCGGCCCGACGATCCAGTGTTCCGGCCACATCATCTGCATCACCGGCGGCCACGCCTATCGCATCGGCCGGCAGGCGGACGGGCCGGAGGAGATCCGCAAGGCGGTGCGCGAACAGCTTCGCGGCGGCGCCGATCTCATCAAGGTCATGGCGACGGGCGGCATGTCCTCGGCCGGCTCCGATCCCGGAGCGAGTCAGTTCCTGCCCGAGGAGATCAACGCCGCGGTCGCCGAGGCGCAGCGCTGGGGCAAGGCCACCGCCGCGCACGCGCATGGCCGCGACGGCGTGATGAACGCGGTGAACGCCGGCATCACCTCCATCGAGCACGGCGCCTTCATCGATGAGCAATGCATCGAGGCGATGCTGAAGAAAGGCGTGTTCCTCGTGCCGACGCTGTCGGTCAGCCACTGGACCGAGCAGAACATGAAGCGCGGCACGATTCCGCAGTTCATCATCGACAACACGATGAAGACTCGCGAGCTGCGCACGAAGAATTTTAGGGCGTTCTATGAGGCCGGCGGCAAGATCGCGATGGGGACCGACGGCGGCACCCAGTACAACTATCACTGCCTCAGCGCCTATGAGCTGGCCCTCATGGTCGACTATGGCATGAAGCCGGTCGACGCGCTGGTCGCCGGCAATGCGGCGGCGGCCGAGCTGATGCGCATGCCCGATCGCGGCAAGATCGCCGAGGGCTGCTTCGCGGACCTGCTGGTGGTGGACGGCGATCCGACCGTCGACATCCTCAGCGCGGCGCTCGCCGAGCGCCACCGTCTGGTCGTCAAGAACGGCGTTGAGGCGAAGCGTCGGGCGTGATGCGCCAACGCGCCGCCCTCACACGGCGGCGCGCAGCTTTGGGCGGTAGCCAAGCGCGGCCGAAATGCGCTGCGCCGTGTCGCGCACGAAGCGGCGATAGCTGTTTGATTTTTCGTCCGTCAGCGTGGCGTTGAGGCCGGCGATGGACACCGTCGCGACCACCTCGCCGGCCGCGTCGCGGATCGCGGCGGCGAATGAGTAGGCTTCCGGATCGAGGTCGCCATGGCTCTCGTTCGCTCCGACGGCGCGAATCTCCTCCAGCTTCCGCCGCAGCGCCGCCGGGTCGACGATCGTCGCGTCGGTGAAACGCTCGAGCGGGCTCGCGAGCAGCTCCTCTAGGAGTTCGGCCGGCGCGAAGGCGAGCAGAATTTTCGGGCCGCCGCCGACATGCAGCGGGCCGCGCCGGCCGACCTTCGCATAGAGATCGGCGGGGGCGGGGGTCTCGCGCACGGCGATGCAGACGCTGTTCAGCCCGTCCCGCACCAGCAGATTCACGTTCCCGTCGCACCGCGTCGCCAGGACGTCGAGGAACGGCTCGGCGGCGCGCAAAACCGCGAACTGGTCATGCGCGTTGGCGGCGAGATAGAGCGGCCGATAGCCGAGCGTATAGGTTCGCGTCGACGGGTCCTTGATCACGTAGCCGCGCCGTTCGAGCGTATAGATCAGCCGGAAGACCAGGCTCTTGGTGTTGCCCGTCAGGTGAGCGATCTCGGTGACGCCGATGCCCGGTTTCTCCGCCAGAGTCTCCAGAAGAGCGAGGGCGCGATCGACTGCGGTGATCGTATAGGACATGCCGCGGTTCCATTCTCCCATAGACTTAGCGAGCGCGTTTCAACCTGTCATCCGCCGCCGGTCAGCCATGCGCCTGAAAATAGCGAATGTCCTTTGGCGATATCGTGAAACTGTGCTTCATTGACTGAAACAATGACGCTTGAGCAGCGAGGTTTCATGAAACACGAATCGTTCCTGAGCGCCATCGACGGAAATTTCGCGTGGGAGCTGGTGGAGGCCTACGAGCATCAGCAGCGCGAGGCGCCGGCAGACGCCAACCGCGGCGCGGAGATGATCGCCGAGCGGCTGCGCGCGCAGGGGCTTCCGGTCGTGATGCACAAGCCGCGGCTGTTTCTCAGCCTGCCGAAGAGCGCGTCCGTCGAGGTCGATGGAAAGACGATGTTCGCCAAGACCCCGGCTTTCTCCAGACCCGCGCCTCAGGGCGTGACCGGGCCGATGGTGTTCGTGCCCGCCTCCAAGCGGGAGTTCGTGCGCTATGCCGCGCCTGTGACGGCCGACTACGCCGGCAAGATCATCGTCACGGAAGGCATCAGCCTGCCGATGGTGCTGTCCGAGATGGAGGCGATGGGCGCGCTGGCGGTGATCGCGGTCAATCCCGGCGAGCGCATTCATTGGGGCACGGCCTCCACCATCTGGGGCACGCCCGAGATGGAGGATGTGGCGCGTCTGCCGAAAATACCGTCGGCCGCCGTGAACCGCACCGACGGCGTGGCGCTGATCGCGGCCGCGAAGGCGGGCAAGACAGTGACCGTGCGCACTGAACTCGAGGTCGGCTGGTTCGAGCAAAATCTCCCTGTGGTGGAGATTCCCGGCGCGGTCGAACCCGATCGTTTCGTGTTCCTGCACGGTCATTATGACAGCTGGCGCGAGGGCGTCGGCGACAACGGCACCGGCAACGCCTGCATGCTCGAAATCGCCCGCGCGCTCTGGCAAAAGCGCGGCGAGCTTCGCCGCTCCGTGCGGCTCGCCTGGTGGCCCGCGCACTCCACCGGCCGGTACGGCGGCAGCTCCTGGTACCTCGACGCGCACGCCTTCGATCTCGTGGACCGCTGCGTGATCCAGATGAACTGCGACAGCCCGGGCTGCAAGGACGCGACGAGCTACGAAAACATCGCCATGATGCCGGAGGTGGTGAAGGCGGTGACCGGGATCGTCGAGCGCGTCACCGGCCAGACGCCGAAAGCGAAGCGTCCCAACCGCTCCAGCGACTACTCCTTCTACAATCTCGGCCTCACGGGCGCCTTCATGGCGTCGTCGATGATGCCGAAGGCGCTGGTCGAGTCGCGCGGCTGGCATCATGTCGGCGGCTGCGGCGGCAACATCGCCTGGCACACCGAGGACGACCGCATCGACATCTGCGACAAGGGCGTGCTCGAAAAGGACATCGCGCTTTATCTCGAAGCCGTCGTCACCTTCGCCAACGCTGAGGTTCTGCCGATCGACTGGCGCGACGGCGTCAAGGAGATCAACGACGCCGTCGCGCGTTACGCGGCGGTGAAGGATGCGGGCGTCGATCTTTCCGACGTCGTGACGGCCTCGCGCGGCCTCGCGGAGAAGATCGCTGCGCTGCATGGGAAAATCGAGTCGGGCGCGGTGGGGGCGCGCAAGGCGAACGACGCGCTGATGGCGTTGTCTCGGGCGCTCGTGCCGCTCAACTATGCGCGCGGCGGCCGCTTCCGCCAGGATCCCGCCGTGACGCTTCCGCCGGCGCCGGCCCTGTCCATCGCCGAGGACATCGCCGGTCTTCCCGACGATCTCAAGGGCTTCGCGCGAACGAATCTGCTGCGGGGACGCAACGAGGCGCTCGCCGCCATCCGTCAGGCCTCCGGCGTCGTCGACGCGGCGCTGGCCTGACAATAAAAAGCGGGAGGATGAGGATCCTCCCGCTCTCCGCTTCGTAAAGCCCGGCGCGACGACGTACACGCGTCGCGTCGTTCGCGTCAGGGATAGACGACGGGCTTGCCCGGGTTCGGCGGCAGGGCCGCGTCGCTGTTCGACTGGGCGAAGAATTCTCCGACCTTCCAGCCCTTGGGATCGTTGTCGTCAGCGACGATCTGATAGGCGCTGAAATCGCCGAGCGCCTGATGGTCTTCCTTGCGGAAGACGCGCTTGCCGCCGGCCGTATCGAACATGTTCGATTCCAGCGCGGCGATCACGGCGTCCGTGTCGGTCTTTCCGGCTTTGGCGATCGCCTGCGCGTAGGTCATCACCGCCATCTGGGTCACGCCCATGAAGCCGCTCGGGCGCGGGTCCTTCGTCTTCTCGACATAGGCTTCGTAGAGGGCCTTTCCCGCGGGGAGGTTCTGATAGGCGGCGAACATCCAGTGCGACGTCGTCCAGAATCCCGGCGGCGTGCGACGGCCCAGCGCGTTCGCCATCTGGATGTCGTTGCCCATGTCCATAAAGGCCTTGATCTTGCGCTCCCAGCCGAAGGCGCGCGCCTGCTGCGTCATGGTGACCGGGTCGGGATGCGCGATCAGCAGCCCCTCCGCCGGCGACGCCATGATCTTGGCGACCTCGTTCTTGAAATCGCTCGCGCCATATTTCACGCGCAGCGGCTCCAAGACCTCGGCCTTCTTGTTGGCGAGCTTGGGATAGAATTCATTCACCCCCGAAGCGAAGGCGCGGTATTGCGACACGCCTGCTTCGTTGTCGCCGATGATGGCGGCCCAGCTCGTGATCTCGGGATAACGCTGCGCGGCGAACTTTCCGAGTCCGCGTCCGCGCAGCGCGGCGCTTTCGCTGAGGCGGAAGCCGTGGCGGGTGAACGCTTCATGCGTCACGGCGTCGCCCATCGTGCCGATCGCGATCATCGATCCGTTCACGCTCGGCAGCACGCCGAACGCGGCGAGCACCGTCGGCGTCAACGGGCCGCCGACGAAATGGCTGACGCCCCTGCCGGAGAGTTCGCGCACGGCCGCGACCGCTTCGTTGGCGTCGCCGCGATCGTCGCGCGCGATCACCTCGACCTTGCGGCCGAGAACGCCGCCATTCCTGTTGATCATGTCTTCGGCGATCTGTCCGCCGATCGCCATGTCGCGGCCAAGCGCCGCCGCGAATCCGCTGAGGGGCGCGAGCACCGCGATCCGCACCGGATCGCCGGTTTGCGCCGTCGCGCGTCGTCCCGCCATGAGCGAGACGGCGCCTGCGCCGAGCATCTGGGCGGCCGCGCGCCGTGAAATGGTGGTCATGAGCGTCTCCTCTTACGTTTTCTGTTGTCTGCGTTCGCTGGAGCGCGCTGCTGTTTCACGGAAACAGCGGCGCGCTCTGATTTATTCCTGCCGCATGATGTTTCCGGAAAACCGGATTCCGCTTTTCCGCATCATGCTCTAATCTTGGCGTCGGGCGTCCCGCGCCGCCATGATCTGCACAGGCAGCACGAGCACGAGCAGGCCCGCCACCAGCAGCATCGCCATCGCCGCGGCGCCGGCGAGATCGGGAAAATCCCACATCATCCAGATCGCGGTGGAGAGGACGACGTTCGAACTCGTCATCAGAACGAGCGCGACGGTGAGATCGCGCGACGTGTGCGCCGCGACGAACAGCCAGCCATTGAGAAGCTGCGGCCGGACCAGCGGCAGGATGATTTTCTGAAGCGTGGTCCACCAGCTCGCGCCGCAGACGAGAGCGGCGTCCGCCAGCTCCTTGTGAAGCTGGATCAGCGCGCTCGTCATGGTGCGCGTGGCGAACGCCAGATGCACCGTCACGCTCGCGACGATCAGGATCCAGATCGTGCCGTAGAGCGGCGTGCGCATATAGACCAGCAGGATCGAGATCACCATGATGCTCGGCGGAATCGCCGTCGGCGCGAAGGACAGCATGTCGAGAAGGCGGCCGGTCTTTCCGCCGTCGCGAACCGAGAACCAGGCGATCAGCGAAGCGAGCAGCATGACGCCGGTGGCGCTCGCGACGACGAGCAGGATGGTGTTGACGACCGCCTGCCGCACGAAGGGCGTGCCGAGCGCGCGGGCGTAATTCGCAAACGACATGTCGCCGAGCGCGGACAGGCTCGGCAGCCGGTAGGAGGGAAACAGGCTCGTCCAGACCAGCATCGCCACCGGCAGCGCCATGATCACGAACAGGAAGAACATCAGTCCCGCGACGGGAAGCCGCCACGCGCCGAGCCGGATGCGCTTTGGCCGGAAGCCGCGTCCGGTGACCACGCGAAAGCGGTCGCCGGCGCCGACCATGCGGAAATAAAGCAGCATCAGCAGACCGGCGAGCAGCAGCAGAAACACGCCGAAGGCCGATGACAGGCCATAGTTCGGCAAGCCGGTGATCGGCGCCGCCAGAAGATAGACGCGGGTGCTGAGAACCCGGATCTGCGCCGAGAGCCCGACGATGAAAGGCAGTTCGAACGCCTGGATGACGATCATCGTCATGAAGATGCCGACCGACACGATGCCGGGCGTCAGGAGCGGCAATGTGATCTTGCGCGCGACTGTAAATCCGTCGCCGCCCAGCACCCGGCCGGCGTTTTCAAGCTGCGGATCGAGATTCCGGAACAGGCCGCCGAACATGACGTAGGCGGTCGGGATCACGCTGAACGCGGTGATGATGACGAGCGACCAGAACGAATAAATCGTCAGGGGAGGGCGATCGAGCCCGAACAGGTTGCGCAGCAGCACATTCAGGGCGCCGTTGCCCGGATTGATCAGCAGGATCCAGCCGAATCCGATGACAAAAGGCGGAATCGCCATCCATGAGAACATGAAGACGCGGATGAACGCGACGCCCGGCATATCGGTGCGCTCCGTCATCCAGGCGATCGCGATGGCGAGACCGACGCCGAGAACCACGCTGGCGGCCGCGTAAAGCAGCGTGGTCCAGAGAAGCTGCAGCGTATCCGGGCTGGCGAAGATCTGCCTGAAATTGTCGAGCGTGATCGTCGAGGTTTCAAACGGCAGCATGCCGGCCGGCGCGAGGCTGGCCCGCACCAGAACGATGACCGGCCCGAGCACCAGGCCGGCGACGAGCAGCAGCAACAGGATCCTTGCGAAGCGCGGGTCGGCGAAGAACAATTTCGCGCTGACGCGCGGCCTCGGCGTCGAAGCGGATAGCGCCGCGTCCGTCACGGCGCGGTCTCCGGCGCGCGCCCGGCCGGCTGCGCGACAGCGACGCCGTCCTTCTTCACCGCGAGACAGCGCTCGGGCGGCAATTCGAGGCTGATCTCGTCGCCCTCGGCGATCGCATGATAGGTGTTCAGCGAG
>Ga0097679_1003109_pt1 | contig 12514 bp, 6 predicted proteins | sample ThiBiot_500_biof_2_FD_72848 | JGI IMG/M metagenome (GOLD analysis project Ga0097679, IMG submission 72848) | Wastewater bioreactor microbial communities from Cape Town, South Africa - Thiocy_cont_500_biof - 1398105538000 (version 2) (version 2) ...
CGTCCGGCGTCGACCAGTCGAGCCGGTCGAGCCCGCCGGTCGCGGTGTCGCCGGAGACGCCGGCGTTCGCGATCTGCGCCAGCCGGCCCTTCTCGTTGAGGGCGCGCTGCAGCACGGCGGGAAAGGCGGCGTTCGCCGGCAGCCCGTAACCCGCAGTCAGGCTGTCGCCGAGCGCCACGAGCTTGATCGGTCGCGCCGGCTGCGCGGCGAGGTTACCGGATTGTAATGCGGCGGCCGCGGCGCCGAGACCTAAACCAGCCACAATCCGCCTCGACACAGTTCGGTTCGCACCTGCACAATCGTCCACAGTCTTCTCCTGCCGGCAAACGCCACATGCTCATGACGCCGCCTCGCCCCTCGCCGTCGATCCGGCTCGACGACGTCCAACTGTCGCTGGGCGCCGGCGCGTCGCGCGTGCATATCCTGAACGGGATCACTCTGGAGATAGAGCCGGGCGAGATCGTGGCGCTCGTCGGCCCCTCCGGCTCCGGCAAATCGACTCTTCTGATGACCATCGCCGGCCTGGAGCCGGTCGACCGGGGCGCCGTCATCGTCGACGGACAGACGCTCGGCGCCCTGGACGAGGACGATCTGGCGCGGTTCCGCGGCCGCCGGATCGGCATCATCTTCCAGTCCTTCCACCTGATTCCCACCATGACGGCGCTCGAGAATGTCGCGGTGCCGCTCGAACTCGCCGACGATCCGAAGGCGTGGGACAAGGCGGAGCAGGAGTTGACGCGCGTCGGCCTCGGTCATCGTCTGCATCATTATCCGGCGCAGCTCTCCGGCGGCGAGCAGCAGCGCGTCGCCATCGCGCGCGCTGTCGCGCCGCATCCGCCGCTGGTCATCGCCGACGAGCCCACGGGCAATCTCGACGGCGCGACCGGCGAGCAGATCGTCGACCTCCTGTTCGCGCTGAAGAACGAGCGCGGCGCCACCCTGGTTATCGTCACGCACGACAATGACCTCGCGGCGAGATGCGACCGGGTGATCCGCATCCGCAACGGCCGCATCGACGAGTCGCACGATCAGGCCGCGCAGCAGGCTGCAAGCGACGAAGCCGCCTCCGGAAGCGATCGATGAGCGCAGCCCTTGCTTCCGCGCCGGCGGCGGGACGCGCGCGCGGCGTCGCGCTCTTCACCATTTTGCGCATCGCGCTGCGCGATCTGCGCGCCGGGCTGACGGGCTTCCGCGTCTGCATCGCCTGTCTCGCCATCGGCGTCGCCTCGATCACGGGCATCGGCGCGCTGTCGACGAGCCTCGTCGGCGGCATGACGCGCGAGGGCCGCACGATCCTCGGCGGCGATGCGGCGTTCTTCATCGTCAACCGCGACATCGCGCCGGAGGAGCGCCAGCGGCTCGAGCGGCTGGGACGGCTGTCCTCCATCATCACCACGCGCGCGATGCTGCGCCTGCCGTCGAACGACGCGACCCTGGTGGAGCTGAAGGCCGTCGACGGCGCCTATCCCGCCGCCGGGGCGCTGACGACCGACCCGCCCCTTGGCGCGGCTGCGCTGAAGCGCGACGCGGACGGCGACTTCGGCGTCATCGCCGATCCGCTGGTGCTGGCGCGGCTCAATCTCAAGGTCGGCGACCGCGCCGAGCTGGGCGCGGCCCGCGTCGTGATCGCCGCCGCGCTGGTCGATGAGCCGGACAAGCTGGCGACCGGCGTCGGCTTCGGCCCGCGCCTTCTTGCGTCGCAGGAGGCGCTGCAGGCCTCCGGCCTCATTCAGCCCGGCAGCATCGCGCGCTGGATCTACCGCGTGCAGGCCGATCCGCCGCTCGATGACGCGGCGCTGGCGGCCGCGCTCGACGGCGTCAGGCGCGATCTGCCGCAGGCCGGCTGGGAGATCCGCTCGCGCGGCAACGCCTCGCCGAACGTCGCGCGCAACATCGATCGCTTCAGCCAGTTCCTCGCGATCGTCGGCCTGACGGCGCTCGTCGTCGGCGGCGTCGGCATCGCCAACGCCGTAAGAACCTTCATCGAGGCGCGGCAGGAAACCTTCGCGGTGCTGAAGGCGCTCGGCGCCAGCGGCCACGCGGTGTTCGGGCTGGCGCTGGCCGAGGCGCTGGCGCTGGCGACGATCGGCGTGGCGATCGGCGTCGCCATCGGATTGGCCCTGCCCTATCTTGTGTCCTGGCTGGGCGGCGATCTTCTGCCGATTCCGATCGATCCGCGCCCTGATCTGCGCGACGTGTTTCTGGGGCTCGTCTACGGCTATGTGACGACGCTCGCCTTCGCGCTCTGGCCGCTGGGCCGCGCCCATGACACGCCGGTCTCGGCGCTGTTCCGCGACCGCATCGACCCCGCGAAACGCTGGCCGCGCTGGCCCTATGTCGTCGCCACGCTCGCGGCGATCGCAGCCCTCGCCGGCGTCGCCGTCGGCTTCGCCTGGGAGCGCCGCACGGCGGTGATGACGGTCGCCGCCGTCGCCGCGATCTTCGTGCTGCTGCGCATCGTCGCCGCGCTGATCATGGCCGCCGCCAGGCGCATGCCGCGTCCGCGCCGCACGGAATGGCGCCTCGCGCTCGCCAACATCCATCGGCCCGGCGCGCTGACCCCGTCGCTGGTGCTGTCGCTCGGACTGGGCGTCTCGCTGCTCGTCGCCATCATCGAGATCGACGTCAATCTGCGCCGGGAGTTGTCGCGCAACCTGCCGGACAAGGCGCCGGCGTTCTTCTTTCTCGACATTCCGAACGCGGAGGCGCCGCGGTTCGACGCAGCGCTTGGCGCGGCCGCGCCCGGCGCCAAGGTGGAAAGAACGCCGATGATGCGCGGCCGGATCGTGTCGCTCGGCGGCCGGCGCGCGGAGGACATCAAGGCGCCCGACCAGATCTCCTGGGTGCTCGACGGCGATCGCGGCATCACCTATTCCGAGACGCCGCCGCCGAACTCGACCCTCGTCGAGGGACAATGGTGGGCGCCGGACCATCGCGGCGTCAACCTCGTCTCCTTCGACGCCGAGATCGCGAAGGGCCTTGGCCTGAAGGTCGGCGATCAGATCGTGGTCAACGTGCTCGGCCGCGACATCACGGCGACGGTCGCCAACCTCCGCAAGGTGGAATGGCGGTCGTTGGGGATCAATTTCGTCATGGTGTTCTCGCCCAACACCTTCGCGGGCGCGCCGCACACCCATCTCGCCACGGTGAGCTTCGATCATGCTCCGACGACGGCCGAGGAGGCGGGGCTCATCCGTCGCCTCAGCGCCGACTTCCCGTCCGTGACGAGCGTGCGCGTGCGCGACGCCATCGAGGCGCTGGACAAGATCGTCCGCCAGCTCGCGATCGCCATCCGGGGCGCGAGCGCGATCGCCATCCTGTCCAGCCTGCTGGTGCTGGCGGGCGCTCTCGCCGCCGGCCAGCGCGCCCGGCAGTATGACGCGGTGATTCTGAAGACGCTCGGCGCGACGCGCGGCCGGCTCCTGAAAGCCTTCTGCGCCGAATATGGCGCGCTGGGCCTGCTCGTGAGCGCGTTCGGGATAGTCGCCGGAACCATCGCGGCTCAGGTCGTCGTAACCCGGGTCATGCAGCTCAGCTTCTCCTTTGAACTCGGCGGCGCGTTACTGACAGCGTTTCTGGCGATTTCGATCACCATTATTCTTGGTTTGCTTGGGACATGGCGATTGCTCGGAACAAATATTGCTGAAAGGCTGCGAACACTTTAAATATAGGCAATGTATACCCACTTCGTTGCGCCGCAGAAATGTTGGGTAAAGCGGTTGAGGTCTTCAAAACTCTGTAATCGCGGCCGATGAGTCTTGCCGGCCTCTTGTCAGCGATAGGCGGGCGCCCCATATTCCCCATACGCGCGCGGACAATCTGCGCCGATCTTTGGAGAGGAACTCAATGACCAACTTCGACCGCAATGCCTATCCGACCTACGGGTCCGGAGCGGCGGGGGCCGGGGCTGCAGTCTATGATCAGGGCCTCCGGTCTTATATGATCGGCATTTACAACCACATGGTCCTTGGTCTGGCGATCTCGGGCGTTGTGGCGTTCGGCATCTCGCTGCTTGGCCTTGGCAATCCGATCGTGCAGACGCTGTACGCGTCGCCCGTGAAGTATGTCGTCATGCTGGCGCCGCTCGCTTTCGTGCTGTTCCTGTCGTTCCGTTTCGAGAACATGAGCTACACCGCGCTGCTTGGGACCTTCTGGGCCTTCGCCGCCTCGATGGGCCTCTCGCTCGGTTCGATCTTCTTCGTGTTCAAGCTTGGCTCCATCGCCAACGCCTTCTTCGCGACGGCCGCGGCCTTCGCCGCCATGTCGCTGTGGGGCTACACGACGAAGCGCAGCCTCTCGGCCATGGGCAGCTTCCTGGTGATGGGCCTGTTCGGCGTCGTCATCGTCGGGCTGCTGAACGTGCTGTTCTTCAAGGCGACCGGCCTCCAGCTCGCGCTGAACGTGCTCGTCGTGCTGATCTGCGCCGGCCTCACGGCGTGGGACACGCAGCGCCTCAAGGAGCAGTATGACTATGTCGCCGGCGACGCGGTCGCGATGGGCAAGGCTTCCATCATGGGCGCGCTGAACCTGTACCTGAACTTCATCAACATGTTCACCTCGCTGCTGTCGATCTTCGGCCAGCGCGAGTAGGCGAAAGCCCCGAACCGAAACCGAAAAGCCCCGCTTCGGCGGGGCTTTTTGTTGGCGGCGGATCGCGAAAGGGCGCAACGCGGATCGAGAAGGCGAAGACGCCTGTCATGCGCGGACGAGCGTCGGGCGCTTGTCGATGACCGCCAGCACGCGCTGCAAGTCGTGGCCGCGCTTCAGCACCGCTCCGGTCGCGGCGACGGCGCTGTAGAGCCCCTGCTTGTGACGCAAGCGGCTGTCCTTCACGATCCGATAGAGCGGCACTTCGGCGGCGCGGCGGAAAACCGAAAAAACCGCGCGGTCGCGGCCAAAATCAATCGCGTAGTCGCGCCATTCGCCATCGGCGACCATACGGCCGTAAAGATCGAGGATATGGTTCAGTTCGCGGCGGTCGAAAACGGTGTTCGGCTGCGGAGGCCGGTTGAAAGCGACGACCGCGCCGGTCGAACTTGCTTCGGAACTGTCGCTCCCCGTGTTGTCCGTCATATCAAGCTCTTCGGCGGATTCTGTCGCCGGCTATGATGCGCCCGCGCTCTGCGCGCCGCAACCCTTGCAAACAACGACGCGTCATCGTGCATATTTCACAGTTTCGCCCCGATCGAGCCCAACGCCGGCCGCATCGAACGGTAGATTTGTTTTCGTTGCCTCGAAGGCCCGGCGGCGTTCCGTTCCGGATTGTCAGCCCCCCAGCCCCCGGACGAGCGTCGTCGGGCCAATCGATCAGAATCCCTCCAATGGCCGGCTCAGCCGGCCTTCTTTTTGCGCGCCGCCGGGAAACGGAACGTTCTCGGAAGAGCATTGAGCGAGACGATCGCCCGTCGGCTCCCTCGTCGCCGCAAGGCGTCGCCAGCGTCTAGCGAGCCTGCGCGTGATATTCTGGGTTGGGCCGCATATCGACGGCCGAGGCCATGCGGTTCGACATATTGTAGAACGATGCGACGGCCGCGATGTCCCAGATGTCTTTCTCGCCGAAGCCGGCGCGGCGCAAAGCCTCGCGATCCTCCTCGCCGATGGCGTAGCTTTCCCGCGTCAGTTTGACCGAGAAATCCAGCATCGCGCGATGGCGCGCCGAGAGCTCGGCGGCGCGATAATTCATCGCCATGAGATCGCCCAGCGCCGGATCGCCGGAGAGCTGCCGCACGGCGGCGCCGTGCGCGGCAAGGCAATAGAAGCAGCGATTCTCGGCCGACACCCCGACGGCGATCATCTCGCGCTCCAGCTTCGACAGGCCAGAAGGCGCGAGCATCAGATCGTTGTAGAAGGCGGCGAACGCTTCAAGCTTGGCATTGTCGATCGCGTAGGCGCGCAGCACGTTCGGAACGAACCCGATCTTGTCCTCGCACTTCCTGAAATAGGCCTGCATCGCCTCGGAGAGTTCGCCCTCCGGCAGATCGAGCGCCATGGCGCGCGGCGCCGTCTCCTGCCGCTTTGGCCGCTCTCCCGCCTCCGGCCGCCTGGAGCCGCCATCCTGTCCCGCGGCTTTCGCCTGGGCGCTGCGCGCCGAACCGGATTGCGTCATGGCGACGTTCCTCCCTGAATTCCTGGCCATACTGTCGCGATATTGTCGCGAGCGGGCGACAAGAGTAGCAAATGCCTGGAGCATTTTCGAGCGAAGTGAGTAACGGTTCGCGTGAAGAAAATACGATAAAATAAACATCAGGAGCGATTCCGCGATTCGGAGAATTGCGGAATTGCTCCAACCAGCCTGAACAGGCGCATCCGGGAGGTTGTGATGCTGGACAAACAGAAGCCGACCACCCCTGCCAAACCGCCGGCCGCTTTCTCTGACTTGCTGTTCGCGCGCGCGGCGGCGGAAGACATCGCCGGCTTCGACGCCGCCTACCGAAGCGAGGCGGCCGCCATCGCCTTCGACTTCCTCGCCTCTCCGCGCCAGCCGGGAGCGCATCGCATCCGCCTGACCGATCATGTCGCGACCATCGCCGGTCGCCCGCGCGACGTGACGTTGATCGAGGTGGTGAACGACAACCAGCCCTTTTTGCTCGATTCGACCCTGGCTGAACTGAACGAGCGCGGCGTCGAGCCGCTGCTCGTCCTCCATCCCATCGTCGCGGTCGAGCGTGACGCCGGCGGCGGCTTCGTGCGTTTCGCCGGCGATGCGAGCGCGAGCGCCCCCGAGGGCGCGCGGCGCGAGAGTCTGATCGAGATCGCCGTCGACCGCCTGCCCGGCGAGGAAGCCCGCCAGTCGCTCATCCAGGGACTGGACGCCGTGTACCGCGACGTGCGCGTCGCCGTCGCCGACTGGATCGCGATGCGCGGCCAGCTCGCGGCGGCGGTGCTCGCCTACCGCGCCAACCCGCCGCCGCTGCCGCGCGAAGAGGTGGCCGAGGCGATCGCGTTTCTCGACTGGCTCGCCGACGAGAATTTCACCTTCCTGGGATTGCGCGTCTACAACTATCAGAGCGGCGACGCCGCCGCCGGCCCCGTCGATGGAACCGGGCTCGGCATCCTGCGCGATCCCGCCGTTCAGATCATGCGGCGCGGCGGAAAGAGTTTGTCCGTCACGCCCGAGATCCGCGCCTTCCTCGCGCGCCCCGACGCGCTCATCATCACCAAGGCGAATGTGAAGTCGCGCGTGCACCGCCGCGCCCATCTCGACTACATCGGCATCAAGCTGTTCTCGCCGGAGGGCCAGTTGCAGGGCGAGATGCGCCTTGTCGGCCTCTTCTCCTCGAACGCCTACACCGCTTCGCCCACGGCCATCCCCTATCTGCGCGAGAAGATCGCCCAGGTCGTAGCCGGCGCTCATTACGATCCCGCGAGTCATTCCGGCCGCGCCCTGATGAACGTGCTCGAGAATTTCCCGCGCGACGAGCTTTTCCAGATCGACGCCAAGACGCTGCAGCGTTTCGCGCGCAGCATTCTGGCGCTGTATGAGCGCCCGCGCGTGCGCGTTCTGTCGCGCGTCGACACGTTCGACCGCTTCGTCTCGGTGCTCGTCTATGTGCCGAAGGACCGCTACGACACCAGCGTGCGGCGGCGCGTCGGCGAATTTCTGGCGGACTCCTTCAAGGGCCGCGTCTCGGCCGCCTATCCCGCCTATCCCGAAGGGCCGCTCGCGCGCACCCATTACATCATCGGCCGCGATGAGGGTAAGACGCCGGTCGTTGAGGAAGACGTGCTCGAAGCCGGCATCGCGGCGATCACCCGCACCTGGCTCGACGCCCTGAAGGACGAGCTTTCGGAAAGGCTCGACGGCGACGCCGCGCGCGCGCTCGCGCTGCGTTATGGCGAAGCGTTCAGCGCCTCCTATCGCGATCATTTCCCGGCGGCGGACGCGGTCAACGACATCACGGTGATGGAAAGCCTGACGCCCGCCGCGCCGCGCGCCGTCGACTTCTATCGCCGGAATGACGAGCAGCGCCGCATTCACCTGAAGCTGTTCGTCCTCGGCGCGCCGGTTCCGCTGTCGCTGCGCGTGCCCGTGCTCGAGAATATCGGCTTCAACGTGCTGAACGAGCGCACTTACGAGATCGCGCCGCCGGACCATGACGGCGCGCGGATTTCCGTGCACGACATGCTGATCGAACAGGCGTCGGGCGAGGCGATCGATCTCGACAAGCTGGAGACCGGACTGAGCGCCGTGCTGCTTGCGGTTCTGGCCGGAGAGGCGGAGTCGGACAAGCTCAACGCGCTCACCCTGGAGACCGGCCTTCCCTGGCGCTCCATCGCCGTTCTGCGCGCGCTCACGCGCTATCTCCGCCAGATCGTCGTGCCCTACCCGCTCGAATACATGGCTGCGGCGCTGGTGAAGAACGGCGCGATCGCTGCGCGCATCGTCGATCTGTTCGCCGCGCGCTTCGATCCCAACGCCAAGGGCTCCCTCGCCGATCGCATCACCCGCGAGAATGTCCTGCTCGCCGAAATATCCGAGGCGCTCGACGGCGTTTCGAACCTCGACGAGGATCGCATCCTGCGCCGCGTGATGAATCTCGTGCAGGCGGCCGTGCGCACCAACTTCTATCAGCTTGACGACAAGGGCGAGAGCCGGCCGGCGATCGCGATCAAGTTCGACTGCGCCAAGGTGGAGGGCTTGCCCCTGCCGAAACCGTTTCGCGAGATCTTTGTCTATTCGCCGCGTGTCGAGGGGCTTCATCTGCGCTTCGGCAAGGTCGCGCGCGGCGGGCTGCGCTGGTCCGACCGGCCGCAGGATTTCCGCACCGAGGTGCTCGGCCTGGTGAAGGCGCAGCAGGTCAAGAACGCGGTCATCGTGCCGGTCGGCGCGAAGGGCGGGTTCTTTCCCAAGCTGCTTCCGGCTCCGGGCGACCGCCAGGCCTGGATGGCCGAGGGCGTCGAAGCCTACAAGATTTTCGTCGGCGCGCTGCTCGATGTGACCGACAATCTCGTCGGCGGCCATGTCGTGCCGCCGGCGCTGACGATCCGCTACGATGACGATGATCCCTATCTGGTCGTCGCCGCCGACAAGGGCACGGCGACTTTTTCGGACATCGCCAACGCCATCTCGCTCGAGCGGGGCCACTGGCTCGGCGACGCCTTCGCGTCGGGCGGCTCCGTCGGCTACGACCACAAGAAAATGGGCATCACGGCGCGCGGCGCGTGGGAGGCGGTGAAGCGCCATTTCCGCGAGATCGACGTCGACATCCAGTCGCAGCCTTTCACCGCAGTCGGCGTCGGCGACATGTCGGGCGACGTGTTCGGCAACGGCGTCCTGCTGTCGCGGCAGATGAAGCTCCTCGCCGCCTTCGATCATCGCGATATTTTCATCGACCCGACGCCCGACGCCGACGCAAGCTGGAAGGAGCGGAAACGCCTGTTCGAGTTGCCGCGATCGAGCTGGCAGGATTTCGACAAGTCGATCATCTCGAAGGGCGGCGGCGTTTATTCGCGAACGGCGAAATCCGTCACGCTGTCGCCGGAAGCCTGCGAGGCGCTGGGGCTTCAGCAGGGAGCGATGACGCCGGCCGACCTGATGAATGCGATCCTGCGCGCGCCTGTCGATCTTCTCTGGTTCGGCGGCATCGGCACCTATATCCGGTCGAGCGCCGAACGCGACTCCGACGTCGGAGACCGCGCCAACGACGCGATCCGCGCGGCCGGCGCGCAGTTGCGCTGCAAGGTGATCGGCGAAGGCGCCAATCTCGGTTGCACGCAGCTCGGCCGCATCGAGGCCGCGCGTCATGGCGTGAGGCTCAACACCGACGCGATCGACAACTCGGCCGGCGTCAACACCTCCGACGTGGAGGTGAACATCAAGATCGCCCTCGCCAGACCGTCGAGCGACGGCCGCCTGCCGAAACAGAAACGCGACGCGCTGCTCGTCTCCATGACCGACGAAATCGCGCAGCTTGTGTTGCGCAACAATTATCTCCAGACGCTCGCCCTCTCGCTCGCCGAGCGGCGCGGCGCCGAGGACATGCCTTTCGTCGCGCGCTTCATGCGGCGGCTCGAGGCCGAGGGGCGGCTCGATCGCGTCGTCGAGAACCTGCCGGACGATCTGGCGATGGCGCAGCGCGCGGCGCGCGGCGAAGGCATGACGCGGCCGGAGCTGTCGGTGCTTCTCGCCTACGCCAAGCTGGCGCTGAAGGATGTGATCCTCGAAAGCCGCGTCCCGGACGAGCCTTATCTCGCCGACGAATACAGCCGCTATTTTCCCTCCGAGATGCGCGACGCGTTCGCCGATGAGATCGGTCATCATCAGTTGCGGCGCGAGATCATCGCGACGCAACTCGCCAACGCCATCGTCAATCGCGGCGGGCCGACGATCGTCGAGCGCGTGACGCAGACGAGCGGCGCCGCGGCGGTCGACGTCGCCGACGCCTATATCGCCGCCCGCGATTCGCTTGGCCTTCTCGATCTCAATCGCGCCATCGAAGCTCTCGACGGCAAGATCGGCGGTCAGCTTCAGCTCGACCTTTTCGCGCGCGTGCAGGACGCGCTGATCTCCTCTCTCGCCTGGTTCGTCGGCGCGCGCATCAGCGGCGACTTCGATCTCGCGCGCGACACCGATCTGATCAGCAGCGCCGTCGCATCGCTGCTCGGCGATGTCGACGACCTGTTGCCGGCGGACGACGCCGCCAGCCTGAAGGCCGATCGCGACAAACTCGTCGCCCAGCAGGTCCCGCCCGAACTCGCGGCGCGCTTGTCGGCTTTGAGCATCGTCACCGCGACTCCGGGCGTCGTGCGCACGGCGCAGGAGATCGGCCAGCCTGTCGCCGAGGTCATGCGCCGTCAGCTTCAGCTTGTGGATCTTCTGAAGCTCGATGCGGTGCGCGCCAAGGCGCGCGCGGTGTCGGCGCGCGACGAGTATGAGCAGCGCGCCCGCGATCAGGCGCTCGCGGCGATCGATGACGCGCAGACCCGCCTCGTCGCGACCGTGGCGTCGATGGGCGCCGACTCGATCGAGGGCTGGCGCACGGAGCGTAAGCGGGCGCTCGACGCCGCGCAGGACGATATCGCCGGATTCATCTCCGGCGAGCCGGGCCTGGCGCGGCTCATCGTGGCCGCCAATTCGATCAGCGCGCTCGCCGCGCGCTGATCAGGCGCTCACGCTTCCTCGCGAGACAGGAGGGGCAGGCCGTCAGTGGCGGAAATGGCGCATGCCGGTCAGCACCATCGCGATGCCGGCGGCGTCGGCGGCCGCGATCACCTCCGCGTCGCGCATCGAGCCGCCAGGCTGGATGACGGCGGTGGCGCCGGCGTCGATAATCGACTGGAGGCCGTCCGCGAACGGAAAGAAGGCGTCCGACGCGGCGACGGCGCCGCGCGTCCATTCCTCGCTCTCGCCCGCCGCGCGGGCCGCCTCGACCGCCTTCCAGGCGGCGATTCGGGCTGAATCCACGCGGCTCATCTGTCCCGCGCCGACGCCGACCGTCGCGCCGTTCCTGGCGTAGACAATGGCGTTCGATTTCACATGCTTCGCCACCTTGAATGCGAAGCGCAGGTCGCTCATCTCGGCCGCCGTCGGGGGGCGCCTAGTCGCGACGACGAGCTTCGACTCGTCGAGATCGGCCGCGTCGCGATCCTGCGCCAGCAGCCCGCCTGCGACGCTGCGCACGACAAGGCCGGGCTGCGCCGCGTCGGGCAGTCCTCCCGCGAGAAGAAGACGCAGATTCTTTTTCGCGGCGAACGCCGCGATCGCGTCGTCATCGGCGTCCGGCGCGATGACGACCTCGGTGAAGAGGCGCGCGATCTCCTCCGCCGTGGCGCGGTCGAGCCCGCGGTTGAGCGCGACGATGCCGCCGAAAGCCGAGACGGGATCGCAGCGCAGCGCTTTCGCATAGGCGTCCGCCAGCGAGGCGCCGACGCCGACGCCGCAGGGATTGGCGTGCTTGACGATGACGCAGGCGGCCTCGCGCGCGGCGTCGAACTCCGCCACGCATTCGAAGGCGGCGTCCGTGTCGTTGATGTTGTTGTAGGACAGTTCCTTGCCCTGAAGCTGGCGCGCCGTCGCGACGCCGAAGCGGCGCTCGGCCGTCTTGTAGAAGGCGGCGGCCTGATGCGGGTTTTCGCCGTAACGAAGAGGCTGGGCCAGCGCGCCGCTGAAACTGCGCCATGCCGGCGTTGGCTCGCCCGCCTCGCGCGACAGCCACTCGGCGATCGCCGCGTCATAGCTCGCCGTCCGCGCGAACGCCTTGGCCGCCAGCCGCTTGCGCAGCGCCAGCGTCGTCGCGCCGTCATGCGCCTCGAGTTCCGCCAGCACCGCCTCATAGTCGGCCGGGTCGACCACCACCGTCACGGCGTCGAAATTCTTGGCCGCGGCCCGGATCATCGCCGGCCCGCCGATGTCGATATTCTCGACGCAATCCTCGAACGGAGCGCCTTTCGCCAGGGTCTGCTCGAACGGATAGAGATTGACGACGAGCAGGTCGATCGGCTCGATCCCGTGCGCCAGCATCGCGGCGCTGTGCTCCGGATTTTCCCTGACCGCCAGAAGCCCTCCATGGATGCG
>Ga0097679_1003138_pt1 | contig 12445 bp, 15 predicted proteins | sample ThiBiot_500_biof_2_FD_72848 | JGI IMG/M metagenome (GOLD analysis project Ga0097679, IMG submission 72848) | Wastewater bioreactor microbial communities from Cape Town, South Africa - Thiocy_cont_500_biof - 1398105538000 (version 2) (version 2) ...
AAGCTTCTTCTTGAGCGACATGCGATCTAAGCTTTTCACCGGAAGACTTGCGAAAAGTTCGATACGGCGCTGCAAGGTCAACAACGCCTCCCGGAAAGCTGACTCGACAGCAATTTCGGAACCCGTCACCGCTGCCGGATCTGGCACGCCCCAATGTGCCGTCATCGGTTGTCCCGGCCACGCCGGACAGATTTCGTTGGCGGCGTTGTCGCAGACAGTAAACACGAAATCGAGGTCCGGTGATCCAGGCTCGGCAAATTCGTTCCAGCTTTTGGATCGCAGGTTGTCGGTCGGGAAACCCAGCCGGTTGAGCAAGGCGAGCGTGTGAGGATTTACTTCACCCTTTGGGTCAGAGCCGGCAGAATAGGCTTTAAACTTTCCTCCGCCGATCTTGTTGAGGATGGCTTCGCCGAAAATCGACCGAGCCGAGTTTCCGGTGCAGAGGAATAACACATTGTAGGGTCGGTCGGGGGATTGGGTTCGCATGAGATTCTCCTAAAGTCGAGGCAGATGTTGTTGGGAACGAATTAATGGCGCCGTTGGCGCGGCAGACCGCGCGCAGACGATGATTTCACTGGTATAGTGTTGGACGATTGACGGGGTCGTGCAGCCAAAGGCCCACAAATTTCGGGATGGCCGTCGCAGCAATCTTGAACAAGAAAGATCAAAAGATCGCGCATCGTGTCGAAGTTCGCGGCATAGATGATTGAACGTCCATCCCGGCGTGCGGTGACAAGCCTGGCATTGGAGAGAATGAGCAGTTGGGCTGACAGGGTATTTGCGGGCGTATGAAGCTGCCGCGCGATTTCGCCGGCCGCGATCCCCGCTGGACCGACAGCGACAAGAAGTCGAAAGACCTCAAGACGCGACTCCTGAGCGAGCGCAGACATACCCTTGATTACTTCGCCTGATGCCACGACGCGCATAGGATGAAGGTCTATTGTCTTGGGCTTTGCCTGCAATTTCCGCCCCTTATTGTCCGCCTGCCAGCCCACGCTCGTACCAACCGCGCGACGCCCGCACGATGCGAACGACCGTTAACATGACGGGCACTTCGACCAGCACACCCACAACCGTCGCAAGCGCAGCGCCGGACCTGAACCCGAACAGCGCAATGGCCGTGGCAACGGCTAGTTCAAAGAAATTACTAGCGCCGATCAAAGCGGAGGGACCGGCCACGCACCAATCCACCTTGAGCGTGCGGTTAAGCCAGTAAGCAAGACCCGCGTTGAAATACACCTGTATGAGGATCGGCACTGCCAGCATAGCGATGACCAGCGGCTGCTTGACGATCTGCTGGCCTTGGAGCCCGAACAGCAGGACCAGCGTGAGCAGAAGCGCACAAAGGGACAATGGCCCCAAGATGCGCAAGGTGCGATGCAGCGCGCCTGGGCCGCCGCTCCGCAAAAGGTAGGCACGCCACAATTGGGCGATCACTACCGGGATCACGATATAAAGGACAACGGACAAGATCAGCGTGTTCCAGGGAACCGTGATCGAGGATAGGCCCAACAGCAACCCTACAATCGGCGCGAAGGCGATTACCATGATGGAATCGTTGAGCGCCACCTGGCTCAAAGTGAAATGCGGTTCGCCATCCACCAGATTCGACCAGACGAACACCATCGCGGTGCAAGGAGCGGCGGCAAGCAGAATCAAGCCAGCGATATAGCTGTCAATTTGCCCCGCCGGCAGGAATGGGCGAAACAGCGTGCCGATGAAAAGCCAGGCCAGCAACGCCATTGAAAAGGGCTTGACCAGCCAGTTCACGCCGACCGTGGCGGCGATACCGCGCCAATGGGCGCCCACTTCGCGCAAAGCCGCTGGGTCAATCTTAAGCAGCATCGGAATGACCATGAGCCAGACCAGCACCGCGACCGGCAGGTTAACTTGCGCGACAGTGGCGTCACCAAGAACGTGAAACGCCCCTGGCAACGTCTGGCCCAGAACGATGCCGGCGACGATGCAGAGCGCCACCCAAAGGGTAAGCCAGCGTTCAAAAAGCCCGAGGCCGGAAGGTTTCGCCATAGCGCCTGCGGAGGCTGTCGTGTCCGTCATTTCAGGGCTCCACTGGTCTTGATGCGGCGGCCCTGCTCATCCACCACCTTTTCCCCATCCTCCTTGACGAAGGCGCCCTTCTGCGATTCCGGCAGGATGTCCAGCACTTCTTCCGAAGGCCGGCACAGCTTCACGCCCAGGGATGTGACCACGATGGGCCGGTTGATGAGGACGGGATGCACCAGCATTTCGTCAATGAGCTGGTCGTCGGTCCATTTGGGATCGTCTAGACCCAATTCGTCATAGGGCGTCCCCTTGCGCCGCAACAGATCGCGCACGCTGATGTGCATACGCTGGATGAGATTCACCAGCGTTGCGCGGCTGGGTGGGGTCTTCAGATACTCGATGATCGCCGGCTCGATACCGGCGTTGCGTATAAGCCCCAGAACATTGCGGGAGGTGCCGCAATCGGGATTGTGATAGATAGTAACGCTGCTCATGGGGATGTTCTCAAGCTCGTTTGGCGCCGGTTAGCAGCAACCTGTCTTGACGGCGGTTTCAGTGCGGGTCGCAGGGGTGCAGCAGGCCGACTGCTTGGCGGCGGGCTGGGTCATGGACGGCGGCTCACAGCAGTTCACGCCCGACTTTTCGCTGCCGGCGCGCTCCTGGCCATAAACCGTGCTTTCGCCGTGGGTGAAGAAGGTTTCCCACACCACGCCTTGCGGATCGGTAATCCATTGCTTGTCGCTATTGGCGTAGCAGCAGGTGGTGGCCTCTTCTTCGATCACCGGCCGTTCGGCCTGCGCCAGCCGGCCGAACACTTCGCCGAGTTCTGCCTCGTTTTCGACCTGAATGCCTAGATGTTCGATGCCGGCTGCATGACCGCGCTTGGAGATGGCGAAGTTCACTCGCGGGTCTTCCAGCATCCACTTGGCATAGTCGGGCTTGCTGATAGAGGGTTCTGTCGCAAACAGGGTGGAATAGAAACGAACGGACTGAGCGATGTCTTCGACTGAGACATGGACGTGAAGGCGTTTCATGCGGATTTCCTCTTGCTAGTGTCGCCGGTCAGGACCGGCGACTGTGCGGGGTTACAACTGCTGCCGCAGACGCTGTCGCCCCCACAGCAGTTCTCGGTGAGATAGCCGACCAGGCCATTCATCGCGGCATAGTCCGCGGAATAGATCAGTTGGCGGCTCACCCGGCGTTGCGTCGCAAGACCGGCGCGGACAAGACCCTGCGTGTGAAAGGTCAAAGACGATGGAGGCACGCCCAAGCGTTCGGCTATTGCACCGGCTGAAAGACCCGCAGGCCCCGCTTCGACCAACATCCGGTAAATTGCCAGCCTGTGTTCATGAGCCAGCGCCCCAAGAGCTTCTACGACCTGTTCGATTTTCACGGTCAACCTTCCGATCTTTCGACGATATTCATAATATCGGCGCCGAAGCCTCATCTGTCAACGACTATACGACTAATATCGTATAGATAATCTGTTCGAGAGCCTCTTTTCCGAATAAGCCTTTGTCTTGGAAGTATATTCTCATGGGCGGGCGTCAGTCCGGAGTTCTGAGAAGACCGCAGCCAGCAGCAGTTTCGTTGCAGGGCACTTGGGAAGGATGCGTGACGGTGTAGATGGTCCAACCCATCATCGCGCAGGCAAGCATCGCCAGAGCCAACCACATACAGCGCCAGAACATTACCGCTCCTCATCGTGGATCACTCCAGCATGTAGCCAGCCGACCGGATGGTGATGATCCGGTCGGCGCCGCCATGCGCCATGAGCGCCTGCCGAAGTCGTAGAATGTGCATATCCACAGTGCGCCGACGATGCGCCCCGTCACTCCAGATCGCAGCCGTCAAATCTTCTCGGCTATGCACGCAACATGGATGTTCGAGGAAAAAGCAGAGAAGCCGATATTCCGTCGGTCCCAAATGCACCGTGGCTCCAGCGCGCGTAACCCGATAGGCATCCAAGTCCACACGAATATCGCCATAACGCAGGACAAGACTTTCGGAGAATACAATCCGTTGGTGCGTCCAGTTTCTGAAGCTCTCGCTCTGGAGCCCCGCGCTCATAGTCCTTATCCCTGTCGCGTCGCGGATGGAATATCTCCGCGCGCCAGAAAGCGCGCTTCCTCCGCGATATTGGTCGCATGATCGCCGATACGTTCTAGGCTCTTGCCGACAAACAGCGATTGAACACCACCCGCCACATCGGACGATCCAGATTGGATACGCGCGATCACGGCATGAAACAGGTCGTCATAAAGGGCATCTGTGGTCTGATCTTGGCGGCTGATCTCTCCGGCCAAGGCTTCGTCCTTTTCCTTGAACGCCCGCAACGATTCGTCGAACATGCCGCTCACCGACTTGTGCAGCCGTGTTATCAGGTCTGCGATTTCAGGATCGGGGGCAGCTTCCTTCGCCAATGACAAGGCCCGCTTGGCGATATTCTTGGCGTGATCGGCCGCCCGTTCCAGATCCCCGGCGATATGCTCCACCGCCAGGATGAGCCGCAAATCCGAAGCTACCGGCTGATGACGAACAAGGGCGTCCAGTGTGCGTGCGACAATCGCGTTCTTGAGATTGTCCACCTGCAAATCGTTTTGGATGAGTTGATTGGCGGCGGAAGGGTCGCGCTGAAGAAACACCTCTGCGGATTTCTCCACCATGCCGCTGACGTAATCGCCCATCTCCACGATGCGCGTGACCAACTCGTTCAGCGACTGGTCGAACGCCTTGAGCGTGTGGCCACCTCCCAAAACGACGTTCGGGACGTTCGAGGTTTGGCTTTTTTCATCATCAACCATTGTCGTCCCTCTTTCCGATTGCTGTCATCTGTTGAACCGCAGGTATTCGTCGCGGCCGAGCGCATCGCGCAGATCGTCAACGTGATTGCTGGAGCCGGAATATTCATAGGCGTCGCCGCCCGGCACCGGCCGGAAGCCTTCGCAGACAAAGCTTGCGGCCCGCCGGATTCGCTCCAGTGCGGCCAACCTATCCTGCGCAACTTGCTTGATCGTCACGCTCAACCTTTCCCCGCGGCCACTCACCCGAAGCGGCCGGTGATATAGTCTTCCGTCTGCTTCTTGTCGGGCTTCTGAAACATCTTCTCGGTCCTGCTGAACTCGATGAGTTCGCCCAGATACATAAAGGCGGTGTAGTCGGACACGCGCGACGCTTGTTGCAGATTGTGGGTCACGATGACGATCGTGTAATTCTGCGATAGTTCTGCGATCAGTTCCTCGATCTTGCTGGTGGAGACCGGATCGAGTGCCGAACACGGCTCGTCCAGCAGCAACACTTCCGGGTCGATCGCTAAGGCGCGTGCGATGCAGAGCCGCTGCTGCTGCCCGCCGGACAAACCCATGCCGGGCCGATGCAAGCGATCTTTGACTTCATCCCACAGCGCCGACATTTGCAGGCTGTATTCCACCCGCTGATTGAGAATCTTCCGGTCATGCACGCCGTTGAGCCGCAGGCCCGCTGCCACATTCTCGAAAATGGACATGGTGGGGAACGGATTGGGCTTCTGGAAGACCATGCCCACGCGGCGGCGCACCTGGGTGACATTCACCCTCGGCCCATACAAGTCCTGTCCGTCGAGCAAAATCTTTCCTGTCACCGATGTACCGCGCGTAATTTCGTGCATCCGGTTCATGCAGCGCAGAAGGGTGGATTTGCCACAGCCGGATGGACCAATCATGGCCGTGACCGCCTGTGCCCTGATGTTGAGAGTCACATTCTTTACGGCGTGCGCCTTGCCGTAATAGGCATTGAGCGCAGCGACCTCGAGGATGGTCTTTCCGGTCTGTTCCGGCTCAAGCTCGATATGGGCAGTTGGGAGTTGGTCAATCATCAAGCCGGCTCCTAAAAGCCAGTCGCGTCAGCGTGCTGGCGACAAAAACAATGAAAACGAGGATCAGCGAGGCGGCCCAGGCTTGTGCGTGCCAATCGTCATAGGGTGCGGTGGCATAGCGGTAGATTACCAGCGGCACAGTGGCGATGGGCTTGGCCAGACTGACGTTCCAGAACGAATTGCCAAACGCCGTGAACAGCATGGGCGAGGCTTCGCCCAGCGCGCGCGCAAAGGCCAGCAGCAGGCCAGTCATCAAAGCCCGCGAGCAAGTTGGCAGCACGATACGAAGGATTGTTTTCCAGACCGGCACCCCTAAAGCCAGCGCGGCTTCCCGAATTTCGCCTGGCACCAATCGCAATGCCTCCTGGGCCGAGATCACCAAAATCGGAATCATCAGGAAAGCGTAGGCCACGGAGCCGGAGAAGGCCGAGAATGAGCCCATCGGTTGCACAACCATCGCGTAGGCAAACAGCCCCACGACAATGGCGGGCACGCCTGTGAACACGTCGGCGAGGAATCGGACAGACCAGCCCAGCCATCGGCTTTGATATTCATTGAGGAAAATGGCGGTACCGATGCCGATGGGCACCGCCATTAGGGACGCGATGCCGACCACGATCAGGCTGCCCACCAGGGCATTGGCGATGCCGCCGCCGCCCTGGCCGACAGGCGTTGGCAGCGAGGTCAGAAAGCTCCAACTGATATAGCCGTAACCCTGATAGACTACATAGCCGAGGATGACGGCGAGAACGGAAATCGTAAGAGCCGTGCTGGCGAGCATGAACACCCACACGAACTTGTCGAGAAACAAGCGCCAGGCCAGACGGATATTGTCCTTGCGGTTCATGGTCATTCCAGAATCCCCACCTGGCCGCGCGAAAGACGCCAGATCAGAAGCTGCGACAGAAGACCGAGAAGGATGGTGATGCCGAACAGGACCAGGCCGACATAGATCAGCGAGGAGACATAGAGATTATAAGTCGCCTCGGTGAACTCGCTGGCTATCTGGCTCGCCATGCTGTGAACCGGATCGAACAGCGAAGTGGGAAGCCGGAAGGCATTACCACCAACCAGCGTGACCGCCATCGTTTCGCCAACGGCGCGGCCCAAGCCAAGAACCACGGCGCCGACCAGGCCCACACGGGCGTAAGGTAGCACGGCTTTCCAGACCGCCTCCCAGCGGGTCGCTCCCAAGGCAAGCATGGCCTCCATTTGGGCGCGCGGCACGGCGCGGAGAAGATCCCGCGAAATCGCCGTGATGATCGGCGTAATCATGATGGCAAGGATTAGCCCTGCGCATAGCACGCCGACGCCATAGATGGCGGGGCCGTCGAACAGTGGAAACCAGCCGAAATGGGCTTTCAACCAGATTTGCCATGTGCGGACCAGCGGCACGAGGACGAACAGGCCCCATAAGCCGAATACCACGCTGGGGATCGCTGCCAGCAGTTCGATGAGATAGGAAAGCGGATTGCGCAGCCAGCGCGGCGCATAGATTGCCAGGAAGATCGCCGATGCGAGACTGATGGGAACCGCTATGAGGATGGCGAGAAACGACTTGGCAAGCGTCCCTACGATGGTGGGCAGGGTGCCGAATATCTCGGCTACCGGATCCCAGGTCATGCCGACCAAGAAATGCCAGCCGAACTTCTGTATGGATTGCCAGGCGCCATGAACCAGATAAACGACCAGCAGTACGGCAAGGATGATAACGAAGATCGAAAAGCTCTTGGTGATGGCGTAGAAAATCTTGTCGCCGCGGGTTCCTTGATCGCGCCGCGCAGCGTGATCCGAGGGTGAACGCGGTAGCGGGTCCAAGACCTTCCAGGGCAGCGAATCGAGGGCACGTTCCGCGACGCTTTCGGCTGTTTTGTGAACCATATTATCCTGCCGATTGTTTATGAGCATCGTGTCGGCGGGTTCCCGAAAAAAAGGAAGCCCGCCGGACGATCAAACGCCGTAATCAGTTGCTGGCAAGAACCGGCTTGCCGCCCACAGTGATCTGCTTCACCAGATCTTCGGCCTTGCGCACGGCCGCCGGCGCGAGCGGGGCATACAGCAGCGCCTTGCTGTAGTTCTGGCCGTCATGGATCATCCACCTGGCCATATGCGCCACCGCATCGGCGCGGGCCGCATCCTTTTGGTTGGTGTAGATTAAGAGCCAGCTAAAGCCAGAGATCGGATAGGCATAGGGATTGGCGCTGTTGGGAATCATGATCTTCATGTCGTCAGGGAGATCGGGCACGTCGGCGGCAGCAGCCGCGCCCGGAAGCGAGGGTGGCAGGAAGGTGCCGGCCTTATTGCGCAGAAGTGCCCACGGCATGTTGTTCTGCATGGCGTAGGCCAGTTCAACGTAACCGATGGCGCCGGGAATCTGGCGCACCTGGTTGGCGACGCCCTCGTTGCCCGCGCCCCCGATGTCACCGGGCCAGTTCACCGAGGTCGCGGTGCCGACCTTATCCGACCATTCCTTGGAGACCTTGGAGAGATAGTCGGTGAAGATGAAGGTCGTGCCCGACCCGTCCGAGCGATGCACCACGGCGATGTCGAGGTCCGGCAGCGCCACCTTCGGATTGATCGCACTGATGCGCTTGTCGTTCCACTTGGTGATCTTCTTGAGATAGATGTCGGCGAGAATATCGGGGGTGATCCTGACGGCACCCCGCGCAATGCCCGGCAGATTGTAAACGATCGCTTCGGCCCCGACCGTCACTGGAATGTGCAGCACCGGGCCGCCGGTCGCCTGCTGCAATTGCTGTTCGGTCATGATGCCGTCGCTGGCGCCGAAATCCACCGTCATCTGCTGGAGTTGGCGGATGCCGCCACCGGAGCCGATGGACTGATAGTTCACCTGCACGCCGCACAACTTGTTGTAGGCATCGAACATTTTGGAGAACAGCGGGAAGTCGAAGGTCGAGCCGGCGCCGGTCAATTCCTTCACGCCCTTGGTCGGGCAATCTTTCGGCGCGGCTTGCGCGGCCCCACTGCCCACGAGCATCGCCGCGGCGAGCGCGATCCCCACATATTTCAAACGGATTTTCATCGTCCAACCCCTTTCCCAAAAGTCCGAACAAGCCGGACTGCGGTTCACACAACGGGCAGCGGATATGTCGAAACCTGAGCCGGGCCACCCCATCCCTCTCAAGTCGAAACCTCCGCGGCGCGCGCCACGCGGATGGTCGCGTGATGGAGCCGCGCGCCGCAGAGATCGGGTGTTGGCTATCAAACTAATTTCTATATGTCGAGACGGCTGGACATATCGAATCATTAGCAGAGCGGGAAACCGCTGAAAACCGGCGGCTGTCACAAAAAATTCGTGAGAATCCCAGGGCTTTGAAGCCGTCTCAGGCGGCGCTGCCGATCAGAGCCAGTTCGGTCGCTCCGTCCATCGCGCCGATTTCCGCGAGGCGCATCCTCGAAACGGTGGAATCGAGGCTTTCGATGGGCAGATTGACCAGGGCCGAGATGCGCGCCGAGAGCCGGCGATAGCTGTCCATAAAGGCGGCGCGCTTTTCCGTCTCCGACCCAATTAGCAGCGCCGGATCGGGGATGCCCCAATGCACCCGCAAGGGGTGATCCGGCCAATAGGGACAACTCTCGCCAGAAACGGCGTCGCAGACAGTTACGATGATGTCCATACGCGGCGCTTCCGCGCTGGCGAACTCGTCCCAACTTTTAGACCGGAAGTTGGGCGTGTCATAGCCGAGCGAATCCAGCAGTTCTATGGCGAATGGATGTGGCCTTTCCGACGGTTGGCTTCCGGCAGAGAAGCCGCGAAATCGGCCATGCCCTTCCCGGTTCACGATCGCTTCGGCCAGGATCGAACGTGCCGAATTGCCTGTGCATAAAAACAGGATGTTATAAGGCTGGCCGCCCTCATGGGCTGGGCGCTTCTGCGGAAACGCCGGTTGCCCGAACAGGAATGTCGGTGCGGCCGCCTCATCCAGCGATGAACCGAAATCGCTTAACATCATCTTGAGAACATCGCCGAGCTTATGTGCGCTTGCCGCGTAAATGATCGAGCGTCCCTCTCGTCGGCTGACGACCAGGCCCGCACGCTCTAGATGACTGACATGGGATGACAGGGTGTTGTGCGGCACGGCCAGCAGTCGCGCTATATCACCCGCGGACAGACCATAGGGCAAATAGCGCAACAACAACCGATAGGCTTCCAGCCGCGTCGGCTGCGCCAGCGCGTCGAAAAGCCGGACGACATCCTCTGAACTCAGGCGATCCTCTGCCACGCGAACCTCGATCTCAGATATTCCACAACAAAGTGAAATCGCAAGAATTCATGCAACCACGGACGGACAAGATAACATAGCGTATTCTATCATCTCACCGACAATGACGCCCTGCTACACTTAAAGTACGCTTTTGTGCGCTTATTTGCGATGGCTCTCCGCTATCAACGGCCCGTTATCGTGGTTTGAACTCGATGCCGGCGAACGCGCGGCCACTCCTCCATCTGTGTTCCTGGCAGCTGCGTTGCCTGTTTCCGCTGATCTAGCCACGCTTCGACTTCCGCTAGATCCCAAGCGACACAACGAGGTGCCAGATAAAACCGTTTGGGAAAGTCACCCCGCTGCTCCATTTCCCATATTGTCGTGGGCCCGAGGGGCACCATACGATGCAGTTCATCCCGGCGAATGGTTTGCCGCAAAAGCCGTCCGCCTTCGGGTGCAAGCCAACGCTTGGACCTGGCAATAGCATCATCAGCAGCTTCAGTTGGGCTGATTTGACCGCGATCGCCTTTGTTACCCTGAGCCGCTGGTATTACGTCTCTGTGTTCCATCCTACGTTTCCTTTCGCTCACTGGCGGGATGATGCGCCAGCAAACGGCATGGTTCACGCGACGGAGAACAGGAACGTACCCTCCTGGACCAAGACCGCACCTTTCTGTAGTGAAAGCAGGTCGGCCCGCCTATCCGGGTGGATGGAGAGCCGGCCTTCTCTCGCTTCCATTAGCCCATGCATCAAGCATGTCAGCCCATTCTTGCAGCATGTGCCTACGCTGCGGTTCGTACTCGGCTTTGTTATAGACGCCCCTTGAACCTCGATTGTCTTCATGGGCAAGGCATTTCTCGATCCAATCGCTATTGAATCCAGCCTCATGAAGAAGGGTTGAGCCGGTTCTCCTAAGATCATGCACCGTGAAGGGAAGCAAGGTCAGATTTGATGCCTTAGCGCGATCCAAAATGCCCATTGTTATGCGATTCAGGGTAGCGCGTGACATAGGCGCATCCGCGTCATAGCGAGACGGCAGGACGTAGCGCGAATTGCCAGCACAGGTCCGCAACGCGATGAAAATATCCAGGGATTGCCGCGAGAGATAAACATTGTGCGGTTTACGTCGCTTCATACGCTCTTTGGGAATGGACCAAACTGCACGTTCAAAATCTACCTCGCCCCACGTCGCGTCCAGCAATTCGCTTTTCCGCACCATCGTCAGCAAGACAAGCCGCAGCGCCAGGCGAATTGTGGGGAGCGTCGCAATTTGCTCCAACACATCCAACACGATCTTAATTTCCGATGGCGTAAGCGCCCGATCTTTAGGTACGAACGTCGCTATTGATGCTGGGCCCACTTCATCGGCTGGATTTCTGATCTTCTGTCCGTTGAGTTTGGCGAAGCCAAAGATTTGCTTCACGATGTCCCTTGCATGAATGGCGGTTGCTGGAGCGCCGCGAGCTTTGATCTTTTCGCAGAGGGCGCGCAGGTCGTCGGGTTCGATCTCGCTCAGAAGAAGATTTTTCCAATCAGGCAGTATGTCGCGGTCGAATATCGCCCGCCGCATGGAGCGGGTGCTTTCGGACATTTTCGCTTCTGCGAACCATTGCTTCCCGGCCTCCCCGAAGCTCGAAGCGATTGCGAGGCGGCGCTTCTCTCGCTGCTTTTCACGGGCTGGTGATTTCCCCTGGGAAACGACCTTGCGAGCTTCGAGGCACCTCTCGCGGGCCTCTGACAGCGAAAGCCCGTCCGTGCCGTAAGCCCCAAGGGTCAGGGTCTCCCGGCGCCCGTTTAAGCGGTAGTCGTATCGGAAGGTAATTGCGCCCGATGTTGAAACCGCGGCGTACATACCGTCGCGATCCGTGACCTTGTAGATTTTATCCTTAGGCTTCAGCTTCTTAAGGGCGAGATCGGTAAGCATTTCCAACTGACTTTGGCTGGATTTTTCGCCAAGATTCTACCGTCAAATCGCATACCGTCAAACTTTTCGCATTTTGCAATAAAATCAGTTGTTTAACTGAATTATTGGAGGGGAGCTTGCTCGGCTGCGGTGACGGTATTTGGGATTTGGCGGCGAGGCCAGGAAATTGGAACCGTCAATTCTGCCACCAAAATCGCTCGATTGGTCGAAGCGTTTTCGCAGGGAGGCGAAAGACAATTCCAAATTTATTCTATATATTTCAATGTGTTGCTCATTGTTCCAGTCGGGAGGCGCAACGAACCGAACGCTATGGAATCATTCCCACTCGATTGTGCCGGGGGGTTTGGAGGTTACGTCATAGACCACGCGGTTGATGCCGCGCACTTCGTTGACGATGCGGGTGGCGACGCGGGTCAGGAAGGCGTGTTCGAAAGGAT
>Ga0097679_1003153_pt1 | contig 12399 bp, 17 predicted proteins | sample ThiBiot_500_biof_2_FD_72848 | JGI IMG/M metagenome (GOLD analysis project Ga0097679, IMG submission 72848) | Wastewater bioreactor microbial communities from Cape Town, South Africa - Thiocy_cont_500_biof - 1398105538000 (version 2) (version 2) ...
AAAAATCATCATTTCAATTCGATTTCATTTCTCAACACTCTCAAATATTATTTTACAAGTTCATTAAATGGAGGTCGTTGTTCACGTTGATTACAATTGTTTGTCGTTTGGAATTCAACATTTTGTTGATCATGAGAATAATTTTCAAATAAACTTGGAAACTTCAAAAGAACAATTGAAGAAGAAGAGAAAAAACAAGAATTTGGTAATTTACATCATAAATTGATTCTAAAATGATTTTGGTCAATTGAAAATAAACTTGAATATTCGTTGGTTGCATTCGTAAACATTCTTTGAGGATAAAATAAGCACGAAACGATTGACCCGATGAGATTAATGATAAACCATAATTGTACCACGTTTGAAAATGTTCAAACGAGAAACGAAGAGCTTGTTCGTAACACTTTCAAATGTAATTCAATTGAATTCAATTGAATGATAACAAATGGAGACTTACATCGGATATTAAATGAAAAGCTTGTTTTCGAGAAAGATAAATGGAAATCAACGCAAGAATATTATATGCAGATTGATGACTTCGTTCTCGTTGAGCTTCATATTCGGGTTGCCAATCGAGAACAGCTTCATTTAATGTCGAACTTTGACCTAATAATAATAATAATAAAATTTCTTCATCCACATCTCGAGGAATAAATAATGCTCTACAATTAGTCATTCGTTTTTCTTTTCAACAAACAAATAAATTTTGTTTAGTTTTACTGAGAATTTCTTCGTTGAGGAATTAAACTATGATGATGGTGATGATGATGATGATGATGATGATGTTCATCTGTCGAATCGATTGATTTATAATTTCCTTTACAAACACATTTTAATAATAATTGTGCGTATTGTTTCATCAATGTCTAAAATTGAATTTCAATCGTATTTTTCAATGGACAATCGTGAAAACAAACTTGTCTCATTGTTTCCAAAGATTTAATATGAACATCTTTGATAAACGAACGAAAGATTTCAATTGCTGTTGATAAATTACTTCGAAAGGAAAAACAAATAGAAATCAAGAAAAAGAAAAGAACAAATGAAAAATAGAAACTTGTTGGAAGCGTGTAAAAGTGGTAAACGTTGAAAAGCTAATTCAATAAGAGAATTTTCAATATCTAAATTTTCATGATTTAAATGTTTGGATATTTCCATGGCATGATAATATTCTTTCGATAATTTACACGACCGATCAAATGATTGAACAACTTCATGAAAATTGTCATTATCTTTTCCTAAGAGAAGTCCATGAAGTGCGTAGACTTCAGCAAGTAATAAAGACGAACGATGAGGTTGTTCGTTTATATGTTTAGGAATACAATTCAATGCCAAATTCACATTTATTAAACATTTGTCATAATAACCTTGAGCATAATTTAATTTCGACAGAAGACATTGACTTTCGAATGAATGAAATGATTCAGTTGGTTTTAATAGATCTTCGAGTTTAGGTAGATGTTCTCGTGCATTTGTTATGTTTTTCGAATCAGTTAATGGATATTGTTGCAAATATAATTCTAATTCAGCTTCACCTTCCAAGAATTTCGAATATTCTTTAATAAAAATCAAAATAAATATAATCGATTATTGACGAGAAACAATCTTTTTACCTGATATTTTCGTTGATTTTAATTTATCAAGAATTTTCGTCCAATTTAATTCTAAACGATATTTTTCTAATTCATTATCTAATCGATGTTTTCCACTTGTTGACATTCTTCTTCTTCTTTGACAATCGAATAAACAAATCGAGACTTCGATTCTTCTTCTTCTTCTTTTGCAGAACAAAAATATCTTCTCAATTCATACCAATTAAATGTCGATTCATTTCTTTTTCTATAGATGTCACTCTTGAGTTGAGCAAAACATGAAGTTTTATTTTTATTGAAAAAGAAATTAAAAATCAGATAATAAAGAAATTGGAACAAAATATTGTTGTCCAAGAGTAGATTGAATCTCATCATTGACCATTGACACATTGTCGAAATGATTTCGATGATGATTAGTTTCAGATAATGTTATCGATCCCATAGAAAATCTAAAATAGAACATTTGTTTTCTTTTTGATTTCAATGAAAATTGAAGAAAATTGACTTGGATGAATTATGATTATCACTATTCGATGACAATTCACTTTCATTTCCATTGAAACACAAACATTTTCCAGTTAGATAAAAATAAATAAATAACAATAGACAAACAAGTAACACGATGATTGTTGCTGAAATAATTAACTAAAATTGAATATAGAATTCAAATAACAGAAGTCAAATCTCTTTGAATTTATTTTACAATATAAAAAAGGAATTGATTTGATTTCGATTGATTTTCAATGTGAATTTTAATCGTCGATGTCGATGTTGTTGTTGTTGCTGTTGATGATTGTTGTTGTTGTTGAAAAGAAAATTTGATCGGTGATCGAATAAGTTGAGGCCAACATGGATATTTATCAAAGCTTTTGAATGTCGAACATCGAATTTGAATTTGAATAATATTCCATTGTTGATCATTCGATTGATCACAAATCAATTGTTCATATTCTTTGTCAATCTTTCGAATAAATAACAAATAGAAATCGATATTTGTTCCCAATTCAATCAATTCCGATAGTTGAAATGGTTTATCATCGAAATCTAATTGATTGAGATATAATTTCAAATAACGATTTCCGTTCGATGTCGAACTAGCAAATAGAGAACTTAACCGACTTTTCGTTTGATTACGAAACAAACGAAAATGTTCGTATGTTGAAAATGCTAATGACAATGATAATGTTTGACATGTTGCAGATTGAGCAATCAAAGATTGAATATCGATGTATTTCGAACATTCATCTCCCGAACATTCGATCGTTCGATTATCACGAGTTTCGATTTGATAGAGACATTTGTTATTGTTCGATTCACAAGTTATCAATGAATTTTGAAGTAAAAAGAGAAGAGAGAGCAATGAAATAGTTTTGATGATCAACATCGTTTAGTGAATATTGAAAAGAAAGACAGAAGAATGTTTCTTTTGTCTGTCAAATCTTATCTTTGCTTCTTATTTTTCATTTGTCAAACATTCTTTTTCAAAGATAAAAACATCATTTGATTTCCAAAAAGATAATTAACCGATGATTTCTATGAATCTTTCTTTACAACGAGAACGGAAATGTTCACTTCAATTTCTCACTCATCGTTTCGTAAATCGATATGATTTCATTTGTCAAAAAAAGAAAACGCCGATTGTCGACACACATCTCTCAAAACAAAAAAAAAACTCGTCATGGGTGTTCTGTTAAAATCGTTGGTTTGTACAATGTTAACGATGTTGACATTGTATTCGATTTTAAATTTAATTGAAAATGTCGACGGACGATTTCTTTGGGATTTAAGTTCGTATTGTATTAATTATTGTTCACGTGTCAATGATCATCATTATCCACCGATTGGCGTTTGTTCGTGTCATCGAATTGCGTCGTTTCATCGACGAATGACTTTTGATCTTGATCATCCACCAAATCCATCTCAATAACATTTTTCTCCTCAACAATGAAAACATTTTCATTCTTTTCCATCGATTTATTTTCTTCCAAATTTAAATTCAAATAAAACAAAAAGGAAAAAGAATTTTTTTTTGCTTTTTTTCTCTTAATAAGCAGCATCACAGATGGGAATTGCTTTATAAACTTGTTGATCATATCGATCGGGATATGCTGATCGTTGAACTTCTTGTGCTGCTGTTCCAACACTGACATCTTGCCAATTACTAATTGCTTGTAAAGCTGAATAGAATTTGCGAGCACTTGTCACAGGATTCATACAATCATACACTGTTCCCCAATAAACAGGTCGTTGTTGAAATAATCCAACACTATCATAATCAGATCCTATATTCAATCAAACAACAACAACAATTTTATCTTTCGAAATTTGTGAATTTGAAATGAAAGCTGACCAACAGCATCGTAATCATAATTCAATGATTCAGGAACATTGACATTGGCATAATTGAGAATATTCGATTCAACAAGAACAGTTACCATGGCCACTTGACATCCACGAATTGGCATTCCAACTTGACGAGCTTGTTGAGCGATAATTCGAGCATAATTCGATTGTCTTTGATTTAAATAAGGAAGGTTGGGTCCACCACCGCCAGTACAACATTGAATATCATCGCCACCAGGACAACGATTGGCAGGATCTGATGCTCCCGAACAAGTCCACACCGGTTGACATGTTCCGTTCTTGCCAGCAGTACTCACACAATTTGGATATGTACAACACTGTCATTGACAACAACAAAAACGGACTCATTTCTATGTTTTTCAATGGAAAAGTAAATATTACTTGAATTGAACTCTCGCCTGGACAAAGATTTCCAGGGTCGGACACTCCTCCACTTGCTGTACAAGCTTGAGTATCGATACAAACTCCACTTCGATCATTCGATGCTAAACATATTCCATAACCGCCATGACTTACATCGATCGATATCCAAATTAACAATAAACAAAAATTATTTTTCATTTTTACTCTACAAAATCTCGAATTAATTCGAGATTTTTATTTATAGAAAATGAATTTGATGATATGAGAAATGTGAACATCTGTTCGTTTGTTTTTTTTTTGTCTTGAGACTCATTGAAAATGATAAACATCTGTTGAGGGTTTATGTGCTTTCGATTTGTTATTTTATTTTGAAATTGTTCGTTAACAAACAAATCTTATTGAAACATTATTCGCTTTTTTTTTGTGTTCGAGAGGAAGAAGGAATTCGCAAATTTAATTGTCAAATGAATCTTGTTCGCAAACATTGACAGCTAATTGAAGTCGAGCAGCCAAATCACCAAAATAATAATAATAAGCTTTGTTTCTCGAACAGAATGATCCGTAATGACGAGGAATGATTTCATTTTCATGATTACCCATACAACGAACTGAATTTAAGAATTCTTTGCATCTTGTCGGATATTTATCATCAAATGAATAATGACATTTACTCAATGTTTGATGACTTAAATGGGATGGACGACAATTTTCATCTGAAATTCATTTTCAACCGATTCGATTTGTCAATGTTGAACAACAATAACAACTTACTTTTGTCGACAGAACACGAACTCATTACTAATTTCCAATAGATCTTTGAATATTCATATGAAAATGGATATCGATCGAATGAACAAATATCATTCACATCAAATATCGAAAATAAACAATGACGATACGACGCACTTTCATTGTAAGCCCTTTTTTTTATCAACAAAACAACAGAAGTCAAATGAATAACAACGAAAAGTAAAAACACAAACTGGCAAAGTAATGATCCTTCCATATAATACGCATTCTCAGCAGATGTTGCATCGATATTTGAATCGATATGTTCTTGGTAACATCGAAGCATATGCAAATTGACCGTATTCTCATCACATTTTTCATTCAATATTGTTTTTCCTAAACACAATTGACGATTTTTCTTTTCGTTTCAAAATCAATTTGAAGTTTTTACCGTGAACAAGAAGAAGATTAACGAATATTGGTAAAAACAGAAGACTTTTACAGATCATTGTTGGAGATTTTCGAAGACAATTTCAATATGAGATTAGTTCTAAGCAAAGAAAATGATTATACCAAACGGAACGACAACAACAACTATTTTGAAGAAAAAAAAGAAGAAAAAAAAAGAAGAAAAAAAAAGAAACAGCTTTCGTTTAAAATAAGAACACAAAGAAATTATTTTTGTTCATTATTCAATAGATTCGTTAGAATTTCTAAGAAAACATGTCGATGACAATAAATAAATAGACAAATCTATTCTCCTCTTTTGACTCAACATAATCGCACACACACGTACTTTTCTTCTTCTTCTTCTTTTACAATTGAAATCCTTCGCAGACAAATTTGTTCTATTGAAAATTTATCTGAATTATTCATCTCTACGAGTTCCATCTACAAATTAATAACAAATCTCAATCGAAAACACAAAACAAAGCGACTCATCAGTCTATTCATCGTTCTTGACAACTTATCTGTCAATTCTCTCACATCAAACTAACAAAACAAAAAAAAGGAAGTCGTATTTTTCAATCACACAGCGGATACACACAACTAGTCGTTTTCTCTTGATTATAATCTTTCAACTCATCATCAATGAAAATAACACATAGAAATCTTCTTCCACACTATCATTTATCTTCAATTACAATTCAACTTTCGACTACAGAAATTGACATCGTTCTCATTACTTTCTTAATCAATCATACCACTTCCATTTTTTCTTTTTTTTTACTTCAATAAACTTTCGATGGTTCACATTTATTTGAAAACACAAAGAAACAAAACAAAACAAAAACAAAGTGTTTTTCATTGAAATGAAAACATTTTCAAAGAATTATCTGCTCCTCCTGAAAGAATCAAATCTTGTTGAGACCAATCAACACAAAGAACACGATCATCATGTCCTTGAAGATCATACAGAGGAGCTTTCAATGAACGAGTATCCCATAGTTTCACCAAACTATCATAGGAACCAGATACAAATAAATGTTCATTTGTTCGAGACCACATCACACTTGGAACCCATTGACTATGCGATGAATATGTTGAACGATGAACATATCCTTCTACAACAACAACAACAAAACAAAACAATTACATTTTATTAACTGAAAATAGTCAAACCTTGAACACGTGTATCATAAAGACGAATGAATCGATCAGTAAAACCACAAAGTAATAGACCATTCACTGGAGAAACATCAAGTGATAACGCTGCTTTACCACATTTCTAAACAAACAAAAAATAGCATATCCAAATTTGCTTAGTTTTTTTTTTTCAATAAAAATTTACAAAAGTTTGTGTCGATTGTAAAGTATCCATATTCCATAGTTTAATTGTTTGATCCCATGAACATGATGCTAATTCATTTGAACTTGTCCAACCAATTGACGAAACATTCTCTTGATGAGCATTGATTGTCACACGACATTCTTTACTTTTCTCTTCTCCTTCGTTTTCTACAAAACAAAATCAATCAAAATAAAAGAGAAAAGTGAAAGTGATCGTGTCACCTAGCCCCCACAATTTAATCGTCTTATCAAAAGATCCCGAAGCAAAAAGCGTTTTTTGTGCAGCTAATGTTTCGACAGTTCCTTGATGTCCTTTGCAAGTGATCAATGATTGAACATTGTTTTTATTTTGATCATATTTCCAAATGAGAATATTTTGATCGTGTGATCCACTTAGAAACTGATGTTGACCTTCATCCGATTCAAGAAAAACAACACATCTCACAGGTCCATTGTGACCTGGAAGGCTTGTTAACGATTCGCCTTGATTATTCCATAAATGAACTTTGGAATCATAGGAACCAACAACGATTGTATCGCCTAACAAACGACAACAAGACACCCAATCATCGTGAATCAATGCATCTTCGGGTTCAGGCGATGGGAACTTTTTTATATATTCGATTTCAATCGTTGATTCAAGTAACGATTCATCTTTTTCTTTGATATGTTCTTCTAATGATAAACGAATCAATTGATTTAAACAGAGAAAATCAAATGAAACACGAGATAATTCTTTCGCTGATACTAAACAAAATCAATTGTCACTTTTGGTGTCAAACAAATGAATGTAAAACCTGTTGGTTCTAATAATCCTTTGAGAATAGCTTCTAATTGAGCATTTGTCGATGAAGATGGAATCACAATTGCTGTATCAGCAACTGAATATCTAATTTACAAGTCAAACAATTCGTTTTTTTTTTGTTTTCCATTCGTTTGTTTTACTTGTCTAATTTGGTGACGAATTTCACTTGAATGGACATGTTCAACGAATATCTTTTTCTTTTACCAAATTCAACTGAAAATTAACTAACTAACGAACTGATTGACCAACAAGTAAGTACATCGATCTTCCAACCAGTGTTAGGCCAATTCCACCAAAAGATGTCGCTACTTTACTACGCCTTCTCATTTTTTAGTTTCTTGATTTTTTTATTTCAAAACAAATAAAAATGAAATTGAAGTTTAATTGTGTTGAGAAAGAAGAAGTTGTTGTAGAATAGCATTTCGAAGAAGAAGAATCGCTTCGTCGATTTCTTGTTCAGTTGTCATCGAACTTGTCGATAAACGAATTGTTCCCTGAGCCAATTCATCTGATAAACCAATGGTTTGAAGTGTAGTTGAAATGATTTGTTGTTTAGAATTTTCATGACAAGCACTTCCAGTCGAAAAAGCTAAATGATGTTTTAATTGTTGAACTAATTGTTTGGCATCGATCGATTTCAATGATAAACTCAATGTATTCGGTAGACAATGAGTTAGATCACCGTTGATTCGAATGAAATCTTTGTCGAACGAAGAAAATTGTTGAATTAGACCTTGATAGAGTTTGTCTCTCGTTGATTTCATTTGTTGAATTCTTTGTTTGAGTTGATTTTTATCTGAGATTAATTGCGAAGCTTTAGCTAAACCGAGAATAGCCAAGAGATTTTCAGTTCCAGGTCGACGACCCGATTCATGATTGGCTCCAAAAAGAATCGGTTCCAATTGAATTCCTTGTCGAATATAAAGTGCACCGATACCTTTGGGTCCATGAAATTTATGTGAACAAATTGTTAAGAGATCGACGCCAAGTTGTTGAACATCAACAAATGTTTTTCCAATTGATTGTGATGCATCTGTATGAATACAAATGTCATTCGATTGACATTGACGAACAATTCGAACGATTTCTTCGATCGGTTGAATACTTCCGATTTCATTATTCGAATGCATAATACTGACGAATCTCGTTTCTGGACGAATCAATTCACGGAGATCGTCGAGATCAACGATTCCATTCGATCGGATTTTGACAAATGAAATTTTCATGAGATTTTCATTGGATTTTTGTAAAGCTTTGAAAGTATTTAAAACTGACGGATGTTCAAATGGAGTTGTGATGATATGTTGAATTTCTTGATTTAATAAATTTGGTCGAAGAATTCCTTGAATAGCTAAATTATTTGACTCAGTTCCACCACTTGTAAAAAGAATTTCATTGGCATGTTTTGCATTGATACACGATCGAATTGATTCTCTTGATTCTTCGATCAAATTCTTCGATTTCAATCCGCATAAATGCGATGAACTTGCATTTCCAAATGAATTTGAATATTTTAAATAATCAATCATCGATTCAACAACTAACGGATGTTCATGTGTTGTTGCATTATTATCTAAGTAAATTATTTTCTTAACTCCATTCGACTTTCCATTGGAAATCAATTCGAACGACATCGTCGTTTTTACTACGATTTAATTTCAAATGAATTATTTGCTATTCGTCCTTGTTGTGCATATGACGCATTTTTTTTCTCTTTCTATTCTTGTTTCAGAATGACGATGACGTGGCTAAAAATTAACATGTGCATTCATTCATCCTTTTCTTTGCTTTCCTCTAGAAGGTTAACCCAAGATCAGAATAATAATGACGTCACTTTTCTATGAAATACCCAAAGACATCGATCTTCATGTAATTTTAAATCAGTTATTTGTATGGAAAACAAATCTTTTTGAAATTACTTATATAGCGAAAAAAAGATCAGAAGAATAAATCTTTATTTGTTCATCAAATGACAAATTTATATAACTCGTTCGAGTGTCAAGAGAGTATGCAATTCTTTTTTCATGTCCTTTGCTTCTTTTGCTAAACGATCATATTGAGCAGTTTCTTGATCAGATCATTTTTCGGTCTCAGCAGCCATTTTATCTATTTTAAATCTTATATCATGACTTCAAGTGCCAATCGACTTTTCTAAAAAAAATAAAAATTCATGTATTAGAATTATATTTGAGAGAAACTGAAATTTTCTGTATCATGCCTTGTCCGCAGAAAATGTCACATTTGGAGTAATCAGGTCGAATATTCTCAGATCTATCGATACGATTGTCCGTATTTGGTCATAATTTTGCCGCTTATCGATCCCACTATTAAGTAAACGGTCAGTATTTGCCAAAAATATTTGACACAGTAATACGGCATTGTATACGGACAGTACTGTTTGACATGGGTATATTTATATTTAAAAGAAAAGAAACGAAAACAGATAATGCCTAAACAACGTATGTATAAATCTGAATTTTCGTCTCTATTCTCTCGTTCCTGACTAGAGAAAAGAATTTTGATTTTTCTTTGAATGCCTTTTTTATTTCTATTATTGAAAGATAAAAAAAAAAGTTAATCAATCTACTGATTGTGATTGTTTCCAATAGTTTAGATAAAGTTGAATAAGGTTTGAATCAATTTGTGGACACGTGTCTAACAATGGACATTTCTCAGCTGTTTTTTCAGTTTGAAAATGAATTGATTTCGATGGATTCGAATTTGACAATGATTTTTGAAGAAACGACGATAATTTGATTAAAGGATTCGACAAATCTTTGCAATTGAAAATTGTTTGAACGAATTGATCTTTGGGAACAATTTCAAATTGAATTCCAGATTGTTGAAGAATTTGAAGATATTCTTCATATGAAATTGATTTTGGATTGACAATATGAAAAACACGTTGATCATTTGGAATTGAATGATCGAAAGATGATTGAAGAACAAGTTGAACGAGACTTTGCGATGCAATATTAATCGGAAGCCAATTCACATTTGAACCTTGATTAGGCATTTGTTTCAATTGAACAGCACCTGCATAAATCATCATTGGAGCTAATTCATTTCGATTCCAAACTCCATTTATCGTATCGCCACTTAATTGACCAACTCGATAAACATTCACTGGGATTTCTATTCAAACATACAATTTTTGTTTTTTTTTCTATTATAAAAGGAGATTTACTCCAGAATTGATTTGCTGTCCAACAAAGATGTTCACCAATGTATTTACTTTGTCCATAACCTTGAGCTAACGGAATTTTGGAATCGATAGGCAAAGGTTTCTCTTGAATTGGATTGATCGTTCCTGATGCAGCAGAAGCTATACTCGAAATGAAATGAAATTGAATTGAATGATCTCGAGAAAATCGAAGAAGATCATAGAGTTGTTCGATTGAATCATTTTGAAATTGTCGAACAGGTAAATTGAAATTGACATTCCAAGCTGAATGAATGATATCAGTCACTTCACTTTTCATTTCACTTACATCCGACAAAACAAATAAACGTTTATTCAATTGATTGACGAGAATCGATGAATCGAGTTTTCTCTGTTGAAATGATTCTAAAAGACGTTGAAACGGATTTTGGCCACGAACAAAACAATAGACGGATTTGACACGAGACACATCTTCATTTAACAAATCTCGAAGAAGAAAATTGCCCAATGCACCATTGGCACCAGTTAACAGAACAATTCTTTCGTTCATTGACTTTTCTTCTCGTGAAAACGATTGATTTTCTTTGATTAGCTGAATATAATTATTGAGAATTTGTTCTGTTGCTTTCCAATCGAATTGATCTTCGTCGGACGTTGTTTGTTCATTGAAATAATTGACAATTTGTTCGATTGTCGAATGTTTATAGAGGAAATTCAAAGGAATTTCATGAAGATTTTGACCGATTGAATTTGTTAATTGAACAATTTGAAGAGAATTTATGGCAAAATCAAAAATCGATGAAGATTTTGTAAATTGACTTCCAAGAATCGATTGAAATAATTCGAGAAGATATTTTTCCGAGTCAACTCGATTGAATGTATGTCGATGTTTTTGTTTTTCATATTTTTGATTTGAATAATCCGAATAAATCTGTTGAATTAATTGTGAATATTGTTGATTAATTTTTTGTCTCATTAGACTTCCTTTGGGTGTAATTGGCAATTGATCGTCCTTCGATAGGAAATGAACAAGTTCTTTAAGCAAATGTGAATGAGCTGGAGCATTTGCATTCACTTTTGAAATCAATTCGAAAATATTCTTTTCAACAAATTCACGTGAAACATTGCCAATTCTATCAAAATCTAATTGAATTAACGCAGCCGTACAAAATTGTTGATGACCAACAATTACAACTTGTTTGACAAATGGTGACGAACGAATTGTTGCTTCCATTGGAAGAGGATTAGTTTTCTCTCCATTAATATGAACTAAAGTATCGTCTTGTCGTCCTAAAATGGAATATCCACCAGTTTCATCTTCGTAGAAAATATCTCCAACTAAATAAGATCCATCGGGTTGATTGGCAATGTTCTCGGCTTTAAATGGATCGTTGGGTAAATGAATAAACATTCGTTCACGAGGATCTTGAGCATTTTCAGGTGAACAAATCTTAACGAATGGTTTTCTCACATCAGCTAATTGCATTACTTTCCATTTCTTATTATAATTTTTATAATTATTCACAAGAGTGAGACCGGTTTCTGAAAATAAATAGTCTCATTCGAAAATTGAAAAGAGGGAGAGAGAGAGA
>Ga0097679_1003159_pt1 | contig 12385 bp, 10 predicted proteins | sample ThiBiot_500_biof_2_FD_72848 | JGI IMG/M metagenome (GOLD analysis project Ga0097679, IMG submission 72848) | Wastewater bioreactor microbial communities from Cape Town, South Africa - Thiocy_cont_500_biof - 1398105538000 (version 2) (version 2) ...
AGCTCGGCCTCGACGAAGGGCGCCAGCGTCGGCGAGACCTTGTAGCCGACGCGGACGGCGCCGTTGACGAGCGTGTTGTCGAGATAGGCCTGCGTGACGGTGATGTCGCCGACCTCGACCGGGTCATAGCCGGTATAGGTCGCGGTGCCGCGCAGCTGCAGGGTCGTGTTGCCGACCGAGCCGTCCAGCGTCGCGCCGCCGTCATAGGTGCTGACGCCCGGCGGGTTGTCGACATTGCCCGGATAGCCGAGCTGGTTGGTCGACTGCGTGTCGTAGGTGTAGTCGGCCTTGAGGCGCAGCGCCCAGTCCCGCGGCAGATCGATCCGGCCATTGGCCTCGACATAGAGATAGGGGTCGGGCGAGACGGTGGTGTCGGTGAAATATTCGTAGGCGCCCTTCAGGCGGAACTGGAAATCGTGCCGGTCCCAGTTCGACTGCAGGAGGATGTCCGGCGCGAGCGTCACGAGGCCCGAAGGACCGCCTGTGCTCACCTGCGCCGCGTTGGAGGTGTAGCCGCCGCGGAGCTCCAGCGCCGGAAACAGCGTGAAGCTGCCGACGGCGATGCCGGTCGGATCATAGGCGGTCTCGTCCCGCGCATCTGGCGTCTTCTTGCGCTTCGTCGCGCCGTCTTCCTCGTTGCCGGTGACGGGCTGCTCGGCGGCCTGCCGCGTGACGCGGCCCTGCTGCTCCTCGGCCGTGTCCGTCGTCGTGGTGCGCAGCGTGCCGACATCGATCGCCTCGATGCCCTGCACCGGCGAAATCTCCACCGGCTGGCCGGGATCCGTGCCGCGCAAGGTCGAGAAATCGTCGGCCGTGTCGAAGCCGATGCCGGGACCGCTGCCCGTCGGCACGCCCTGCGCGAAGGCATGGCCGAACGGCGCGAGCACGCCGAGCAGCGCCGCCTGGAGCAGGGTGCGGAGAGGGGGACGCATCGGCCTTCGGACGTCCTTGCCTGGCCGGGCTTGAGCGGCCCGGTTTCATGGTTTCCGAAATGTAAACAGGCTTGGTTAAGAGATGGTTTTCACGGGCCGCGGAGCGGGCGATCGCGCCCCTCCTTGCGGGCAGGGCGCCTCGCCGTGCTAAACGGAGGCGTCAATCGAACAGGCGCGGAGTGGCGGCGATGGATCGGCAGCGGGGCGGGGACAGGGAGGCCGGGGACGCGCTCGCCTCGGCGCTGCGCACGCTGTCGAGCGAGACCGCCGGCCTCGCCGCGCTCGGACGGGCGCTGGAGGACGAGCTCGCCGCGAGCTTCACCGCCGTGGTGGCGCTGATCCGGCGCGCGACCGGACGTGTCGTGGTCACCGGCGTTGGCAAGAGCGGCCATGTCGGCGTCAAGGTCGCCTCGACGCTTGCTTCGACCGGCACGCCGGCCTTCTTCATGCACGGCGCCGAGGCCAGCCATGGCGATCTCGGCATGGTCGGCAAGGACGACGTCATCCTCGCGCTCTCCTGGTCGGGCGAGACGACGGAGCTGCGCGCGATCGTCGAGTTTGCCGGCCGCTTCCGCAATCCGCTGATTGCCATGACCGCCAATGCCGAGAGTTCGCTCGCCCGGCAGGCCGACCATGTGCTGCTCTTGCCGCGCGCCGACGAAGCCTGCCCGCATGGCCTCGCGCCGACGACCTCGGCGCTGATGCAGCTTGCGCTCGGCGATGCGCTCGCCATCGCGTTGCTCGAGGCGCGCGGATTCACCGCTCAGGATTTCCGCCTCTATCATCCGGGCGGCAAGCTCGGCGCCAGCCTGCATTTCGTCACCCATGTCATGCATGCGGGCGCGGCGATGCCGCTGGTGCCGGCCGGCACGGTGATGGCCACGGCGATCGCCGAGATGACGGCGAAGCGATTCGGCTGCGTCGGGGTCGCCGATGGCGAGGGGCGGCTCGTCGGCATCGTCACCGATGGCGATCTTCGCCGCCATATCGGACCGGACCTGCTCGAGCGGCCGGTCGAGGCGGTCATGACGCGAGATCCGAAGACCATCCCGCCCGACATGCTGGTCGGCACCGCGATCGATCTTCTCAACACGACGAAGATCACCGCCTTCTTCGTCGTCGAGAACGGACGCCCGGTGGGCATCCTGCACATGCACGACCTGCTGCGGCTCGGCGTCGCGTAAGGCCAGGCATCGCCTGAGGCTAGGCGGCGATCACCTTCAGCCGCACGCCGTCATGACCGACGACGCGGACGATCGTGCCGGCAGGCAGGTCCGGGCCCTCGACGCCCCAGCTCGAATCGTCGACGCGGATGCGGCCGCGACCGCCCTCGATGGCGTCGGCGAGCGGGAAGGTCAGGCCGACCAGCCGCGCCGCGCGGTCATTGAGGCGGAGATCGTCCTCGGCGGCGGCGCGACGGACGGCGATGCGGCGGCCGATCAGCACGAAGATCGAGGCGAGCACGACGAAGAGGACCGCCGCGCCCTGCCAGGGGAGGGTGATCGCCAGGCTCGCGAGGCCGACGACGACGGCAGCGAGGCCGAGCCACATCAGGAAAGCGCCGGGCGCGAAGAGTTCGAGGCCGAGCAGCACGAGGCCGGCGACGATCCAGCCCCACGGCCCGGCCATGACGTCGAGGCTCATTCGCCGCCCGTCCTGGTCGCAGGAACGCTCGGGCCACGGCGGCGCTGCGCGGACGCGGACGGCTCGCCGCCGAAGGCCTCGCGCGCGATCTCGGCGACGCCACCGATCGATCCGAGCAGCGCCGAGGCCTCGATCGGCAGCATCAGCACCTTCTGGTTGGGGGCGGAGGCGAGCGCCTCGATGGCCTTGGTATAGCCCTGCGCCACGAAATAGTTGATCGCCTGCACATCGCCCTCGGCGATGGCGCGGCTGACCAGCTCGGTCGCCTTCGCCTCGGCCTCGGCGGCGCGCTCGCGCGCCTCGGCATCGCGGAAGGCCGCCTCGCGCCGGCCCTCGGCCTGAAGGATCTGCGCCTGCTTCTCGCCCTCGGCCCGCAGGATGGCGGATTGGCGCAAGCCCTCCGCCTCAAGGATCTGCGCGCGCTTCTCGCGCTCGGCCTTCATCTGGCGGCCCATCGAGGAGATGAGATCGGCCGGCGGTACGATGTCCTTGATCTCGATGCGGGTGATCTTGATGCCCCATGAGGCGGCCGCGCTGTCGACGACACGCAGCAAGCGGTCATTGATCTCGTCGCGATGCGAGAGGAGCTGGTCGAGATCCATCGAGCCCATGACCGTGCGCACATTGGTCATGGTGAGGTTCAGCGGCGCGTTTTCCAGCCCGCGGATCTCATAGGCGGCGCGCGCGGCATCGAGGACCTGGAAGAAGGTCACGCCGTCGACGCTGACGGTGGCGTTGTCCTTGGTGATGATTTCCTGGGTCGGAACGTCGAGCACCTGCTCCATGACGTTCATCTTGGCGCCGACCCGGTCGATGAAGGGCACGATCAGGTTGAGGCCGGGCTTCAGCGTGCGCGTGTAGCGGCCGAAGCGCTCGATCGTATAGTTGAAGCCCTGCGGCACGGTCTTGACGCCCGCCGCCAATACGAGGACGACGAGCGCGACGAGCACCAGCACGGTCACGTTCAAGCCGAAGACATCCATGCGCGACCCCTCCGCCGGGTGGCGAAGCTTCGCGGATTTCCGCCCGTGAAGCAATCGGGCCGCGGCGCAGCCATCGCCGCGCCACGGCCCTCGGCGCTGTTACGCGTAGCGGTTGACGATGCCTTCCAGCATCTCCTGCTTGCCCGAGCGCGGCTTCGGATCGGCGATCTGGAGCGCGCGGTCGGCCACCTCGGCGAAGCTCTTCTCGCCGGCGAGGATCGCCTTCGAGTCGGCGCTTTCCCAGCCGGCATAGCGGGCCTCGAGCGGGCCGGTGAGCGCCTTGTCCTCGAGCATCTGCGCCGCCGCGATGAGGGCGCGGGCGCAGGCATCCATCGAGGCGACATGGCCGATCAGGAGATCGTCCGGATCGATCGACTGGCGGCGGATCTTGGCGTCGAAGTTCAGGCCGCCGGTGGTGAAGCCGCCGCCCTTCAGGAACTCGTGGAAGACCGGCACCAGCTCGCCGACATCCATCGCGAACTGGTCGGTGTCCCAGCCGAGGAGATTGTCGCCGCGGTTGATGTCGAGCGAACCGAAGATGCCGAGCGCGAAGGCCAGCATGACCTCATGATGGAACGAGTGGCCGGCGAGGATGGCGTGGTTCTGCTCGAGATTGAGCTTCACTTCCTTGGCGAGGCCGTAGCGCTCCAGGAACCCGTACACCGTCGCGGTGTCGTAGTCGTACTGGTGCTTGGTCGGCTCCTTCGGCTTCGGCTCGATCAGGATCGGGCCCTTGAAGCCGATCTTGTGCTTGTAGTCGACGAGCATGTTGAGGAAGCGGCCGAGCTGGTCGAGCTCCTTCTTCATGTCCGTGTTGAGCAGCGTCTCGTAGCCTTCGCGGCCGCCCCAGCAGACATAGTTGGCGCCGCCGAGCGCATGCGTCGCGTCGATCGCCGCGCGGACCTGGCCGACGGCATAGGTGAAGACGTCCGGATCGGGATTGGTCGCGGCGCCGGCCATGTAGCGGCGATGCGAGAACAGATTGGCCGTGCCCCAGAGGAGGCGGGTCTTCGAGGTCTCCATCTTCTTCAGGAAGATGTCGGTGATGACCTTGAGATTGTCGATCGATTCCTTGAGCGAGGCGCCCTCGGGAGCGACGTCGACGTCATGGAAGGCGAAGAACGGCACGTCGAGCAGGCGGAACATCTCGAAGGCGACGTCGGCCTTGTCCTTGGCGAGCTGCAACGCGTCGGGCCCGTGCATCCAGGGGCGCAGGAAGGTCTCGCCGCCGAACGGGTCGCCGCCCGGCCAGGTGAAGGAGTGCCAGTAGGCGACCGAGAAGCGCAGATGGTCCTCGAGCCGCTTGCCGAGCACGACCTGATCCTTGTCGTACCAGCGGAAGGCGAGCGGCGAGGTTGCGTCCTGGCCCTCGAACGTGATCGTCTCTTTCTGGGTGAAGAAAGTCACCGGCGGTTCCTCCTTGTGGTCTCGCAAACTAGCGGTCTCGAATGATCGCCGGGCTCGAAGGGTGGTCACCGCATGAGCCGGGCCGGGATCGACGGCCTTGACCAGAGGGCGTCTGAGGGGCGTACGTCAGGGGCAGAAGAGGCAGTAGGGCTCAATATTTGATTTGATAATCAAACAAAAACAGCCTCCCCGACAGGATCTTGCGGTCCGTCTGATGCCTGATGGGGGTGGTATACAGGCGGGTTTTGCGGTACGCAACTCAAAAATCGGCGCAGGCTGGGACGGCCGCCCGTCAGGATCATGTGGAGGAAGAGATGTTTGTCGGGATCGACATTGGGACGTCCAGCGTCAAGACGGTGCTGATGTCCGAGGATGGCGCCGTCATCGCGTCGGAATCGCGGCCGCTCACCGTGCAGCGGCCGCACCCAGGCTGGTCCGAGCAGGACCCCGAGAGCTGGTGGGCGGCCACGGTCGAGACGATGGACGCGCTCGCCGCCGCCCATCCCGCCGCCGTCGCGGCGACCAAGGGCATCGCGCTGTCCGGCCAGATGCATGGCGCGACGCTGCTCGGCAAGGACGGCAAGGTCCTGCGCCCGTGCATCCTGTGGAACGACGGGCGCTCGGCCGCCGAATGCGTGGAGCTCGAGGCTGCCTGCCCCGACCTGCATGCCATCGCCGGCAATCTCGCGATGCCCGGCTTCACGGCGCCGAAGCTCCTCTGGGTGCGGAAGCATGAGCCGGCGATCTTCGCCGAGACGCGCCATGTGCTGCTGCCCAAGGCCTATGTGCGCTACCGCATGACGGGCGACATGGTCGAGGAGATGTCGGACGCCTCCGGCACGCTGTGGCTCGATGTCGGCAAGCGCGACTGGTCCGACGCCGTGCTCGCGGCAACCGGGCTCGATCGCAGCGCCATGCCGCGCCTCGTCGAGGGCTCGCAGTCGGGCGGGCCGCTCTCGGCCGATCTCGCAAAGCGCTGGGGCATGACCTCGATCCCGGTCGTCGCGGGCGGCGCCGGCGACAATGCCGCGGCCGCGGTCGGCCTCGGCGCGATCGCCGCCGGATCGGCCTTCCTGTCGCTCGGCACCTCGGGCGTGCTCTGGGTCACGACCGATCGCTTCCTGCCGAACCCCTCCTCGGCGGTGCATGCCTTCTGCCATGCGCTGCCCGAGACCTGGCACCAGATGGGCGTCATGCTCTCGGCCGCCTCGGCGCTGTCCTGGTATTCGGGTCTCGTCGGCGTCAAGGAAGCCGAACTCCTGGCCGGGCTCGGCGAGAGCGTCGCGGCGCCGTCGCCGGTGCTGTTCCTGCCCTATCTCTCGGGCGAGCGCACGCCGCACAACGACGTCGCGGCCCGCGGCGCTTTCATCGGCCTCGCGCATGAGAGCGACCGCGCGGTGCTGACGCAGGCGGTGCTCGAAGGCGTCGCCTTCGCGACCAAGAGCTGCCAGGAGGTTCTGGAAGCGGCCGGCAGCCATGTCGCGGAGATCGATCTCGTCGGCGGCGGCTCGCGCTCGGCGCTCTGGGCCGGGATCATCGCCAATGTGCTCGGCATCGCCGTGCATACCGTCGAGGATGGCGAGATCGGCGGCGCCTTCGGCGCTGCGCGTCTCGCCCGCATCGCGGCGACGGGTCTCTCCCCCGCCGAAGTCTGCCCGCCGGCGAAGCGGCTGCGCACCTTCACGCCCGACAAGGGCGTCGTCGACGCCTATGCCGAGCGCTATGCGCTCTGGAGCCGGATGTATCCGGCGATCAAGGCCGCGCAGGCCGGCTGAGGTTCCTCGCGGCCGGGCGCCGTCCGGCCGCGACGTTCCTCTTTGCTAGACCCAGCCCATCAGCTCGCGGCGGGCGAGGTGTTCGAGCAGGGCCATGCCCTCCGGGCTGTCGTTGAGGCAGGGGAGGGCGGCGAAGTGTTCTCCGCCATGCTCGCGGAAGATGTCGCCGTTCTGCATCGCGATCTCCTCCAGCGTCTCGACGCAGTCGGCGGCGAAGCCGGGGCTGACGATGGCGAGGCGCTTGATGCCGCTCTTGGCCAAGCCCTCCACCGTCTCGTCGGTATAGGGCTGCAGCCATTCGGCGCGGCCGAAGCGCGACTGGAAGGTGAGCTTCAGCCGATCCTCCGACCAGCCGAGCCGCTTCCTCAAGAGCCGCGCCGTCTTGTGGCAGTGGCAGTGATAGGGATCGCCCTTGTCGAGATATTCCTTCGGCAGGCCGTGGAACGAGGCGAGCACCATCTCCGGCTCGAAATCGAGCTTCTCGATCGACTGCGTGATCGAGGTCGCGAGCGCGTCGATATAGACGGGATCGTCGTGATAGGGCGGCAGCGTGCGGAGCGCCGGCTGCCAGCGCATCGCCTTCAGCGCGTCGAAGGCCTTGTCGTTGACCGTCGCCGTCGTCGAGGCGGCATATTGCGGATAGAGCGGCATCAGGAGGATGCGCTCGCAGCCGGCCTTCTGCAGCGCCTCCAGCCGCTCGGGGATCGAGGGCGTGCCGTAGCGCATCGCCCAGTCGACGACGATGCGGCGATCATCGGCGAAGCGCGGCGCCAGCTTCTCGGCCTGCGCGCGCGTGATGGTGCGGAGCGGCGATTCGTTGCGCTCCTTGTTCCAGATCGATTGATAGGCATGGCCGGACCGCTTCGGCCGCGTCGTCAGGATCACGAGATTGAGCAGCGGCCACCAGATCGCGCGCGGCACCTCGATGACGCGGCGGTCGGACAGGAATTCCTTCAGATAGCGCCGCATCGACCAGTAATCGGTCGCGTCCGGCGTGCCGAGATTGACCATCAGCACGCCGATGCGGCCGAAATTCACCGGCGGATGGCCGGGCGGCAGGGCCGTCGCGTCAGGCAGTGCATCCATCATCTTGTCTCGGGTCCCCGGAGCCTCGTTGGCGCTGAACATAGGGCCGGGCGCGCGCGCCTCAAACCCCGTGCGGCGATTGCGCCAGGGCCAGAGCAGGCAGCCAAACCGCGTGACAGGGCGCGGCGTGGTTGACACATTGATCGTCTAGAGTTCCGCCGTCCCCTTGGTCATACGTTCCCTTGGTCACACGTCCCCCTGGTCACAGAGGAGTTCCCGATGATCGCCCTCGCGACAATCCGCCCCGCCGGCGCGCTCCGCGGCGCAATTCTGGCGGCCGTTCTCGCCGCGACGCTCCCGGCCGCCGCCTTCGCCGAGACCGTGACGCTGCGCTTCGTGCAGACCAATGACATCGACCGCATGGAGGAAGCCAAGGGCCGCGGCGGCTTTGCCCGCGTCGCCGCCGTCGTCGAGGCGGAACGGGCCAAGGGACCGACCTTCTTCGTCCATTCCGGTGACACGCTGTCGCCCTCGCTGCTCTCCGGCATCGACAAGGGCGCGCATATCATCGACATCCTCAACCAGATGGGCGTCGCCGTCATGACCCCGGGCAATCACGAATTCGACCTCGGCAAGGCGAATTTCGAGACCCGCATCGGCGAGGCGACGTTCCCCGTCGTCACCTCCAACATGCGCGAGGCTGACGGCAGCCAGCCGCCGAACACGACCGACACGAAACTGGTCGAGGTGGACGGCATCAAGGTCGGCTTCTACGGCCTCACGGCCGAGGATACGCCGATCGTCTCCAGCCCGGGCGACATGGTGTTCAATTCCTCGATCGACACCGGCAAGGCGCGCGCCAAGGCGCTGCGCGAGGCGGGCGCCGATCTCGTCGTCGGCGTCGTGCATACGCCGCTTTCCGTCGACATGGCGCTGACCCGCGCCCATGCCGGCGATCTCATCCTTTCCGGCCATGACGAGCATCTCCTCGCCTTCTTCGACGGCAAGACCGTGCTCACCGAGAGCGGCTCGCAGGGCGACAGCGTCGTCGTCACGACGGTGACCGTCGACAAGACCGAAAAGGACGGCAAGACGAGCGTCAGCTGGACGCCGCATTTCACCATCGTCGACACGGCCACCGTCACGCCGGACCCGAAGATCGCCGCGGTGGTGAAGGGCTATCAGGACAAGCTCGACGCCGAGCTCAAGGTCGATATCGGCACCACCGAGACCACGCTCGACAGCCGCCGCGCGACCGTGCGCGGCGAGGAAGCGGCGATCGGCAATCTCATCGCCGACGCGATGCGCGCCGCGACCGGCGCGGATGTCGCCATCACCAATGGCGGCGGCATCCGCGCCGACCGCGAATATCCGGCGGGGACCGTGCTGACCCGCGCCGACATCTTCGCGGAGCTGCCCTTCGGCAACAAGACGGTGAAGCTCGAGGTGACGGGCGCCGAGCTGAAGGACGCGCTCACCAATGGCTTCAGCCAGGCCGACATGGGCGCCGGCCGCTTCCCGCAGGTGTCGGGGCTCACCGTCGAGGTCGATCTTGCGAAGCGGCCGAGCGAGCGGGTCCTTTCCGTCAGCGTCGGCGGCAAGCCGCTCGATCCCGCCGCGAGCTATACGCTCGCCACCAACGACTTCATGGCCGGCGGCGGCGACGGCTATACCGTCTTCCGCGACGCCAAGGTGCTGCTCGGGCCGATCGACGCGCAGCTGATGGCGAGCCAGGTCATCGATTATGTCGCGGCCGAAAAGACGATCGCGCCGAAGGTGGAAGGCCGCATCGCCCTGAAATAGCGATCTGGCGCGGCTCGTGAAAACCGCGCTAGCTTGAGGGATCGGGGCGGCGGGGCGCCGCCCGCTGGAAAGGTTGGCCGACCGGGCGGCAAGATCCGGTGGCCGGCATCCGGGAGGGGATCCGATCCATGCCGTTCCTGCTCGCCATGAGCCGGGCGATCGATGCGCTGAACACGCGCATCGGCGCCGTCTGCGATTATCTCGTGCTTCTCGCCGTGCTGATCAGCGCCGGCAACGCCGCATCCCGCTACGCCTTCAGCATCTCCTCGAACGCCTTTCTCGAGATCCAGTGGCAGCTCTTCGCCGCCATCGTGATGCTCGGCGCCTCGGTGACGCTGAAGAAGAACGAGCATGTGCGCGTCGACATCCTCTATTCCTGGGTGTCGCCGGCGACGCGGCTCTGGATCGACCTCGTCGGCATCATCCTCTTCATGCTGCCGGTGCTCGCGCTGCTCTTCTGGCTGTCGGTACCGTTCTTCGCCGAATCCTTCCGTCTCGACGAGCATTCGGCCAATCCCGGCGGGCTGCCGTTCTGGCCGGTCAAGTTCATGCTGCCGCTCGGCTTCGCGCTGCTCTTCCTGCAGGCGCTTTCGGAACTCGTGAAGCGCATCGCGGCGGTCAGGGGCGTGATGACGCTCGATACCGCCTATGAGAAGCCGCTGCAGTAGGGGACGCGCCGATGTTCTCCTACGGAATCATGCCGCCGGTGATGTTCGCCGGCATGGTGCTGTTCATGCTGATCGGCTTCCCCGTCGCCTTCTCGCTGGCGGCGGTCGGCCTCTTCTTCGGCATCATCGGCATCTTCAGCGGCCATTTCACGCCCGAATTCCTGCAGGCGCTGCCGCTCCGCGTCTTCGGCATCCTCTCCAACGAGCTGCTGCTCGCGATCCCCTTCTTCACCTTCATGGGCGCGATCCTCGAGCGCTGCGGCCTCGCCGAGGACCTGCTCGAGGGTACGGGCCATCTCTTCGGCAAGGTGCCGGGCGGGCTCGCCTATGCGGTGATCCTGGTCGGCGCGGTGCTCGGCGCCATCACCGGCACGGTCGCCGCCTCGGTGATCGCGATGGGCGTCATCTCGCTGCCGATCATGATGCGCTACGGCTACAACATGCGCATTGCGACCGGCGTCATCGCCGCGTCGGGCACGATCACGCAGCTGATCCCGCCCTCGCTGGTGCTGATCCTGCTCGCCGACCAGCTCGGCCGCTCGGTCGGCGACATGTATCGCGGCGCGATCGGGCCGTCGGTGCTGCAGGTGATCCTGTTCGCGCTGTTCATCCTCGCCGTCTCGATCATGCGGCCGCATTACGTGCCGCCGCTGCCGGCCGATATCCGCGTTGAGCGCGGCTGGCCGCTGATCCGGCGCATCCTCTGGGGCATGATCCCCTCGATCGTGCTGATCTTCCTCGTGCTCGGCACGATCTTCCTCGGCCTTGCGACCCCGACCGAGGCCGGCGCGATGGGCGCCATCGGCGCGCTGGTCCTCGCCGCCATGCACAACCGCCTCACCTGGCCGCTGGTGCGCCAGGCGATGGAATCGACCATGCGGCTCACGTCCATGGTCGTCTTCATCCTGATCGGCTCGACGGTCTTCACGCTCGTCTTCCAGGGCATGGACGGCGCGCACTGGATCGAGCATCTGCTGACGGGCCTTCCCGGCGGTCAGATCGGCTTCCTGATCTTCGTCAACGTCTTCATCTTCTTCCTGGCCTTCTTCCTCGATTTCTTCGAGATCGCCTTCATCATCATCCCGCTCTTGGCGCCCGTCGCCTCGGCGCTCGGCATCGATCTCGTCTGGTTCGGCGTGCTGCTCTGCGTGAACATGCAGACCTCGTTCATGCACCCGCCCTTCGGCTTCGCGCTGTTCTATCTGCGCGGCATCGCGCCTCGCGAGGTGAATAGCTCCGATATCTATCTCGGCGCCATTCCCTGGGTCGCGCTGCAGATCATCCTGGTCGCGATCGTGATCATCTGGCCCGAGACGGTCTCCTCCTTCCTGAAGGCGGAGAAGGTCATCGATCCCTCGACGATCGAGCTCAATGTGCCGATGCCGGACGCTGCGGCGCCGGGCGGCGGCGGCAATCCGTTCGGCGAGGAGGGCGCGCAGAACCCGTTCGAGACGCCGGGCGACACGGCGCCGGCCGCGCCCGATTTCGGCGCGCCGGCCGATGGCGCCCTGCCGCCGCCGGACTTCGGAGCTCCGGCGAAGTGAGGCGGTGGCGGCGACTTCGCCTCGTTGCGATCGCAGCGGTGTCTGTGGCCCTCGCGCTTTCCGCGCTTTTCCAACTGACGCGAGCGGTTTTCGCCGGCGTGATCTGGGGGCGGGGCGGCGATGTCACACTCGCCGCGCAGCCCGGACTTTTCGGGGTGACATTTGCCGCGCTGACCATCGGAACGATCGTCGCCCTTGGCGGGCTCTGGCTCGCGTGGCTCGGCGAGCGCTCCTTCGAGCGCAACCTGCCGAGCGCGCTTCGGCCCGGCATCGATAATCCTGATAAGCGCTCCGGCCCGGTGGCCGGCAAAGTGCCCCTCACCCCGCCCCTCTCCCGCAAGCGGGAGAGGGGGTAGGTCCGTGCCGGGTGCCAGTCGAAGAGTCAGTTCGCGGGGAAGATCACCCCCTTCCGCTTGCGGGAGAGGGCAGGGTGAGGGTCTCTTCCTTCTCGTCTCAGCCGCCCTTGGCCTGCTGGGCGAAGCCGAACGAATCGAAGGTGTATTCGGCGACGCGGAACCACTGGTAGCTCTCGTCGCGGAACTTCTTCCACGGCTCGTAGATGGTCTTGAAATTGGCGTTCTTGGCCGAGATCTCGCCATAGAT
>Ga0097679_1003187_pt1 | contig 12332 bp, 8 predicted proteins | sample ThiBiot_500_biof_2_FD_72848 | JGI IMG/M metagenome (GOLD analysis project Ga0097679, IMG submission 72848) | Wastewater bioreactor microbial communities from Cape Town, South Africa - Thiocy_cont_500_biof - 1398105538000 (version 2) (version 2) ...
ACTCTATTGCCTCAAACAACGAATATATTAAGCAACCTTGAATTATATTTGAAAACTTTTTCGAGACGAAAGGAGAAAAAAAGAGAGATCAAGTATACCGCTTGTATTGAATAACTATGTTTCATTGATATAAGTTTCGAATTCAACGAAGGATTTAAACATTTCGTCTTCTTTTTCGTCATACACAAAGAGCAACGTCTTGCGCAATACAGCTATGAACAAAGCTAAGATTATCTATTTTACTGCATTCTTGTGCGTTGTTATCGCGTTTATTTTCCATGTTACAGCGATGGGTCACAATCATTGGAAGGTAGCAAATAAGAAAAACGAATTAGAAGGATTCCACGAAATTAAAACTATCGGTTTGTTTACACGATGCAGTTTTACTAATGCTACTAAGGGAGAATCATGTGTTCCTAATATGTATCCAAAAAATACTAGCTGTTTATATTCCTTTCATTGTGTACAGTCCAATCCACCTGCAGATTGCAGCTGTGATTATACCCCTTCGACCAAAGGTATTGCTGCATGTACTATTATTGCATCGATTTTTCTCGGTTCTGCACTGATTATTTTATTTGTTCATTCAATCGGATCCACAAATTCTCGTGTTATTGAATTGTTACTCGGCTATTTACCTTTACTTCAACTTTTATTAGCTTTTATTTTCATACTTATTGCACTGATCCTTGTCGGATCCTATTTGTCACGTGATTTCATGCATATGGTTCGAACACCCGGCAGTACGTATACTCGACCAAAAGTTTTTATTTATGAATGATAAATACTATAAAATATGTCTTCATCATTTAGATGACAGTAGCATCGAAACGTACCGCGATGAGGCTAAAAAACAGTATGATATTCACATCGGTTGGACAAGCGGCTTGGAAATAATCGCCTTAGTTTTCAGCTTTTTCGCATTGATTGTATATTGCATCTACGTTTTCGTACTTGGTCGATCAACATAAAAACATATTTTTATCTTTAATCAGGAGAGAAAAAAGACTTTAACATACGTATATACTTTTTCTTTTTTTACTCTACGATGAAATAAACTTTTTCTTGAGAAAAAAATAACAGGTCAAGATAGTCTTTTTCATTGATTAATTAAAAAAACACTCATACAGTCTCTTGTGTTTTCAATCTCCCGTTGTGCTATTGAATTGCTCATTTTTGTTTATAAATCATCTCGAACATTGTATTCATACACAGACACACTTGTTCCTGTTCTAAACTGACTAGATTAACTATTAAATAATTGATTTGGAAAGAAACACCTGCGAAAATGAAAAAGTAAATCATTCGGATCAGTGTTTTCGAAAGAAAGAAGAATAAATCTCATAAGACACTTTGACACCTTTACAATTGATGAACTCTGATTGTATAGATAGGGACACGCTCTTCAATGTGAACAAACAATATAGAAGTTATAAAACAATTGTCAATAATTTTCCATCTGTCTCCAACGATTCAACTCCTCCCATCGAATTCAACTTCTAATCGTTGTCTCTTGTCAAAACATCTTCAGGTCAAATCATCTATCATTATTTGCGAGTTGTCTTTTTTACATAAGAATATGATCAATAATTATTGTTTTTTTTTATTGTTAAACACTAGTCCAATTAAAAACGTAATGAGTCTTATTTTCTATCTCTCGTGTCACACTTGTTGATTCGTTGAAGCATAATAAACAGTTGCATTGCATCACTATTCGTCGTTCATGGTAATCAAGGAAATGAATTTCTTGCGTGCAAGACAATTACCTCATTTCTTTCACTTCTGCTAGTTGACTTTCATTTCGTTAACGTTAGAAAACAAGATAACATTCATTCGATTCTCAAGTGTTCAATTCGTAGACAGTTGGCCATTTTTATCTTTTTCGATTCGATAGAAAATAAAAAGCGGCATGATTTTTCCATTTTAAATAAGTATCATCTCTTTTATTGTGCTTGTTCACGGGCGGTAGAACACACAAATAAACTTCAGTTTGATAAGTCAACCAGCACGCGACATTGATCTTTCTCATTTGAATAACTTAAAGCTAAATTAGACTTTTCGTTCTCTCTTCGAAGAGTGTAAAAAGACGCCTAATCATTAGCTCATTGCTCACACGTGTCAACTGAGCCAATTGATGATTTTCTCTTCGATTCAATTCCCATTGGTCATTTTAATCGAGAGAGAGAGAGAGAGAGAAAAGAGAAACGAAGCGAGCACACATATATATATTCACTTGGAGAAAAGAACAAATCATTCTCATATCTATCTATTCGACAATAAAAATAAAATGCCTACAAAAATATCTTATGAAGAAGAACAACGACGATTACAAGAATTACAATATGAAATTCAATATCATGAAACGTATGAAACTTGTAGTATTAGTACACAACCAATTGTTCCAACACCGGATCCTAAAATACCGAAAAAACGTGGTCCAAAAAAGAAACAAATGACACCATCACGTGTTGCTCGTATTAAAGTTCGACGTATCAAAGCAAATGGCCGTGAACGTGAACGAATGAAAGGTCTCAATGAACAATTAGAACGTCTTCGAGATACAATTCCATGTTTTGCAGCAACACAAAAATTATCCAAAATCGAAACACTACGTTTAGCAAAGAATTATATCGAAGCATTGACACAAATGATTTCAACCGATCAAATTCTCGATAATCAACAATTTGCTCAAGTACTTTGCAAAGATCTCTCGCCGAATACAATGAATCTCGTTGCAGCAACACTTTCACTCAATCCAAGAGTTTTACAACATGACAATGATCAATATCAATCCGATGATACTTACATGTTATCATCAATGCATCCACGAGTAGCCAATCCATTGGAATTTATTAATTTAAAACGAACGAATCCAACAAGTGAAAGTGAAGATCAAAGTCTATCGTATTCAGGTGATAGCAGCATGGACGATACAAGTCCATTTCCAATGGTTTATTCATCACAACACGAACAAGCTTATTCACATTCAGATCATTCATTTTATTATTATCCTACACATTATTGAAAAGAAACAATTAATTGTTTTATTTGTACAGAAAAAGAAAAAAAAAATCTAATTTATTCTAATAATAAAAAACATAAACATGCATTCCGTTGTATAGTATTTTTTTGTTTTCATAGTGGCCATAATAAAACAAAGGAGAAAGAGTTTATCGAAAACAATGAAAATTATTTTAACACTTGATGAATAAGTTTTATCATGCTTATTTTCTTCGAGCAACAAATCGAGATGAGATAAGGAGGAAAATGACATGGCGTGTGTGTGTATGAGATTCGTATCTCATGATGATTAGAATTGTTTTGTATTCTGCCATCTTATTATACGCATTGCATCACATCGAATTCATAATGATCGTGATCGTCAAGCATGAAATAGAAATACACACGTACAAGAAGGTGTCAATGAATTGAGAAAGAAGTCACTCTCGTTTGTTTCGAGATCTGCGTATATTACGTGATCGATGATACGATTTTTACTTTTAATGTTGATTACCGACAGTAGAAACTTCAAACAGATAGATCATATACTTTTAAATAGTTTAATTCATACGAGCGCACACACGATAGACGAACTTGCGTTCTGTTTTGTGCCTAAGGCGTGGTGACACGCGTATACTCATCATGAAGATCGATGGATGGAAAAAACAATGCTTTGATCGTTTGAATGCGTGATCAGATGTGTTCATTTGATAATTGTAGACAAATAATGTGTGTTGGATCTAGTTGTCATTGATGAGTCTCTCTGATGTTGTCAACTATTGAATAAAACATGCGACTGTTATTATTTTTGTTCAGAGATCGAGATTAGAACAAAAAAAAAACTACACAGAACTGATATAAAAACGTTGAATTCGATGATTGCATAGATCTGCAACGTAAAGATTGCCTTGTCGATCGAAACATATATCCTGTGGTCCATCTAATTGATTCGCACTGTCTCCTCGACCATTTCCACCTGCAACCACCTCACCTAGTCGAGCATCTTTACACCAACGTACAATTCGATCGTTTCCATAATCGGCTACATACACATTTTCTGCTTGATCAACAACGATTCCACGAGGACTGACTAACTGTGAAAGATTCTTGCCTTTACCTTGTCCACCAGCAATCATCATACCTTCTCGAGCATTTTTCGCCCATTTCATTATACGATGATTATTTTGATCAGATACGTAGACTGAATATTCATCATCAACAAAAATATACATTGGACCATCAAGTTGATCGAAACCATTTCCTTTGCTATTACCACCTGCTACTAATGTTCCCACACTGTCACCTATTTTCCATCGTCGTACTTCATGTCGACTTGAATCAGCAACATAGAGATAACCGTTGTTGTCCATAGCTATTCCATGACAACAAACATCCGATATAAGAACGCGTCCATTTTGACGATTTTGACGAGGAAATTGCACGATTCGTTGATTTTCCGTATCACTAACAATAAACGAATCAGTTTTTTTGTCATAGATAATATCTCTTGGACGTTTTAATGGTGCAGTAAATGAACAATCATTTGTGTCATCATCGATCAAAACTTCACCTCGAGTTGCATTATGTTGCCATTGTACAAGTCGATTATTATTCGTATCGGTTATATAAAGTGTCTGATCATCATCGATATACAGACCCCATGGATAGGAAAGTTGATCTAATTCATTACCTCTTGTATTATTTCCAGCAACAGTAACAGCATTTTGAATCCATTTTGTTTTAGCATCAATTATAACTTGTGATTTCGAAATTATGCATTTTATTGAATTTACAATCGGTTTCGAATCTTCTCGTAATGACACATCTATTGATTTACTGATATCTTGAGTCAATTGATTGAGTTTCTCTTTCCAATTAACAAGATCTGTTTCGACAAAATCATTATCTTCTCGACTTTGTTTCAATTGTCTCGTTATTTCATTCAATTGACTCTCTATATTCGTAAAATATTTTACTGTTTGATTCTGTAACATTTCTCGAGCTTGATCAGCTGCTATTTGAACTTTCCTTATTGCATTTCGTTCCCATTCATAAATTTGTTCCATTAAACTATGCAGAGAATGATCGTTTTTTTGTTCAGCAAGTGTTTGCCGACATAGATCATGACAAACTTCAATTTCATCCATATCTTGATTCAATTGTTGACGATGATCTGTAAAATGATTATAACAAAATATTCGATCACATCCTTCGCATTTCGATATTCCTCTCGATTTTTTACATATATCACAAAGCGTTCGATTACTTGCTACTGTCGCCATGCATCAAAATAAAATATTCAAAAACGAAAAACGGTAATATTAAATCAACAAAGATTGTAATGATAAAAGAGAGAGAGCGAAGAAAAAAAAGAAATATTTTACACGTGTCAGTTTTGTATGCTTAGAAAAATCAAAATTATATCCATGGATTGACTTGTGACCATGCTGTAATTTGTGGTGGACGAAAACAACTCTCGTAGGAATTATGTATCGGATATTGAGCGTAGCCAATCGATGACATATAAGCATCGTAGGGATATTTGAATGATGTTAACATCGGTTGAGTCGTAATCGAAGGTGTTTCTTGTTTCGAACGTTTTAATTTGTATCGACTGAACAGAAGAAAAAAAATCGATGAGATGCAAAAAGAACAAAAATCAAGATTTTCTTACTGATTTTGAAACCAAATTTTACATTGATTTGATGTTAAACCAATATGTTTAGCTAGAAGTTCTCGTTCGGGTGCTGAGAGATACTGTTGAATATTGAAACGTTGTTCAAGTATAGCAACTTGTTGTTTAGTAAAAAGATTTCTTCGTCTTTTCTTTTTATTTCCACTGTTTGTCGATACATTTTTTGTAACATGTTCTTCTGAACTCGTCGATTGATTCCAATTCTCAACTTGACATGAATCAATGGCTTCCAATTTAATTCCGTTTGCCCATGATATATCAGTTAACTCATGTCTATATCCATTCATATTATCGAATTTTGATCAAAAGAAAAACAAGTTGCGATTTATTCCGTGTAAAATGTGAAAATGAATTTTTTCACTTGACATTTTCAATGAGATTATATATGTTTAAATATGCACTCAACGTCCCTTTTTCTTCTCTACACCGAAGTGAATATGTTCGACAAGCGATATATAGATACTTATTTTAGAGTATTTCAATATTTTGTGCTAATTGAAGTATCTGTTAACGCAAAAATAACATTCGTACTTCGCGAATAGGTTCCTTCTTTCTTTTTTTCTTTCTTCTTCTTTTCATTCATGAAAGAAGAAAATTGAAGTTGTTGATAAACTTAATGGATTTCATTTCGAAAAGAAAAAATAACTCAAATGTTTGCTTTTCTAAGTTTTAATCAAAATTCTTTTACCCATTCGGATATAGGCATATTTTACTTTTCTTTCTCTTTCTCTTCGATAATACTATTTTTTATGTTGACTGAAAAGAAGGAAAAAAAATGATTTTTTTTTGAAGTTTTAGTCATTTTTTTCTTCCATTGTCGTCAAGTAAAAGAACAAAGTATAATGCAAAAGAAAAACAGAAGAAAAAAAAATGGGCATCCGTTTTAATATATTGATGGTAGTGACATGAGTAACTTTGTTTGTGTATGTTAATCGCTGTTGGTAACGACAAACGAAGAAGAAAAAGAAAGAAAAAGAAAAAGAAGAAAGAATATTTAACCAATTTAATGAGCCTGAATTGTCTTTAAAACATTAAGATATTCATTGGTAACAGGATAACAGCAACAACAACAACAACAGGAAAAAAAACGAATTAAGATGCTAATTCATGCTAAACAACAAAATCAGCCTGAGCGAGAATGCCTTTATGCGTGGTATCCTGAAGCGAGTATTCCAAATGAGAATAATATTCGTTCGAATTCACGGGAGATTTACATACAAAATGGACTGGATAAAGATTTATTAGATGATAAATTATCATCATCAACAACAACACCAAATGCACGTAAGTTGACCAAAGAAAAGACAAAGACAAATCGAAATGCCATTAATTTTTCACTGATTCTATTTGTGTCATGTTTTCTTTGTTGTAGTTACAAATGTGCATAATAATAGAAATACAAATGTTAGCCTTCTTCAACGTTACAAACAAAGTACAGCACCAAGCGAACGTGCCTATCATTCAACTGAAACAATCGACGAAGCTTTAACGCCACCTTGGGCATTACATTATCAAATTGAACGACGACCAGCTACACCCAATCTCCCATCCGAATCGAATGAAAGTATGTAGCAATTGAAATAAGAACAAATGAATAAAAAAAAAAAGAAATGTAATTACTTGAATGATCTCTTCATAGCCTGTCGAGAATGTCAAAATAGAAACATTTCTAAAATATGATTTTGACGTTTTTTTTTAATCTCTACCTAGTGCCTCATCAAGAAGAGCCCATCCGTCGTTTAAAGAGCGCTCCAGTTGTTCGCTCACTTCCACCGACAACTATTCTAAAAATTCCCGAGCCATGTTTTGTTACGACTGCGATGCCAATATTAACACGACCCCCTTCAGCTCCAATCCAGATAACAACTCGCCCAAGAACTCGTGCATCGTCAGCAAAAGCACGTCTCAATACGACCACACCCGTTCAAACAACTCAATTACGTCGAGATATTAAATCTGCTCAAATAGCACAGCGTAAAACTTCAAATGATAAATTATCTGATAAAGATATTCAGGAAATATTTGAACGCGTTTACGGCAAAGGAACTCCTCAACAATCTCAAGTACAAACACCACCGGTTCAAATTATTTACACACAATCTCAACAAGAACAACCTCCACCGGTTTATGTTTATCAACGATCTACAACATGGTGTCCTGCTGAAGAAACCAAACTGAAAACTCCTGTTAAAGTCTCTGCTATTCCTTTGAATCCACACTATCTTCATCGTCCAGGTGTAATTGCTGTCAATAATATCGAAAAGAAATCGATTGTTCACGAAAATCGTACAGCCAACAAAAAAACTACCAAACGTCATCATCATCATCATCATCATCGTCGATATCATAGTCAAAGCAATCGAAACGAACCATTACTTGCCGTGACTCCTATTCAATCGAAATCTCGTCTATCTCTCGAAATCGGTGGTGTTAAACTTGCTTACGATCCTAAATTGACTCTCGATGATAAATCACCGAATGTAACCAAATATTTCATCGATGGTCGGTTATATTTAATCAAAGATCAACGATACAATGTCATCGACAATCTCGATTCATCTGCCGTTCAAAACTACAATCAAACTTTAAAGTAAATCATCGAATTTCTACTCAAATTTCAAAAATAATTTCATTTTCAGCTCGTCTCAGCGTCCGAAATACTATCAAACAATTCCAATCGAAAAATTCGAAATACCAAAACCAGTCGATAACGTCCATTATAACGCATCGGAAACTTATTTTTATAATACAATACCGAAACGTGTCCCACGATACGTCATCGATCCGAATTTCATATCTGAAGATATCAATGTCAATCGTCAATCAATATCCAAACAAACACCCACAGCTACTGTTTATGCATGAAGGAAACAAACAATTATTTTATCTAGTTTCTTTTCTTTTTCTTTTGCCTTGTCTTGATCTATATCTGTAAGCTTCGGTGCCTAGTTCTTCTCTGTAGTAGAAACCAAACAAATATATAACCGACAAAAAAAATAATATTTTTATGATTATACTTTGAGTTAATTATCTTCGCATACGAAATAAATTACTTGTGAGAAGAAGAAAGATCTATCAATATCAAAAAAAGTCAATATGATGGAGAGAGAAAAAAAAAGAAACGAGCCCGTCTCGTTTCCCAGCGATCGTGTTTATATATAACTCCAGTGGGTACTTCAATAAATAGCTCGGAAAAGGGAGAGAAAAGACATAGGAAAAAGAGAAAGAGAAGAGAAGCCAAGAAAAATGAGTCGATGAAAATGATCCAGACAATGGCAAAGAAGGTTTACTTTGTTTTTATATATATAAACAAACGTGAGATTCGTTAATTACAAACGATCGTTTTTATTATTTTTTTTTCTCGTCGTTTATTTGACATTGATATTTTAATTAAATTTCTAATTTAAAAGAAAACTTTTCTTTTTTCATATCAATGCGGTTTAGTTTTTATTTTGTCTTCTTCTTCCTTGATATTAACTACAGTCGAGTTGTTTTCATTTCTTTTTTGCATCAAGATCTGATGAAGTAAATAATAATAGAAATAAACTTGCACGACTTCTCTAATTCGCACTTTTAGACTAGAAATTCTAAGAAACTAACTTAAATAATAATAAAAAAAATGAGTTAGTTCTTTTTTTTTAATTTGATTAACTAGACTAGAAGAAGACATCGAGACAGCCAACTTTTATCTATTGTCTATTTCAACGATGACATTTTTTTTCTATTTGAACTCAGACATTTCTGCAGGTTCTTGAAATTACTATGTGAGAAATCATTTTTTATGCGAAAAAGAAAAAAAAAGAAAGGCAAGTAGTCGCTTTTTTTAATGAAATGGAAGAGAAGATCTAATATTTCTTAATTAAGAATTCATTGTAGAATGGAATATTTTTTCCTGATGTATTGTCATTGAGTGCAACTCGAAAGATATGTCTGCTGACATAAACAAAGGATATACGAAAAAAAAATGTTCGTAATAATTATAGGTCTTTTTTTTTCTGCAAGGTTTAAAATACACAAACGCATTAGTTGTTGTTTCCGTTAGTTCTTTACGTAGGAGAGAAAAAAAAGAAAGAAAGAGAGATTGACAGATAGACATTTGTCAAAATGATCTGTTTTGTTTTCTTTCAACGTTTCAAAGATATATTTACATCTTGTTACAATTAATTCTCTTCAACTATTCATAATTTTTTCTCTTTTCTTTTTTCTTCTTTCTGTTAAGTCATATAGCTCAAAGAATAAAACCCAAACGACAAGATATTCATTGCTTGTTCGTTCTTTCCATCTTCTTCTTGATTACATTCGGTAACAATACGTTGCTTGATTAAATAGATATGAGATCTTGTATAGAAAACAAAAAGTAGTTCTTTTCCTTTTTTTTTTAATTATTATTATTGTTTTCTGACGGAATTTCATCGAATACTTTTCTTTTTGTTTTTTAATTAGTGGGTAGATTGTCTTGAATAACTTTTTTTTTAATAACGAAGATTTACTAACGTCATTAGACGTGAGAAAAAAAAGAAAATAAGTACTATTAAGTAGGAAGATTAACTAAATAGGATCGTGATATTCTCGAATTCCTCAATACTCGAACATTCTCGTGAGAATGGCGATGATGATGATGAAGAAGAAGAGGATAGAAAAAAAATGACTCGACTTCGAACTTCTCCTATTCATTTCTCAATGGACAGTAACATGTAATATATATTGCAAATAATTGATAAGTTTTCTGCGAACATTTAATCATCTATTCCTGGTTGTTACTCTGTTTTTCTTATCAGTGCGAGAAAAAATATGCTGTGAATAGATACATCTGTTATAGGATGAAGGCAGTACTAAAATTTTCTCTAATTTACACATTTTTTTCCTTTTCCTTTATTCTAGATTGCTGAAACGAAAAGACAGAAAGAAAGAAAAAAGAAGAAAAAGAATTAGAAGAGCAAAAGGAAAATATTTTTAAGTGACTTTCCCTTTTTTCTATTATTTAATATTGAAATATGAAGTAAAGTAAAGTAAAGTAAAGAAATCATGAATAAAACAAGTGCCAGCCAAGATAATTTTGCTGAAAAACTAACAAAAGTCTGTGAAATGTTTCGATTTTATTCGAGTATAATTCTTGTTATTGTTGGTAAGATAATTGTGTTTTGTTTTTGATTTAATAATAAATAATTCAATTTCAGGTATGATTGGTTCTTTACTGTCGATAAAAGTTTTTTCTTCAACTAAAATCCGTCGAAATTCATCGAATGAATATCTTATTACGAGTAAAATCCTCACATGAATTGTTTTTTTTTGTTTGTAAAAGAGGAAGTTTTTTTCTTTTTCAGTGAGCTTTGTTGTTGCTTTGTTATTATTTAATTTTTTTCTCGATGAAGTACTTCGATCGATTGTTCACGAATTTAATCTCGATTTGCCACTTAATTTAGTCGATCTTTCACGACCACTTTGTAAATGTTCAACTTATCTTCGTCACACATTACGTTTTGCTGCACATTGGATTGTCGTAGCTTTTACTTTAGAACGTTTAATTGTCGTCTATTTTCCATTACAAACATCTGTTATCTGTAATCCACGTAGTGCCCGACGAATATGTTTATTCATATTAATAATATCATTTTTTCTACCGATCTATTCATTTCTTATGTCTGATGTTAGTATTGATGAGAAACATAAAAAATTAGAATGTGATATTATAAATCAATACAAACGAATTTATTTTTATCTAACGATTATTTATGGTAATTTAACATTAACATTCCCGATAATAATTGTTTGTATTGTTAATATACTAACTGTTCGACAATTATTACGTGCTGGGCGTTTAAGAAAAAAACAACAACAAGAATTTACAGCAACGAAAAAACTCAACAACGCAAACAATGAATATGTCAATGCAATTGTTAAAAATCAATTAGAAAATGACAAAGTCACATGGATGCTTGTTGTTATATCAATAACATTTGGTATTTTAAATTTTCCATATTTTATTCTATGGTTAATTGTTTGTATAATACGTGTTCGTGGTCAAATTCCTTCGGCTTATATTGAATCAGGAAAATTGATAGCCGAAGTGTTCTACTTATTAAATTATAGTCTGTATTTTTTTCTTTATGTCATATCTCGACGAAGTTTTCGTAAAGTATTAATTGAAAAGATGCGTTGGCGCTGTGATTGTTTTGATCAATGGCGTATGAACGAAATGCGGCTTGATGCGGCTTTACGTTTTCAAACATTAAAACGTTCATCAGCACGTAATGGAAAATTAAATACCAGTGTAACAAGTCGAACATCATTGACACATTTACGAGCTAGTACAGCACGACATCAGCCTATTAAACCCAATGAAACTTGTCCGTTTGATTTCTCTGAAAACGTTTGAAAGATACACGAAATAAAACTCTCTCTATATTTTTTTTTGCTTTTTGCTGTTAATTTCAATGAAACTGAATATGCGTAATTTGTCAGTTCACGATTGTCTTCCCGTGAAATGACATATACTTAAGTGTGATCTTGAGGGAAATGATCATGATGCCGTTATCATCCTTAAGAAAAATCAAGAATGACGACTGCACAGCAGGTTCATCGTGTTAAGTGACAATCGTCGTTTCGAACGAGAATCATGAAGAGCAAACGAAACGAA
>Ga0097679_1003203_pt1 | contig 12292 bp, 6 predicted proteins | sample ThiBiot_500_biof_2_FD_72848 | JGI IMG/M metagenome (GOLD analysis project Ga0097679, IMG submission 72848) | Wastewater bioreactor microbial communities from Cape Town, South Africa - Thiocy_cont_500_biof - 1398105538000 (version 2) (version 2) ...
GAGTACGAGTACGAGTACGAGTACGAGTACGAGTACGAAGCTAACCATCATCCTCCTCCTCGTCGTCGTCGTCGATGCGGTGTCTCTTCAGATTCCGAGCACAACCAAGCACCGCTGCACACGATCTCGGTCATCGGCTTGCTGACCAACGTGCTCACGCGCCTCGTCCAGGAGCCGTCGGCGTACTCGCGCGAGACCTCCATGGCCGCGCTCGAGCAGTGGACTTCTGGCAACGCGTTGGCCGTTTGCGAGTCGTTGGGCCGTATCCATCGGTATGTGTCTATGTGAGCCGAGAGGGAAGGAAAATCCTCCGCTTACCAACCAGCGTCCTTTGGTTGCTTCTTGGCGATGCGCACAGATCGTTGCTTTGGCAGCTCGCTGAAGTGCCGCCTGCACACCGAACGGCTGCTCTCGAGAAGCTCGCTCGTTCACGCTGGTCCACGCGCTCGCAATATTCCGGCGAGCGCGGAGCGTCTCGCTTTGCCGAGGTGCTCGGCGGTGCCGAGGCGCCTGCTGCCGAACCTGCCACAACGACAACTTCAACGACCACCAGCGCTGACAAGACTCAAAAACGTACGTCTTGCCCGTTCTCTCGCTCGCGCTCTCGACCAAAGTCTCACTCTCTCACGCGACTCGTATCTCTCAGCGGACACTGCGCCTAACGCCAACGCTACCGATACGTGCCTGTATCTTGCATCGGGCATCTTGGCACTCTCGCTGGGTTTGGTGCGTGTGTTGGCTGAGATCGTCAAGCAAACCGGCTCACCGCGGCTCACGACCGGAATTCTCTCGTCGCTCGCTGAGACGCTCGCTGCGCATTTCGAGTATCACTCGGAAGGTACGACGATGACAACCAATCGCGCATGGCGCATGTGCAACACTCTTGCTCATTCGCAACAACACCAACACACGTACAGTGATCGATGGCCCGTTGATGGCGCAGAAGCAAGCCTACCTTGCGTTCGTCGTATCCGAGATCTTGCAGTTGATCTTTGAGAGTGGTACTGCAACTGCTGCGGCCGGTACACGTGCTCGAATGGCGCGCTAGTTGCTAATGTGCGCTGCGCTCGCAACTTGCTACAGGCAAAGCCGATTCGTCAAATGGCTTCCTGCTCTACGCCTTCTGCGGAGCACACGGCCTCGAGAAGGCAACGGCCGCGTTCCGAGCTGTCGTTCAGCATGTGCTTCACCAACTTAGTGCTGCCGAGCCCGCTACCACAATCGCGACTTCCACGTCGACCTCAACCGCCACCATGGCCTCTTCGTCGTCCACGGCGCAAGCCACCACCACGCCTCCGCTTGATGGCGCTTCGAGCGTGTTTGATGCCAACACTAGCCAATTGTTGCAGTCGTTCACACATTTGTTGCAGCGTTTTGCAGCAGCTTCGAGCTACACACAGCCGCAGAGACAGCCGTTTGGATATCGCAACAGTACGTTACCACAGCGTCGTCGTCAGCGTCTGCGTCGTCGTCAGTATTTCGCGTGTTTGCTTACGCTCGGTCGTTGTGTGCTCGATAGTTGCCAACTCGGGAGGTGCCGGCACAATGACGCCTGAGATGGGCGAGCTACTGCTCACGAATCAGGCCTACTTGCTGGAAGCCATCTCGCCTCTGTGGACAAGTGCAGAGCTGTCCAAGTTCCCTGCCAAGGTCATCAAGAACGTTATCGCCGTCATCAAGAACCTGCTCGCGAGCCAGGATCTCAAGTCCGACAGCTCTTCCTCGTCGAACGCCGGACGCAAGTCATCGGCACCAAAGGTAGACACGCTTGCTCCATCGCTCCCTCGCTTGCTCCATCGCTGCTTTGTTGTTGTTGTTGTGCGTGTGTGGTTGCGCTTGAGACTCACCACTTCCTTCCAACGATACCAGGTTGCTGTCATTACACCGAACCCAGACCTTGTGGCCGGACTGATGGCCATGGGCTTTCCACGTGCTCGAGCCAATCGAGCGCTGATCGAGACCTCGAACGATATCGAGATGGCGACCGATTGGTTGTTCTCGCAAGCCGAAGAGTCCGAGGGCCTGGGTCTGTTTGGTGGAGGTGGCGGCGGTGGCGCGGGCGGCTCGGCTGGAGAAGGCGAGACCGATGAGGATGACGAGTTGGCCATGGCACTCGCCATGTCGATCGGCAAGGCGCTCGAGCTGCCTGGTACTGGTGCGCCGAGCACTGCCACGCCGGCGGCAGCGACTGCGGCACCAGCGGCAGCCGAGGCCGAGCCGTTGACGATCGAGGAACGACGAGCGGCGGCCTACTCGACGCTGCAAGGCAGCTTGCTCGAGCAGTGCCTGGCGCTGTTGCAGTCGACGCACGCGTCGGCTCCCGACGTCATCGAGGCCGTCTACAAGCTCATGACCTCGAACTGCAACGTGGCCGAAGCTGATTTGACCTCGATGGTGAGCTCGCTCATCACGCATCCCGACATTTATTCGCCCGCCAGCGCCTCGAGCAAGGCGCTCTTCAACCTCTCGTTCGTCGTGTCGCTGCTCGTTGCGTCGAGCGCGTCCTTCAGCGCGTCGTTCGTCGCTTCGGAACTGCCGACCAAGTTCGTGAACTCGCTCGATGCCCTTGCGTATCGCGTGCAGTGCCACTCGGCCGGCACCGACAAGCCGCAAACGGCGGTGCCCAAGTGGGGCGCACCAATGATGCTCTCACTCGATAGCCTCTGGAACGCGCCTCCGTCGTCGTCGTCGGGCAGCGGCGACGAACCGGTATTGTCGCTCGAGTCTCCGTGCCGTTTGTCGGCCGATCTTCGTGGACGACTGGTCAACACGTGCGCGAGCTTGCTAAAGACCGAGCTCGATCCACAGACCTTGCAGGCGGTGTTGCAGGTGGTGGCGCGCTTGACGCGTGAGCGCGCGTACGCCGGCCGCTTCCTCGAGCTCGGCGGACTCAAGTCGTTGCTGTCGGTACCGCAGCAGCGCTCGTTCGTGCACTTTATCGACCTGGTCGAGATCATCGTTCGCCACCTGATCGAGGACCCTCAGACGCTGCAAGAGGCCTTCGAGAGCGAGTTGTCGCGCCTCATGCACTTTGATGGCGAGCGCAACGCGAGCACCGGCGTGCAGTTGCAACACTTTGTGGCGCTCTTTGCGCATCTCATCAACCGCGACAGCGAGGCCTTTGTACAAGCGGCCAAGAAGCGCTGCCGCATTACGTCGCGCGACCAGCCGCTCGTACGCCTTCGCGCCGTCGAGGCCTCACCCACTGCCCCGTCGTCATCATCGTCGATGGAGGTGTCAGAGGCCGGTAGTAGTACTACTACAACTGCGGCGGCCACCAGCAGCAGCAGCAGCAGCTCGACCTCATCGTCAGACGGTGACAACCGACCATGCTTGCAAACCATCCTACCGATCCTCGTGTCGGCACTGCTCAATTCGACTTCCAGCACCGGCGAGCAATCGACCGAGCCCGACTGCGAGCCAATGTCCGAGTCTTCTAGCGCTGCTGACAGCGCCACCGTCACCAGTAAGCCCGCCGGCGGCAAGAAGAACAAGGACAAGGACGAGAGGCGCCGGAATAAGCGACCGGTCTTCATTCGAGCGACGCTCCTGCAGCTGCTCGCCGATATCGTACCAATCTATCGCGGCAGCAACGCGCTGTTGGCCGGCGACTCGCTGTCGAGCAACCAGAGCTTCTTGCAGTACGTGCTGCGTCATGTACTGCCGTACCCCAAGAGCGCCTTGGTCGGAACGCAGCAAGCCAACGGCGACCCGGCGCTTGCCACGTGCTCGATGGCCAAGCGGCTGTTGACGTCTCTGTGGTCGGATGGTGAGAGCCGCGAGCGCCTCATGCGCGAGATCGTGCAAGTTCTGCACCAAACCGCTTCGGCCGCCGGCACCACGAGTAGCACGGCGCTGCCATCGAGCGACAAGCACCACGCACACGACGAGCTCCACCGTCTGGCCACCATCCTGTCGCTGAGCGATCTCCTGTCGGCGTTAGTGTCGGCGCGTGTCGGCTCTCCGGCACAGACCATCCAGCACCAAATGGAGCTCGCCAAACTGACGCTCGACACCAACGCCGTCGAGGCGCTCGTCGCTGCACTGCACTCGATCGACCTCGATAGCCCCTACGCGCCGCGCATCGTCAATACGCTACTGAAGCCGCTCGAGGCCCTGACGCGCTTGGTGTCGTTCCACAGCAAGGTGCCGACGCCCGACCAGAAGACCCCGTTCCAGTCTCTCATCGTCACCGGCAACGCCGACCGCTGGTCGATCGACGACCCGGCCGAGGTCGGCGCTACCGATCGTCGAGGTGGTAACCGCTTGCGTACCATGATGAATCAGCTGCTCGAGAACTACCAAGAGCACGAGCATGATGACGAAGACGACGAGGACGGCGGTGGCTCGTCGAGCGAGAGCTCTGACGATGACGACGACGACGACGACGACGAGGACGATGATGGTGACGAGGCAGAGCTTGGAGATGCCGACGAGGACGACGACGACGGCGAGGATGAGGACGACGAGGACGATGATGGGGATCATCTGCACGGTGAGACGATTGACCTCGACGATCTCATGGCCGGCGTCGCTGGTGGTGATGGCCATGGTGATGATGAGGACCGAATGATGGTCATGGGCGACGAAGAAGACGATGACGACGACGATGATGACGAGGACGACGTAGCGGCGGCAGAGGACGACGACGAAGACGACGACGAGGAGGAGGAGGAAGAAGACGACGACGAACGACGTGCACTCGACAACTTTCAACGCCAGCTCTTCGGTGCCGGTCAGCTGCCGGGAGAAGGCGACCCAGGAATACGCCTTCTGCCTGGCGGCATTCCGGCTCCAGGCCAAATGACCGCCAACTGGCTCGAGGGACAGGGCGCCTATCCCATTCGTCACCTCTTTGGCCGACACGCTCGCAACATCGAGTTCGACATGGCCGGCTTCCCACATCCTGGCGGCGTCGCTGGCGGCGTCGCTGGCGGCGGCGGCGCCTCGAATGGTGCCACGGCCACAACGACCGTCGTACATCCCTTGCATCAAGCACTGCGAACTGCCAACGCCACCGGAGCCGGCGGAGCGGCAGCCGCTGCTATGCCGCCGGGACCTCGCGGCATGTTCCCACTCTTTTTGGAGCAGCACCACCAGCAGCGACTCGAGCCGGAGCCCAACGCACCGTACGAGGTGCAGCAGCTACTTCGACAACTCACCAGCCCGCAGACGGCGAGCGCCGCACTTCCGCGCTATCGTTTGTGGACCGACGACTACGGACCACTGACGAACGACATGGTCGCAAGGGCGGCACTGCTGGCGCCGCGGCTACTCGAAGAGCTGTACGAGGAGGAGACCGAGGAGGAGCGTGCTGCCGTGCAGGTGAGCACCTCGACCTCCAGCTCCAGCACTGAGCGTCCGTCGCGCCGAGCGTCGTTGTTCCGTTCGTCACGCACGACCGCCGCCGCGTCACCGAGAGCGCCGATCGATGATGCTGATAGCGATGACGACGAGGAGGTGCTGGTGCAGGACGACGATGGCAACCTATACGCTCCGACCACAACCCAGAGCCCGCCGCCAGCCGCCCCAGCCGCGCCAGCCACGCCAGCTGCGGCAGCCGCTCCGGCACCGACTGCACAGGAGGCGCAAACCGCCGCAGGCGACGAACTACATTCGTTGCTGAGCAGTCTGCTCTCGCGGGCCGTGGGAGCGATGCCTGCTGCCGCTGCCGCCACTACTACTGCTGCTGCTGCAGCGGCACCGACGGCTGCTGGCGAGCCATCGACGGCACCTGCAGCCATTGCAAGCTTGCGAAGTGCCAGTGCCACGCCGACTCCGAGCGAGCCAACGACTCTCGAAGAGGTGATCGAGAACGTGCTTGCTGCACGAGGTCTTTCGCGCTCAAGCACGCCTCCGCTGGTGCGCACTCCGTCGACCGGTGTGTTGGCCGCAAGTGGCCTGGCACGCATCAGCACTCCTCCACCGACGGCCGTCGCATCCACCGCCGGCGGCGGCGATGCGATGGAGGTCGTTTCAGTGGCGCCATCGGTGTCGACCGAGCCGAGTGCCATCGCTCGCTCGGCGAGCCCGGCGCTCGTGGCGGTGCCCGCAACACCGGCGGTCCCGACGCAAGACGAGCGCTTGACGGCAGCCGGCTACGATCCAGTGATCTTTGCCACGTTGCCCGAGGAGATTCAGCGCGAGGTGTTGGCGTCGCTGCCACCGATCAGCACCGGCGCACCGGCTGTCGCGGCCGGACAGGCGGGCGGTGCCGAGGAGGACGACGTCTGGAACCATCTGCCGAACGGCATGAGCCGCGAGACGCTGATGGAGCTGCCGGAGGATCTGCGAGAGGAGATTTTGAACGACGTGCGCGCCACGATGCGTGCGCAGCAGGAGCCGGCAGCCGATCCGACGCACGCACAGGACATGAGCCCGACCGACATTATCGCATCGCTGGCGCCCGAGCTCCGTCGTGAGGTGCTCATGACCATGCCCGAGAATCAGCTCTTTGGCTTGCCGCCGGGTTTGCAGGCCGAGGCGCAGGCGTTGCGCGAGCGCAACCGTCGTGCCGTTCCTGCCGAACAGCTGTATCCGCGCATCGCACGAGGCGGCTACGGCATGCCGGAGCGCGAAGATGAGCGCCGCCGAGCACCGAGCTACTATGACTACGAAGGAGAGCCGCTGTTGAACGAGACCGACCTCGTCGGCATCGTGCGTCTCCTGTATCTCTCGGACCCATGGTGTCGATCGCTCGAGTCGCGCCTGTTCGAGAACCTGTGTGCGCACCCGGCCACGCGCGTCAAGCTGCTCACCATCTTTTTGCGCCTCCTGTGCGCCAAGCGACCGGCCGCCTCTACGCGACCGAGCGAAGAGGCGCTGTCGTGTCTCTCGCTGCAAGATCAGCAGTCGTTGGCTCTCGTGCCGACGAGAAACTTTTCGCCGCTCGCCGATCCATTCCATGCACCACTCGGCTTCCAGCCGTTCTCGTGTCGACGACTCGGTGGAGGAGCTAGCGCTGCTTCTGCAACGAGCGCGCTGGCCACTAGCGGCCAACAGCCACAGCAGCTAACACCCTCCTTGTCCAGCAGTTCGAGTGGGGCGGCGGCGACCACCACCACCACCGCGACACATGGCAGTGCGTACTATTCGCACTCGTACCATAGTGAACGCACGCCGTTGCTGGTGCTCAAGCGCGTACTCGCGGTTCTTACGCATACGGCCAAGTCCAATCCTCGAGTCATCGCGCTGATGCTGGGCCTCGAGGGTGTCGACGAGATCGTACCTCATCTCATGCTGCCCGACAGCACGCGAGATGGAAAGGCGCCAGCGAGCACGAGCCCCGTGACGCCGTTGTGCTTGCTTCTCGAGTTCTTGGGCGATGAGAGCCTTGGCAAGAATGCCGAGATTCTCGAGGCCGCCATGCAACTGGTCTCGTTGTTGGTGTCGCCATTGCTGACATTCGAAGAGGCTGACGAGCTTGCCAAGAAGGCCGCCTCCTCCTCCTCCTCCAGCACCACCAGCAGCGATTCGTCACCTCCTGCTGCTGCTGTTGCAGTGGTAGTAGAAGGCAGCGAAGCAGCACCGAGCGGCGCGACTACCGTGACTGTTACCGATGCGGCACCAATGGAACAAGAGACGTCCACCACTGCCGCCACCACCTCGGTGACGACGACGACGACGACGACGGAGCCGAGCACTACAGCGAGCACGGCGGAGGTCGTCGTTGCTGACGAGGCAGCTGGAGCTACCACAACATCTAGCGATGCCACCGGCGCTGCCACCGGCGCAGTCTTGGAAAGCAGCACGTCAGGCGTAGCCGAAAGCGAGCGTGAGCCTGAGAAGCTTGCGTGCCCATCGATTGCGCCCGAGTATTTGCGCTATCTCCCGCGCGCGTTGACGTTCGACTCGTGCTCGGAGCGCACGTATCAGTATGCGCTCGAGATCTTGCATCACCTGTGCGCCAACAACGACAACCGCCTCTGCCTACTGGAGGAGTTGCTCTCGACCGCCACGACGCTCGGCCAGCACGTGAGCCAGAATCTGCTGGCGCTCAAGGCGCAACTCTCGTCGAGCAGCATCGGCTCGGTCGCCATGTCGGTGGTGTCGACGTCGTCGGTACACGAGGTGGCTTTCCTGCGCTTGCTCAAGCTCATGCATACGCTCGGCTCGTCACTGCCGACATCGCGACTCTCGCTCGATGGCCTCTGGTCGGCTCTCGACCAAAGTCTCGCCGTTATCAATGCCTGCTTGCCGAACGCCGAGCAAGGCCAAGAGGCTGCCGAAGCTGAGTCGTCCGCGAGCACCACCACCAGCACGATAGCGACTCCCCTAGTCGGGGCTCCGGCACGACGCAATGCACCAGCAGCCGAAGCTGCGGCTGCTGCGGGAGCAACAACTGGCGGCGACGCATCGACAGCTTCGCCCGTGTTGTCACTGCTGTTGCCTGTGATCGAAGCGTACTTTATCGTGATGGAGTCGCAAGAGGAGCAAGATGCAGCGACGATGGCGTCCGATATGTCGTCGTCGTCATCGTCGTCGTCATCGTCAGCTGCGGCACTGCGTAGCAGCTTGTCACAATCGACTGAGGTCGAACGCTCGGTGGTGGGTCAGTTCGTTGCACGCAACCGACGCATCTTGAACGACCTGGTGCGCCTGAACAACACGCTGCTGCAGCGGTCGTTCAAGAGCCTGATCAAGTATCCGCAGTATCTCGAGTTCGACAACAAGCGCGCGTACTTTCGCGCCAAGTTGCGCGAGAACGACGGTCGCGAGCACATGCGCTACGGTGGCGTGCGCATCGCCGTGAATCGCTCGAACGTGTTCTTCGAGTCGTACCAGGCGCTGAAGCCGCTGGCGGCCGCCGAGCTCAAGGGCCGCTTGACGGTGCACTTTCACGGCGAGGAGGGCATCGATGCCGGTGGCGTGCTGCGCGATTGGTACGACACGATCTCGCAGGAGATCTTCAATCCCAACTACGCGCTCTTTACGCAGGCGGCCGACTCGTGCTTCCAGCCCAACAAGCTGTCGTCGTGCAACCCCGACCATCTGGACTACTTTCGCTTCTGCGGGCGCGTGATCGCCAAGGCCATCTACGACGGCTGTCTGATGGACGCGCACTTTACGCGCAGCTTCTACAAGCACATGCTCGGCAAGCGCGTCACGTGGCGCGACCTCGAGCCGGCCGACCCCGAGTACTTTAAGAACCTGAGCTGGATCCTCGAGAACGACGGCAGCCAGGAGCTCGAGCTCACGTTCAGCATCAACGTCAACCGCTTCGGCAAGGTGCAGGTGGTCGACCTCAAGCCCAACGGGCGCGACATTCTCGTCACCGACGAGAACAAGCACGAGTACGTGCAACTGCTCGCCGAGATGCTCATCACCGACGCCATCAAGGAGCAGATCGACGCCTTCGTCGCAGGCCTCTGGGAGCTGATCCCGCGCGACCTGCTGGCCATCTTCAACGAGGGCGAGCTCGAGCTGCTGATCTCGGGTCTGCCCGAGATCAACATTGACGACCTGCGCGCCAACACCGAGTACAGCGGCTACAAGCCCGACTCGCTCGTCATCCAGCGCTTCTGGAACGTACTCCACTCGTTCGACAACGAAGAGCGAGCGTTGTTCTTGCAGTTCGTCACCGGAAGCTCAAAGGTGCCGCTCGAGGGCTTCAAAGCACTCGTTGGCATGGGTCGTCCGCAAAAGTTCAACATTCATCGTGTGCCCGATACCGATCGATTGCCGACAGCTCATACCTGGTACGTGAATATCCTCTCCCAACTCTCTCTCTCTCTCTCTCGCTCGTTGTACGTTGATTTGTACTTATCAATCAATCAATCAATCAATCTCGATACACAGCTTCAACCAACTCGACCTTCCCGAGTACGGCACAGAAGAGGAGCTCCGAACTCGCTTGCTGTGGGCTATCCGAGAGACAGCTGGCTTCGGATTCGGTTAATGCGGTGATGACAGAGTTGTAAGCACTCCCATTGCAACATAGCTAGCTCGATAGATAGATAGATAGATAGATAGATAGATTCTACTACTTATGCACGATCACATCATAGAGCACCCCCTTGCATTTCTCTCTAACCTTCTTGTACCCAAATACATACATACATACTACTAAATCTTCTCCCACTCCAGATCAGTGTGGGTATCGCTTGCGAGGAGGCTGATGGAGGGGACGTGGAGGGCCGAGGTGTTCGCTTCGGCTGCGCGGCATTGTCGGTCAGTCGTTCGTTGCCGCGCTCCCACACCCACAGCCCTCGTTCGCTCGCTCGCTCGCTGGACGCCCACTCACCATGCTTGCAAATAGCTCCGATGACGTGTGCGCGGGCCAGGATCTACTGGGCGTCATTGTGGCGCTGCTATTGATCGTAGCGACAATCATTTCGTTTCTACCACAAGTACGTCGCGAGCGCGATGGAACGACGTGCGCTCGTTCGATGCTCATATCGACACTATCATTCGATTCGATTCGATTCGATTCATCAGCTCTACAAGCTACTGTCACGACGATCCTCTCACGGTGTGAGCGGGTGGTTCGTACTCGTGACGAATATCTTCTCGTTCGCGGCGTTGCTGAACGTCTTCCTGCTGCAGTTCGAAGCCTTCCATTGTTGCCAGTCGCTGGTACTGCTTCGCGCCCGATGCACAATCCACCATATCCGCTCCGCCATCGATTCGTGACGACAAGTTGATCGATCGATCGATTGCCCACTGAACCGACGGCGTTGGTTGTTTGTGCAGTCGTTCTGGCAATGCAACAATGCCTTGCTACCCATCTATCAGATTGCCGTGATTGCCTTCAATACGTTGATGATGTGCGCACTCTCTCGAGGCTCGCTCTCTCAACGTACAGGCTCACTCACTCACACACGATGCGCGTTGCATGTATCGATGGCTTGCTCTCGTGATAGATACATTCTATTCGTCGTCTTCTTCAAGACGGAAGAGGCAGACGAGCAAGCACGCATCGCCGACGAAGAGGAGCAACAAGCGCTGCGTCGAGGTGTCGCTCCTCCGACCCAATACCATCGCGTATCGATACTGCTGGACTCGCCAGCTCATGTACTACAAGCTCAGGTACACTACATGGATTATTGGCCGTTCGCGAGGCGCACAGCGTTCGGTTGCATCGGTACACGAGCTAATTAGCTTGTCTGCGACGTCGATCAGCGACGAGCACATACCCTGGTGATGCTCGAGTATGCTGCATTCATGGTGCTGCTGATCAGCAGCTTTGCGTGTGGCATTCTCCTCGTACGCCCTATGCATGCACAATCGTATAGAGAGAGAGAGACGCGGTAGTATTGATGCGATGCTCAACGATCACGATCGTAGCTGGTCTATCAAGGAGAGGATGCCTCGAGCACCCAGAACTTTGGCTTCGCTTGTGGAATCGTCAGTGGCATTGCAACCATGCTGCAGTACCTTCCACAGATCTACGTCACGTATCATCTCAAGGTTCGAAGTTCAATCGATTCATTCAATCGATCCAATTGATCCGATTCAATCGATTCGATCCGATCCTATTCATGACATTGATCGAATGAATTGAATGAATGGCGGTGGTACTAATCGAATCGAATCGTATCGTGTCGTATATATGCGCCACTCTCGCAGGCTGCTGGATCGCTGTCGATTCTGATGAACCTGATTCAAGCGCCCGGCAGCTTCTTGATCGCAGCCTTCCAGGCCTTCTCGCCCAACTCGTCGTTGACGACATGGATCCCGTTCGTTCTCTCGGGCTCGTTGCAGTTGCTCTTGGTACGGACGGCGTGCGCGCCGTTCGTAGGTCGAGTACTCATCAAGGCTTCGTTGTGCGTCTGCCGTTGCTCGACCGCAGTCGTTGCAGTTGATCTACTACGAGTTCTATGTGAAATGGGCCGAGCGCCGGTACGCCACCGCTTGCATCTGACAGACAAGCGGTCGTTGCGCCTCGCTCATCTCAACGGGCATTGGCGTGTGCTCACATTATAGCTCGCAACGAGAGGACCCCGACTTGCCCAAGATCTCGCAACAACGCCGAGCCGGTTCCTCGAACATTGTGGTTCATTCGACGACTCCACGAGGGACCACGGTCAACTACGTCAGCTCGTCCGATAGCGAGGACCAAGGCTTCACGGACGACGAGTCGCTCATGGGCCGCCATGGCCTGGGTGGTGCGGTGGTGGCCGTGTCGTACTACGACGCGCCGTCAAGAGCCACCGTGGGCGCAATTCCGGTGGCGCGCTCCACGTCAGCCGGCAAGGGCCTAGCGTCGGTCAATGGCGACATCTACTAACGCACTGCTGCGTCGAGCAGAGAGCTCGCAGACCCGCTGGCGAGTGGCTATTTAAGAGTGTGT
>Ga0097679_1003221_pt1 | contig 12244 bp, 13 predicted proteins | sample ThiBiot_500_biof_2_FD_72848 | JGI IMG/M metagenome (GOLD analysis project Ga0097679, IMG submission 72848) | Wastewater bioreactor microbial communities from Cape Town, South Africa - Thiocy_cont_500_biof - 1398105538000 (version 2) (version 2) ...
TCGATCGCAACCTGCGCCATTCGCGCGCTGGAACTGACGCACGGACACCTGGATGCGTTGTTCAACAACGCTGCGTACGGTCAACCGGGTGCTGTCGAGGATTTGACCCCAGCGCTCCTGCGCGAACAGCTCGAAGTCAATCTCGTCGGAACGCACGATCTGACGCGACGCCTCATTCCGTCCATGCGCAAGAACGGCGCCGGACGCATCGTCAATTGCTCTTCGGTCTTGGGAATGGTCGTTGCGCCGTATCGCGGTGCCTACTGCGCGTCAAAGTTCGCACTCGAAGCACTGACGACCTCGCTTCGGCTCGAACTCGAAGGCTCCGGCATCGCCGTGTCGCTGATCGAGCCTGGCCCGATCCGCTCGCGCTTCGTCGAGCATTCCGTCGCGCGGCTGCTCGCGACGATCGACATCGACAATTCTCCGCACCGAGACGTCTATCGAACGCGGCTGGAGCAGATGAAGGCCGGCGGCCAGATATCGTTCAAGCTCGAGCCCGAGGCCGTAAGCAAACGCCTGATCCATGCTGTCGAAAGCAGCCGTCCGAAAGCGCATTACTACGTGACGACGCCGACGCTGATTGCCGCCGCGATGCGCCGCCTGCTGCCGCAGTTCGGCATCGACTATTTCGCCCGGCGTTTCTGAGCCGCCAACGATCCCGCCAGTTTGGCCCGCCAAACGCCGAGCTTCTCCTCAAGCGATTTCGTGTAGAGCGGGCTCGACGACGGCAGATCGATCATCGTGCAGGCTTGCTCCGGCACGTGCCCCGGCTTCACGACATGGCGGCGGAACAAGTCGCGCGCCTTCTGGCCGTTGAACGCGATCGTCCGGATGTTCGGATGGTCGCCGAGAAATGCCGCGAACGGATTGACGGTCGCATTCCGAATGGCGGCGTCAGAGCTTCCGATCCGCTCCGCGCTTTCCAGCACATCCCAAAGCGCGCAACCGTGACGCTTCAGAAGAGCGATCCGCGCAGAATAGTCGGACGGCACGGCCTCGCCAAAAATCGCGGCAATCAGCGGCCAGAAATGATTGCGCGGATGCCCGTAGTATTGCTGCAGTCGCAGCGATTCCTCGCCCGGCAGCGTGCCAAGAATAAGTAGATGCGCGTCCGCCGTGACGATCGGCGGAAAGCTGTATTTCGCCTTCACTCCCGGCATAACGCATCACGCCCGATGATAAGGGTGCCCCGATAGAATGGTCGCCGCGCGGTAAAGCTGCTCGAGCAGAACGACGCGAGCGAGACCATGCGGCAACGTCAGCGCACCGAGCGATAGCGTCATTCCTGCTGACTTCAAAACCTGCTTACCGTGCCCATCCGGGCCGCCGATCAGGAACGCGCACGTCTTGACCGCGCCGTCGCGTTTCTCGCCGAGTGTGCGCGCAAAAGCTTCGCTGCTGACGGATTTTCCCGCAGGATCGAGCGCGACGATGAACGTGTCGGCCGCCAGATCCTTCAAAAGCCGCGTGGCTTCATCTTGCTTGCGCTCGTCGGCGCTCGCCTGGCGGCTTTCGTTCAGCTCGCGAATATCGATCGGACCCAATCCGATTGACCGGCCCGCGCCGTTGAAGCGTTTGGCGTAACGATCAGAAATCGCCCGCTCCTCGGCGTCTTTCAGCTTGCCGACGGCGAGGAGCGAAATGCGCATGAAAACCGCCCGCGGTCACCAAGCGAACCGCGCAAAACAACAATTAGGAGCGCGCCGCGACGCCTGGAGTGCTTCCGGAAAAGTGGGAACCGGTTTTCCGATAAGAAGCACGACAAAACAAAAACCTAGAGCCGATCCGCGATTCAACGAAAAGCGGAAAGGCTCTAGTGCTGCGAGCTGTCGCCGCGCGAGGCATCGGCGGGGATATCCGCCTGCCACATCTTCTCGAGGTTATAGAACTCGCGCACCTCGGGCCGGAAGACGTGGACGATGATGTCGCCCGTATCGATCAGGACCCAATCGCAGGAGTTCAATCCCTCGACCCTCACGCGAGCCTCACCGCGCGCTTTGAGCTTGTCGCGCAGCTGCTCGGCGATTGCGCCGACATGCCGGTCGTTACGGCCGGACGCGACAACCATGAAGTCGCCGAGTGAAGACTTGCCTTTGAGAGGGATGGAAACGATTTCCTCGGCTTTCGCGTCGTCAAGCCAATGGACGACGTCTTCGAGGAGAGCGGCCGCATCCGGCGCCTTGGCGGCGGACTGGGCTTGAGAGCTGCCCTTGCGGGCGGCCTCGGCTGTGGTTCGGATCAAGCGGTAAGCATCCTTTGCTGATTGGTCCCGCATGTCAGACGGCCCGGCCGATTCCGGGTCAGCGATATATTAAACGGCGTCGCCTCGGCCCGCAAATGAATTCCGGAAGCCGTCTGTCGTGGAAACGTCATAAATTTTAATGACTTAACTGACGTGCTCTGGCGCAGAGCGCGCGGCGCTACGCAGCGCGGTCGACGAAAGGTCGGAAAGGCGGATCGTCAACAGCGTCCAGGCCGGCGGCTTTCTGGCAGCCAGTCCACGGGCCTCGGATTCAGGAATGCGCCAGCGCGAAAGCGCGAGAGCGGCTGGCGACGACAGGCCTCGCAACCGCCAGCCGGGCCGGTCCACCACTGCGATCGGCATCAGATCGGCGATGCTCCGCCAATGCTGCCAACGGTCGAAGAACGCGAGATTGTCGGCACCCATCACCCAGACGAAGCGCACGCCAGGATACCGCCGCTTCAAATACGCCAGCGTCGCGGCCGTGAAACTCGTGCCGAGTTCACGCTCGAAGCTCGTCACCTTCATTTTCGGACCGACTGCGAACTGCCGGACCGATGCCATGCGGCCGTTCAGCGCCGACAGACCATTGTGCGACTTGAGCGGATTGCCGGGCGTGATCAGCCACCACAGCTGATCGAGCCCAAGACGCTTCATCGCGGCTTCGGCTGCAATGCGATGCCCGGCATGCGGCGGATTGAAAGAGCCACCCATGATCCCGATCCGTTGACCGGGAAGGCACATCGGCGGCTGGACGCGAAGCGATCCAAAACTCTGCTGCGGAATCTTTCGCGTCAAATCAGACGTGCCTCATCCGTAGCGTTACTTCGGCCGCGTCTGGCCGGTGCCTCGCACCTTGTACTTAAAGCTCGTCAGCTGTTCGACGCCGACCGGCCCACGCGCATGCATCTTGCCTGTCGCGATGCCGATCTCGCCGCCGAAGCCAAACTCGCCGCCGTCGGCGAACTGCGTCGATGCGTTGACGAGAACGATCGCGGAGTCGACGCGGTTCAGGAACCGTTCGGCTGTCGCTTCGCATTCCGTGATGATCGCGTCGGTGTGCTGCGAACCATAGCGCGCGATGTGTTCGATGGCCCCGTCGACTCCATCAACGGTTTTCACCGCGATAACGGCATCGAGAAATTCCTTGCCGTAGTCATCGGGCTGAGCCGCCTTGACGCGAGGATCGACCTTTTGCGTCGCCTCGTCGCCACGCACTTCGCAACCATCGTCGAGCAGCGCTTTGACGATCGGCGACAGTAGATCGGTACGCGCATTCTTGTCGACGAGCAGGCACTCGGTCGCGCCGCAAATTCCCGTGCGCCGCATCTTGGCGTTGACGACCAGCGGCACGGCGATCTTCAGGTCCGCACCCTGATCGACATAGGTGTGACAGATGCCTTCGAGATGCGCGAAGACCGGAACGCGGGCCTCGCTCTGCACGCGCTCTACCAGTCCTTTGCCGCCGCGCGGTACGATGACATCGACCGACCCATCCAGGCCGCGCAGCATCGCGCCGACCGCTTCGCGATCCGTCGTCGGAACGAGCTGGATCGCGGCTTCGGGCAATCCCGCCGCGCGCAGGCCTTCAACCAAGCAGGCATGGATCGCAACGCTCGAATGATGGCTTTCCGAACCGCCGCGCAGGATCGCCGCGTTCCCGGCCTTGAGCGCCAGCGCGCCTGCATCGGCCGTTACGTTCGGACGGCTTTCGTAGATGATGCCGATCGTTCCGAGCGGCACGCGCACGCGCTGAAATTTGAGACCATTGGGCCGCGTCCATTCCGCCAGCACGGTTCCGACGGGATCGGGAAGTGCCGCGATCTCTTCAAGACCGACAGCGATGCCGTCGATGCGCTTCTCGTTGAGCAGCAGCCGATCGACGAACGCAGCCGGTCGACCAGCAGCTTTCGCAGCTTCGATGTCCTGCGCGTTCGCCGCGAGGATTTTGGGCGTCGCTGCGCGCAGAGCTTTCGCCGCCGCGATAAGCGCCGCGTTCTTTTCTTCCGGCGTCGCGATCGCAAGCCTGCGGCTCGCAGCCTTCGCGGCTTGTCCAATGCCGCGCATCAGCTCGGCGGTCTCGTTTTCGATGCGCTCCGGTTTGTTCATACTCATTTCCTCGTCAGCGCCATGTCGTCCCGATGGATCAGCGTCGCGCGCCCCTTGAACCCGAGGATCGCGGCGATCTCGCTCGAACGCTTGCCCATAATACGTCGCGCATCGTCCGCCGCATAGGCGACAAGGCCCCGGCCCAGTTCCCGGCCGTCCGCCGATCTTATCGTAACCGCATCGCCGCGGTCGAAGTTGCCGTCGATACGGGTGACACCCGCCGGCAGAAGGCTTTTTCCCGATGTGAGAGCCTTCTCGGCCCCTGCATCGAGGTAAACGTGGCCGCTCGGCTCGAGCTGCCCGGAAATCCAACGCTTTCGCGCCGTCACCGGATCCGAATTGGCGACGAACCACGTGACCCGTGCGCCGTCCGAGATCGCCTTGAGCGGATGAAGAACCTTACCGGTCGTAATGACCATATCGGTACCGGCCGAGAGCGCGATCTTGCCCGCCTCGATTTTCGTCTTCATGCCGCCTTTGGAAAGCTCGGTCCCGGCGTCACCGGCCATCGCCTCGATCTCCGGCGTGATCTCGGTCACGAGCGGAATGTGCCTGGCGTTCTGATCGTCAGCCGGAGGCGCGGTGTAGAGGCCGTCGACATCGGACAGCAGCACAAGGCAATCCGCCGACACCATCGACGCGACGCGCGCCGACAGTCGGTCGTTATCGCCGTAGCGGATTTCCGCCGTCGCGACCGTGTCGTTCTCATTGACGACCGGAATGGCCTTCAGCGCCAGCAGAACTTCAATGGTGTTGCGCGCATTGAGATACCGCCGCCGCTCTTCCGTATCGCCGAGCGTTAGAAGGATCTGCGCCGCCGTCAGACCGCGTGCGGCCGCGAGTTCCTGATAGGCATGCGCGAGACTGATCTGCCCGACGGATGCCGCCGCCTGACTCTGCTCGAGTTCAAGCGGACCCTTCGGCAGCTTCAGCACATGCCGGCCCAGCGCGATGGAGCCCGACGACACCAGCACGATATCCTTGCCGGCGCGCGCAAGCTCGGCGACATCGTCCATGAACGAGTTGAGCCAGTCCGCCTTGATGCGGCCGGTGCTTTTGTCCGCCAGCAGCGCCGAACCGATTTTCACGACGATGCGCCGCGCCTTTGCCCATTCAGGGCGCGCGGTAGCGATCGTAGCGGCGGACTGCGGAGCGCGGATCATGACAATCCCGGATTGAAAATCGAACCCGATGCGCGAGGCACCGGAGCATCGCGTGCTTATCTGTAAATGCGCGCATTCGGGCAAGAGGCCGATGCCGCATATCAGCCCGCCACGTCAATTTTTACCTAATTAACTGCCCGCAAGTCCGCCTTAGGGGACCACGGCGAAGAACAGGAACGTGCCGAACAGCACCAGATGCAGGAAGCCGAAAAGCACATTCGTCCGGCCGGTGCCGAATGTCAGGATACTGGCGCCGAGCGTCATCACGACGAGCGCCATGTCCCGCGGATCGAGGCCGAGAATGAGCGGCTTTTGCAAAATGATGTTGGCCGCAGCGATTGCCGGGATCGTCAACCCGATCGTCGCCAATGACGACCCGAGCGCCAGATTGATGCTTTTCTGCAGATTATCGCGGCTTGCCGCCCGGATCGCCGCGATTGACTCCGGCAACAGCACGATAAACGCAATCACGACGCCGCTAAACGCCGGCGGGGCGCCGACAGCCGAAACGGCAGCGTTCACTTCAATCGCAAAGAGCTTGGCAAGCACAACGACGGCAACGAGCGCGATACAGAGAAGGAATATCGACGAAATCAGCTTTCCGCCCGTCTCCGCGTTGGGATCGGGCGGATCGTAATCTCCGGCAAAATAATCCCGGTGCCGAACGGTCTGCGTAAAGACGAAGACCGCGTAGAGCGCGATGATCGCGAAGCTCATGAACGCCAGCTGGCTTGTCGAGTACAGGCGGCCCGGAGCCGAACTGGTATAATTCGGCAGGATGATCGATAGCGTCGTCAAGACGAGCAGCATGGCTAGATAGATCTTAGCCGAGGTCACGTCGAACGACTGCTCGCGATATCGAATGCCGCCGACGAGAAGACACGCTCCCACGAGCCCCGTCGTAATGATCATGACCACGGAGAACACGGTATCGCGCACCAGCGTTGGCGCCGCCTTACCTGTCAGCATGAGGGACACGATCAAAGCGAGTTCGATCACCGTCACGGCCATCGTCAGAACCAAGGTTCCGATAGGCTCACCGGTGAGGTGCGCAACCTCTTCCGCATGATAGACCGCCGAAAATACAGCGCCCATAAGAAGAGGGATCAGGATGATCGCTATAGCGATACCGAGAGGATCCGACGCAAAATCATCGCCAAACCCGACCCATGTCGCGAACGCGAAAAGCGCTACCCCAACAATCGGCAGTGCCCACGACCAAGCCGGCGTTCGCGTCGAATGAACCATTGATGCTCTTTTTTATGAGGATTGAAGGCGGATAAGTGATTGTGCGCGACTTGCGTGCATCTCGCAAGACAAAGCGCAAAGTTCTTTACGGCTGCCACGCTCCGCTTGCGTCGCGATCCTCATCCTCTTCCGCCGCATCTTTACGCGAGATTTCACGCGTCAGCGCGTACAGCGCTTCCTTGATGCCCGCGCCGGACACCGCGGAAAGCAACAGAGGCGTCTTGCGCGCCGCCTTCTTCAAAGCTTCGCGCCGTTCCGCAAGCGTCTCCTCATCCAGCGCATCGATCTTCGAAAGCGCGACGATCTCTTTCTTCTTCTCGAGAGCCCCGCCGTAGGCTTTGAGTTCCCGGCGCACGGTCTTGTAGTCGCCCGCCACATCCGCCGAAGTTGCATCGACGAGATGAAGAAGAACGCGGCAGCGTTCGATATGCCCAAGGAACCGGTCGCCGAGACCCGCACCTTCGCTCGCACCCTCGATCAGGCCCGGAATGTCGGCGAGGACAAAATCGACATCCCCTGCGCGCACGACTCCGAGGTTCGGGTGAAGCGTCGTGAACGGATAATCGGCGATCTTCGGCTTCGCGGCGCTGACGGTCGCGAGAAACGTCGATTTTCCGGCGTTCGGCAAACCGACGAGCGCAGCATCCGCAATCAGCTTCAGCCGCAGCCAGATCGTCAGTTCTTCGCCCGGCTGTCCGGGATTGGCATGGCGCGGCGCCTGGTTCGTCGAGCTTTTGAAATGCGCGTTGCCGAAACCGCCGTTGCCGCCCTTGGCGAGACGAACGCGCGCGCCGGGCTCCGTCAGATCCGCAAGCAGCGTCTCGCCGTCTTCCGCGAACACCTGCGTGCCCGGTGGCACCTTGACGGTGCAGTCGCGCCCGTTCGGACCCGCTCGATTCTGCCCCATGCCGGGCGTACCGCTCTGTGCCGAGAAATGCTGCTGATAACGGTAATCGATGAGCGTGTTGAGGTTCTGCACGCACTCGACCCAGACGTCGCCGCCGTTACCGCCGTCGCCGCCGTTCGGCCCGCCGAACTCGATGAATTTCTCACGCCGGAACGCGACGCAGCCGTTTCCGCCAGCGCCGGACTTTATGTAGATCTTGGCTTGATCGAGAAATTTCATGACGCCAAAGCTCGAATGGCCATCGTCCACGGCCTGCGCAGTTCATAGCTCAGCGCCGGAAGCTCGCACTGGCGAGCTTCGCACCAGCCGGTGGAATCTCCAACGTACTTGAAGCCGAGCTTCTGGATCACGCGCGCCGACCCGGGATTGCCTGCGAGATGCCTGCAAACGAACCGCCTGACGCCCGCCTTGGTGAATCCATAAGCCATCACGGCGCTCGCCGCTTCGGTCGCATACCCATGTCCCCAATACGGCTTGCCGATCCAATAGCCAAGCTCGGCGTCGCCGTTGGCGTCGATCGTGAAGCCGCAAATGCCGATGAACTCTGCTTCGCGTTCGATCCCGAAAACCTGTTCGCCATCTTCGACGCCGCTGATCCAATGATGCGCGGCATCGGCCGAGTAGGGATACGGAATGCGCCCAGTCATGCTCGCGACATCCCAGTCACCCGCGAGATCGGCGATCCGGGCGGCATCACTGTCGACAACGGCTCTAAGGCGAAGGCGGGCGGTCTGCATTTCTGACAACTAAACGAACGTGTGTGGCGAAAAGGGATACGAGGCCGCCGCCAGAAAAGCAAAAGGGGACGGCAGCGCCATCCCCGAATTCGCAGCAATCTGGTCTCGCGGCTTACTCGGCCGCGACGACCTTCGCCGGCTTGACCGAGATATAGATGCGGCCGTTGCGCTTGGTATCGAACTCGACCGTACCTTCTTCGACTGCGAAGATCGTGTGGTCGGTTCCCATGCCGACACCCGAACCCGGATGCCACTGCGTGCCGCGCTGACGGCAAAGGATGTTGCCGGGAATGACGTACTCGCCGCCGTAGCGTTTGATGCCAAGACGTTTGCTCTCGGAATCGCGGCCGTTACGCGTCGAGCCGCCTGCTTTTTTCTGTGCCATTTCAGAATCCTCGAATGAAGCGGCGGCTCGTTACGCGCCGGTGATATCGGTAATACGCACGATCGAAAGGTCCTGACGGTGTCCCTTCTTGCGGCGTGAATTTTTGCGGCGGCGCTTTTTGAATGCGATGAGCTTCGGCCCGCGCGACTGCTCGACAAGCTCTGCAACGACCTTCGCGCCCGAAATGATCGGTGCACCGATCTTAACGTCGGCGCCCGAGCCGACCATTAGCACTTGGTCGAATTCAACGGTGGCTCCGGCATCGCCGGCAACCCGTTCGATCGTGACGACATCGTCCTTGGAGACGCGGTATTGCTTGCCGCCCGTCTTGATGACAGCGTACATGTTCAATCCTTCCGGCCTTCTTGGCCTGTTTCCGCGCCCTGTGGCGCCATCGAAAAACGATGGACTTTCAGAGAGATGCTGAATTGATCAGCATGAGCCTCGGGCAGCGCATTGAAGGCGGAACTTGTATCCCGCCTGCGAGTGGCGGTTTATTGTCGAACTGAGGCACCTTGTCAATCGCCATGCGGCGTTTCGCTTTTTGTTTGAGCGGCCTCGCTGCTCCTCGCAAAAGCGCCACCCAGTAACCATTTTCACTCGCGATATGCAAAGCCGGCCGCCAGACTGCCGGACCATTCAAGAGGAAAGCCGGGAAACGCGATGCAGGCACAGCTTCAGCACGATGCAGCTACAATTCGCGCGCGTGGACCCCGCCTCACCGAAATCCCCGTTCTCGATACCGGACGCGATTTCCCGCTCGCAACGCTCCGCGCCTTCGAAGACCGAACGCATGCTCTGCTCGATGCCGCGTCGCGGCGCTATCCGCGCAGCGCGCTGACGGCCCTCGACAAGGTGTCCCGTGCCTGGCTCGCGCGCTGGAACAACCGCCATCTTCCCGAAATCGACGAAATCGCCCGCACGCTCGGCCGCCCCGGAGCCTACTTTTTCTCCGTCAATTACGAATGGGCCTGCACCTGCCGCGCAGCGCCCTCTCCCGACGGCCGGTCGGCGCGCCTGGTCAGGGTTCTGGATTGGAAGGCGCCGGGCCTCGGTGCCAACCTCGTCTGCGCGAAAGTGACGGGCGCCGACGCTGGACCGTTCTCGCTGCTGACCTGGCCCGGATACACGGGTGTTCTGCAGGTCATGGCTCCCGGCCGCTTCTCGGCGGCGATCAATCAACCTCCGATGCGCAAGGCGACGGGCCTCTTTTATCTCGACTGGGCCGCCAATCGCCGACGCGTCTGGCATATGCCGCACCCGACGCCCGCCCACCTGCTGCGCAAAGTTGCGGAAGAGGCACGCGATTTCGCCGAAGCCCGCCGGATGCTGATCGATGAACCGATTTCCACACCGGCCATCTTCACGCTCGCGGGGCTCGCCCCCTCTGAGACGACCGTGATTGAGCGCACCGAGAATGACGCTCGTGCCAGGGACGGCGCGCACGTCGCCGCCAATCACTGGGAAACGCCGGATTGGCACGGACATCCGCGCGGCGATCAAAGTACTGATCGCGCCTGCCTCATGCGCGACGTGGACACGTCCTTTGATCCGGAATTCCGCTGGCTCACACCACCCATCCTGAACGACAAGACGCGCCTCGCGATGGTTGCCGATGCCAGCGAAGGCCGCATGATCGCGCGCGGCTACGAGGCGGCCGGCGACGCGACGACAACGCTCGATTTGACTTGGCGTCCAGCAGCCTGACGCGCAAAGCAGAGGCGGCAAAGATATCGGTCGCAGCGCACTCATAGCGACCGCTTGCTTGCTAACTCATCGTCCAGTTGCGGCCGCGTCGAACATCCGAGGCACGCCTGTCGCTTCACACAACAAGCGTTTCGTCTCTGACCACAGCGCCACTTGCAAATGACTATTAAGTGCACTTAAGTATTTGATGTAATTTGACTTTATTGGTTGCTTATCTTATCTCAAGCGCATCGGGGAGTAGCCACCGCTTCATCTGCGGGATCGCGTCAACAAGCTCGCGCACGTGCGCGTGGCGCAATCAGCCGAATTAGTCGGCCCGGCAAGACCGTGGTGAAAACTCGTTCCATACGGACGAACGAGGGAGCACCCGGTCGATTGTCCGTAGGTTGATTTCCTGATGTCCCCTTTCGCAATCATCGTGCTTGCTTTGAGCATGTCCGTAGACGCATTCGCTGTCTCGGTTGGCCGCGGTGCCGCGCTCAATCGACCACGGTTCTCGGAGGCTTTGCGCACCGGCGCTGTCTTCGGCGTCGTCGAAGCAATAACACCTGTTATCGGCTGGGCAGCTGGGGTCGCCGCTAGCAACTTGGTCACTGCCATTGACCATTGGATCGCATTCGGACTGCTTTCCGCGGTCGGCGTTCACATGCTTTTTGCGGCCTTCTCAAAAAAGCCGGAGGAAGAAGAACCCGGAAGCTCCTTCTTGGTGTTGATGGCAACAGCAATCGGCACGAGCCTTGACGCAATGGCCGTTGGAGTTTCTCTTGCATTCCTGGACGTGAATATTCTTGTGATCGCCGTTGCGATTGGTTTGGCGACGTTTGTCATGTCGTCTGGTGGAATGATTATCGGTCGCTTTATCGGCGTACGGCTTGGCCGCATTGCGGAGGCAGTGGCCGGCATCGCACTTTTTGGCCTTGGATTGTCAATCTTGATTGATCATTTGGGGGCTTAGGAAACGACATACGGCTCAAGCGGAAGAGCCCAAGTGTTGTGGGAATAGGCACACTGCGGGACCGTCACCGCGAGCACCTGACGCGCTTGATTTGCCTGGATCGAAAAGGCGCGCTTGCCAGCACCGGCAGCATGTCATATGAGGGCCGCTCGCCGCTGCGAATTACAGCCTTCGATGACCACTTCGACTGCGCTGGAAACGTGGGGTTTGCAGACCTTGGTACTCGGTCATTAGTCAGCACAAAATTAAGCTACGCTGAACTGAAGACAGAAATATCATTGCAAATCAAAGGCTTGGAGAGGTGGCAGAGTGGTCGATCGCGCCGCACTCGAAATGCGGAGTACTCGCAAGGGTACCGGGGGTTCGAATCCCTCCCTCTCCGCCAAATACCGCTGATTGAACTATTCGGCGTGCGTTGCCGTTGAACGTCGCCGGTGGTGATTTCCGCGGTACGCTCACCGAAGAGCGAAGAACTTAAGTTGCTCCAGCGCGGCTTTCATTCCCGCCCAATCAACTCAGAGCGTTCCTCGAAGCTGGAAGAACAACAGGCTTGTGAAGTGAAGACAGAATGCGCTTCACCGCCGCCGCTCCGAAAAGGAGCGGGATCTCGTATCCAAAAATTCGCTTATGCCGGAGACTCAACAAACCTCGTCGCCCGGCAACCTTCATCGTGCCGTGATCAGTTGAATTGTGCTTCGAGCTCCTTTGCGAATTCGAAGATGTCCATGCAGACGCCGTAAGTTGCGACGTTGAAGATCGGCGCTTCTGGATCGGTGTTGACGGCGATG
>Ga0097679_1003276_pt1 | contig 12089 bp, 10 predicted proteins | sample ThiBiot_500_biof_2_FD_72848 | JGI IMG/M metagenome (GOLD analysis project Ga0097679, IMG submission 72848) | Wastewater bioreactor microbial communities from Cape Town, South Africa - Thiocy_cont_500_biof - 1398105538000 (version 2) (version 2) ...
CTACGATTTCATCGGCACGCATGGCACAGACTGGAACGGCATCATGGCAACTGCTGTCATGGCGTCGATTCCGCCGATCGTCCTTCTCCTGTTCGGCCAGAAATATATCACCGCAGGTCTGATCGGCGGCGCGGTGAAAGAATAGAGATCGAAGGCTCCACCGCAGCTTATCATGGATTACGATCGTAAGGCGATCCTAACTGCGGTGTCTTCGATCTTCCCTCCAACGAAGCCTTCCATTGCCAATCCTATCCGCGTTCTCCGGGACCCGGCCACATTGCGTCAGGCAAGTTGCAATGCGCGTGGGCCCAAGGCGGTGTCCTCCGGAGAGACGTCCCGTTTCCGCGCCTCAGCGCCAGAACGGTTTGGCATCCGCAAAGGCGTCGTGCGCGTCGGCGGCGGCCTCGACCAGAGACTCCTTGTCCTCCGCGGGAGCCAAGAGCGACATCGCTTCCGGGTTCTTGTCCAGGCCGAACCGGGCAAGGAGTTCTGGTGCGGAAACAGCATCGTTCAGTAAACCGAGCTTGTCTTGCAACGCCTCAAGCGTTTCCAGAAAGCGGCCGTACCGACGCTTCTGCCGCTTGCCCTCGAACAATGAGGCGAAGAATTCGGCCGCATAGCGTAGCTTCTTTGTATCCTTGCGCAGCTGATGGCGTGCCGCGTCTTCCTGTCCGCAAAGGCCGCGCCCACCCTTCCTGACCTTTCTGCGGAACCGGCTAAGGACGGAAGCCGCAAAATCCCGCAACGGCTGCTCTCGAGCATCCGTTCCGGAAGGAGCCGTGAGCCATTCGCCAAGAGAAAGCCACTCCGACAAGTTCAGCATGAGATCACGTGCGCGGGGCGACGCCAATGCCGTTATCGCCTCCTCATATGATTGCCTGCGCGCCTCTTCCAGGCCCGAGTGAATTTCGCCGTTCTTGCGGCGGGCGACCAGGACATCGAAGTCCCGCGCCGTGCCAAGCCCGGCTGCCAGCCACCGAAGGTCCTCGCGCAGCCGGTCGAACTGGCCGTCCTGCGCAACCGATTTGTGAAGGGTGAAGGCCGATCGCAGCCGGCGCAGCGCCACACGAGCCTGATGCAATGCCTCGACGTTTCCATAATCGATCAACGTCTCGTTCAGCCGGAACTGGCGCAGGCAAGCGCCGGCAATATGGCGGAACGCAATAACGGTAGTCATATCGGACGCCAGGATCATTGGTTCGGCCTTGACGGCCCGAACGACTGGCCCGAGCAGACGATAGCCTCGCCCTGCCTTGCTGAGTACGCTCAGAGGTGAGGGCACCGCCGCGTTGATGCGACGGGCGTAGGAAAACAATGCGGCGGGAGAGCCGCTTTTTAGCTCCAGCTCGATTTCGCAAAATGGCGAATGCCTGTCGCCGGCCACCACCTCGCCGCGGTCGAGCGCCAGTTCAAACTCTGCGTCCTCCTGTGAAAGCGTCCATATCCGTCGCTCGGCGACAACCTCGAACACAGGCCGGAGGGTCGCTCCTCTGGTGCCGAGCAGTGCCTTGATCGGCGTCGTATCATCGAGCACCGGCAGGTCGTCTCCGACCTTCTGCTCCCATTCCGGCCGGGCGAAGAGGCCGGCAGCCGCCGCTCCCGTTGCCTTCACGGTCTGGACGCGTTGGCCTCTCGATTGCCGGATCCTAAGCGAAAAGCCGGCCGCTCTCAGATCCTGTTCCGGTGTGTCGAAATATATGGACCGCTGCGGGATCGTGGTCGGCTCGCCCGACAAAAGATCGCATCCGAGAAGGTCGTCGACCGCCTCAGGCGTCAGTTCCAGCTTGAGTTCAACTTCCACTGCCAATTTACGCTCCCTGACGAACAATGTCGCACGCCTGAGGCGATCATAATGGCGTATTGTTACAGGCGATCGGCTCGCTCCTCTTAAGCAGCCATTCCCGAAACAGAAGCGCTTCGGGACGTAACCTGTTTGTCGCGTGAGGTAAGAGGAGGAAATGGCCTGAAGAACTCGGGATCGATGCCTGGATCGGGCGTATCAGACGTCCGTCCTCAAGATACCGCCTTGCAAAATTAGCTGATACGAGCGCTGGCCCCAGGCCCCGGCTCGCGAGTTCGAGAGCGGTACACGAATTATCTACGATGGCTATCGTCTTGAGCCGCTTCTCGGCATCGGCGATCCCTTCCTGCTCCATGAGCCTCACCCAATGGTTCTCACAACCCATGATCTGGATGACGCCGCGACCGGCCTGCTCGGAGAGATAGTCGGCTGCTTGGACGGCGCCCGTTCCCGACTTGCAAACGACAATCCCGTCCGCCGCGTCGAGGCGATCGGCCGCCCATCCCGGCCACTTGCCATCACCATAGCGGATTTCCAGATCGGCATCGTCATTCTCCTCACGGTCCGACCATACCGTCGCAAAGAGCCGAACGTGGATATGCGGATAGGTGGCGCGGAATAGAGGCAGGATCTCGGAAAGGATAAGGGCCCCATAGGAGAGGGAAGCACGGATCGTCAGCGTCTCTTCCCTTGCCCCGCCGAAAAGCCCGGCAGTGGAGATAGCGATATCATCGAAGGCCTTGCGGAGCGACGGCAGGTAGGCGCGCCCCATATCGGTTAAACGCACCCCACGCGGCAGGCGTTCGAATAGCTCGAATCCGATTTCGCCCTCCAGCGAGCGCACCTGATAGCTGATTGCGGCTGCGGTAAGATGCAGTTCGGCCGCCGCGGCGGCGAAACTGCTGTGGCGCGCTGCGGCTTCGAACGAACGCAGCCAGTTCAGCGGGGGAAGTCTGTTCACGCCTCACCCTAAATTTTTGACGCCTTAGCCTCATATCGCTTTGTTTGTATGGCGCCAAGCGTCGTGACACGATCACTGGGCCGAAGGTGGGGATGGTGACTTCCTTCCCTATGCCGATCGCGCGATGGGCCGGGTATCCGAAAAGGGAGGATTAACGTTGGGCAGCCTCAAATCCTTTTACACGCTTTCTCGTGCGGGCCGTATTTCCCGCCGCGAGTTCATGCAGCGCGCCGCGGCGCTCGGTGTGGCGGCGACCTTGCCGGCAGGCCTTACGACTGCGCCGGCCTTCGCGGCAACACCGAAGAAGGGTGGCCATTTCCGCGTCGGAGCGTCCGGCGGATCGTCAACCGACTCGATGAACCCCGCCACGATCGATGGCGCTTTCATGCAGTTTCTGAACCAGGGTACGGTTCGCGGTTCACTTGTCGAAATCGATGCCGACTACCGGCCACGGCCCGATCTGGCGGAAAGCTGGGACAGGACGCCGGACCTGAAGAAATGGACGGTGAAACTACGCAAGGGGGTCGAGTTTCACAACGGCAAGACCATGAAGGCCGACGACGTCATCACCTCTATCAACTACCACAGGGGCGAGAAGTCGAAATCCGGCGCCAAGGCGATCCTGAGGTCGATCGCCTCACTCAGCAAGGATGACGACTACACCGTGGTCTTCGAGCTCGAAACGGGAGACGCCGACTTCCTCTTTCTGCTGAACGACTATCATCTCACCATTCAGCCGAGCGAGTCCGAGGCAAACGACTATTCCGATGGCATCGGCACCGGCCCCTACGTTCTGAAAACACTCGCGCCCGGTGTTCGGGCTATCACTGCACGAAACCCCAACGACTATCGCGACGATCGTGGCTGGTTCGATTCCGTGGAGTACGTTTCGATCAACGACTCGACGGCGCGTAATGCCGCGCTCCAGTCGGGGAATGTCGATGCGATCGATAACGTCAGTTCCAAAACTTACGACCTTCTAATGCGTGCCCCCAACGTTAAGGGCGTCGAAGTCAAGGGAAACATGCATTACACGCTCCCAATGCTGTGTGATCGTGCGCCCTTCACCGACGTCAATGTGCGCCAGGCATTGAAATACGCAATTGACCGTGAGGCCTGGGTCAAGACCATCCTGCGGGGACACGGCGTCGTCGGGAACGATATCCCGCTCGGGGCCGCAAACGTCTTCCTCGACACCGATATTCCACAGCGTGAATACGATCCCGACAAGGCTCGCTTCTATGTCAAGAAGGCAGGGTTGGAGAAACTGGCCGTGACGCTGTCGGTTTCGAATGTGCCGTTTGGCAGCGCGGTCGACGCCGCGCAACTTTATAGCAGCAGTGCTCAAGCCGCCGGCATCGACATAAAGGTCGATCGCGAACCCGATGACGGCTATTGGGACACGGTGTGGATGAAAAAGCCGTTCTGCGTTGTCACTTGGGGTGGCCGACCGACGGCGGACTGGATGTTCTCACAGGTCTATGCCGCTGATGCGCCCTGGAATGAGTCGCACTGGAAAAACGACCGGTTCAACCAATTGCTCGTGGCGGCGCGCTCCGAGGGGGACGACGCGAAGCGGCGGGACATGTACAACGAGATGCAGCGCATCATGCATGACGATGGCGGCACGGTGATCCCCGTTTTTGCCAACTATCTTGCGGCTACAAGCAAGAATGTCGTCACGCCGGAGAAGATTTCCGGCATGTGGGCAATGGACGGCTTCTGTGCTGCCCAGCGCTGGTGGTTCGCCTGACCGGCGACATCGGCGCTGGATTTCCGCCAACACCAACATCGACAGTTCCCCAACGCGCAGGCCCAACACCGGCTGCCCGCGCGATGCGTTGCAAGTGAGGATCGCTACATGAAGACCATCAAGGAACCGGCGCGCGAAATTCCCGTTCTTGCCGAGACAGACGTTCTCGTCGTCGGCAGCGGCCCGGGCGGACTGAGTGCCGCTATCGCAGCGGCCCGTACCGGCTCGGATGTCATGCTTGTCGAGGAATATGGCTGTTTCGGCGGCAATCTGACTCAAGTCGGCGTGCAATCGATCGGCTGGTATGACATCGGCGCCTGCGTCGACAGCGAGGGCATCGGTCGTGAATTCGAGACGAAGGCGAAGCAATATGGTGCCGCTTACCAAAGGCTGAATTCGCGGCGCCTTTCCATCAATGGCGAGGCATTCAAATACGCCGCCGATCAGATCGTCGTCGAGGAAGGCATTCGTCCCCTCCTTCACTGCAAGACTGTTGGTGCCGTCATGAACCGCGACACGATCGGGGGCATCATCACCGAAAGCAAATCAGGCCGGCAGGCTATCCTCGCGAAGCGTGTCGTCGATGCGACCGGCGATGCCGATGTCGCCGTCGCCGCCGGTGCGGAAACGCGCAAGACCCCCGTTGACGAGATGCTCGGCGTGACCGTCATGTTTTCATGTTCCGGCGTCAACAGGGAAAAATTCATCGCGTACATAAGCGAGCGCAAACCCAAATTCGGTGACTGGGGAAAGAACTGGTCGATCAGAACCGATGGCAAGGAAGACGATCTGTTCTGTCCATATCTGGAAGAGGAATTCACCCGAGCACAGGAAAAAGGCATCATTCCTGCGGGTATCCAGAGCATCGCCGGCACCTTCGGTCATTTGACCGATCATGGCGAGGCTACCTATCTGAATATGCTCTACATGATGAAATATGACGCGACCGATGTCATAGAGTTGACGCGCGCCGAGATGGACGGGCGGCAGTTGGCGATGTGGGCGATTGCGGCGCTCAAAAGTGAGGTGCCGGGCTTTGAAGATGCGACATTGCGCAATTTCGGCATGAAGCTCGGCGTCCGCGACACGCGCAAGATCATCAGTCGCGGCAATCTCACCGAGGACGATGTCTTCGGGCAGGGCCGTTTCGAGGATTCAATCGGTATATTTCCCGAGTTCATCGATGGTTATGAAGTCCTGTTCCTACCGACGACAGGCCGCTATTTTCAGATACCCTATGGCGTTCTTCTGCCGAAATCCGTGGAAAACCTGTTGGTGGCGGGGCGCTGTATCGGTGGAGACAAGATGTCCCATGCGGCAACTCGAAATATGATGTGCTGCGCGGTGACGGGTCAGGCCGCCGGGACCGCCGCGGCGCTCTCCGTGAAGGAGGGGGTGACACCAGGCGAGCTCGATATCAAGCTCCTGCAGAAGGAACTCGTCGCGCAGGGCGCGAGGATCGCCTAGGTTTGTCGGGATAGAGCGTATCCTGGCCGCCCTCGTAGAGGTAGAGATCGCGGCTCCTAGCGGATTGTCGGGGCCACCGGGCATGCCGGCCGCGAACTTGGCCGCCTTAGGGTCGCGGGCGACCATCTCCACGGGCGGCGTCGAGGAGAGCTCGGCAACGCCCCCGACGATGCAGCGAGCAACGCCGCTCCCTCGAGCTTTGTAACCGCTTACATGATAAGACGACAGGGAGCTTTCGCTGTCGATGCGGTTTCATTTTCGGCAGGGCATCGTGACAAATTTCGACTATGGGATAGCGGGGACTCAGCGGTTCCACGGTGCGGACCGACGACGGATATTGCCATGGCTCTCTTCGAATGGACCCTCCTGCTCCTGCTCGGATCCGTCCTTCTCGCCGGATTGGCGCGACGGCTCGAGATCCCTTATCCGGCCCTGCTCGCTGTCGCCGGCGCAATCCTTGCATTTCTGCCTTTCGCACCGCCGATCACCATTCAGCCGGATTTGGCGCTCGCGCTTTTCGTCGCCCCGGTCCTTCTCGACGCCGCCTTCGATACCTCGCCGCGCGACCTGCGTCGTCATGCCGTGCCGATCGCCTTGATGGCGCTTGGCGCAGTCCTCCTGACCACGGCCGCGGTCGCGGTCGTGGGGAAACAGGTGGCCGGCCTGCCGATCGCCGCCGCGATCGCGCTCGGCGCGATTGTCGCCCCGCCCGATGCGGCGGCGGCGGCCGCCGTGCTCGGCCAGTTCCGGCCTCCAAGGCGCATCCTCGCAATCCTGCAGGGGGAAAGCCTGCTCAACGACGCGACCGCGCTCCTGATCTATCGCATGGCCGTTGTGGCCGCCGCCGGCCCTCTGCTCCTCAGCGACGCAGCGCCGATGGTGGGCCTGTCGCTCATCGGCAGCCTGGTGGCTGGCCTGCTGCTGGCCCGCCTGGTCTTCTTCGTCATGAGGCGGGTGCAGGACGCCGCAAGCGCGGCGATCCTTCAGTTCGTCAGTACGTTCGGCGTCTGGATATTCGCCGACCGCGTCGGTCTCTCGGCAATCGTCACCATGGTCGTCTACGCGATCGCGATCGCCCGCATCGCGCCGGCCGTTATGCCGCCGAGGCTCCGCGTTAGTTCCTATTCGGTCTGGGAGACGGCCGTCTTCGTGCTCAACGTGCTGGCCTTTGTTCTGATGGGCCTGCAGGCACGGCCGATCCTGCTGAGGCTGTCGGGGCAGAGCCTTGACGACGCGCTTGTCCTCGCGGCGGCGGTTCTGGCCACGGTCGTCCTGGTCAGATTGCTTTTTGCGCTTCTTTGCGGAAAGGCAGGCAGGCTGATCGGCGCCGGCACCGGAAACCTGCGCGGCGACCTCCTGATCGGCTGGTGCGGCATGCGCGGTCTGGTCACGCTCGCCGCGGCCTTCGCCCTGCCTGTCGATTTTCCCGGCCGCGACCAGATCGTGCTGACCGCGTTCTGCGTCGTCTTCGGCACTCTTGTCGTCCAGGGCATCACGCTCGGGCCGCTTCTCAGGCTGCTCAGGTTTGACGCCGACCGGTCGGTGGAGGAGGAAGTGTCGCGCGCCCGCGCCGCTGTCATGCAGGCGGCGCTCGCCAGCCTCGACGGCAATGCCTCGGGCGTGGCCCTCGCGGTGCGCGCGGAATATGAAGCGGCGCTCAGCGTGGCGGAGGACCGGGAGGCGCCGCAGGCCGCGACCGATCACGACAGGCTGCGGCTGCGCGCGGTCCGGCATCAGCGGCGGGCGCTGGAGGAATTGCGCGTTCGCGGCGAGATCGGCGACCAGGCTTATCATCGGGTCGAGGAAGAGATCGACTGGGCCGAACTCGATGCCGCGCCCGCCGGAAGCTACCAGCCGCTGACCACTTGAGGTGACCGTGCGGTACCGTCGGCGGCCCCGCGTCACGCCATGGCCGTCGTCCTGATCGCCGGCAGCACGATGCCGAACAGCGCCTCCATCAGCGCGAAGAACGGCGCCAGATAGGGGTCATGATGGCCCGGCGGTTCATGCTGTCGTTGCCACGCTCGCGCACGGGCCAGAAAACGCAGACCGGTCGCCATGGTCAGGGCGATGCCGCGCACCAGGCCGATGCTCGTCCATGCCGACACCCGATCGGGGAGCAGCCCGCGCGCCGGCGTCACATGGGCCGCCGCCGGACTCCCGTCGAGCACCAGTCCGAAGCGGTCGACGGCAGGGCCGCAAATCATCGACGCCAGCGCCGTGCGCACCCAGGCTGACAGCGTACGTTCCGCGTGGAGCGTATCTCCGACATTTCCGAGCGCTGCACGGAATAGGCCGTTTGCTTTTCCGCCAGCGCCACCACCTGCTTCATCAGCGCGATCTGCTTGGCCAGCCGTTCTAGCTTCGAGACCTGCGGCAGGCGATGATCCGCTTGGCGGCCTCCACGCCCGTCAGGTAGGCGCCGTGTGCCGTCGAGTAGTCGTTTCTCGAACATGCTTCGCCGGCAAAAAAAAGGCGGTCGTCGACCGAGGCGGCGAGGACCGCGCGGCAATCAGCCTTCCCGGGAAGGGCGTAGGAATACGAGCCCCGCGCGTAAGGGTCGGTCTTCCACGCATGCATGCCGATCGGCTTGATCCGTGCCGCGAATTTCCTGCCGAAGGCTCCGGCCAACTCACTGCTCGCATGGTCGAAAAAGGCGGCTTCTCCACCCTTTTCCAGTTCTGCCGCAAGGCAGCCGCCGAAATAGGACTCGATCTGCGGCCGGCCGAACGGACGGATGTGGTAGGTGGCCGTGTCCATGCGGTCCATGCTTCCCCACAGCCGGCTGTCCGCCTCGAATTCCTCGCCGTCGGCGAGCGACAGGAACAGCTTGTCGGCGAGGCCGAGGGGCAGGCCCGACGCCGCTTCCGCCTTGTCCGGCAGGCCCGGGCTGAAGCGGATCGCTTCGCGCGCGATCAGATCGCTCGGGACCGTGATGATGGCACGATCCGCCCGGATCGTTCCCTCGCTGGTCTGGAGTTCGAGGCGCCGGCCGCCATGATCGATCGCCTCCACGACACAGCCGAGTCTTGCCGGCAGACCGGCGCCATGCGCGGCGATGGCGGTACCGTAGCCCTCGACGACGCGCCAGTTCACGCCCGTGTCCTCATAGCGCACGAGGTCGCGAAGCGAGATGCGGTCGAGTTCCGCTCCGCTGTAATAGGTGCTGACGGCGTTGAGCAGGTCGTTCCAGCGGCCGCGCGGCGCGAGCAGCGAGGCCGCCGCGCGGTCCGGGTCCTCTTCCGAAAATGCGGCGACACGGGCGCGGAATTTCAGGATGGCCTTCTGGAAGCTGGTCTGCTGCGGCGACGGCGCCCCGGTCGGCGTCGTCGCTCGCATCCATGGCGGTGGCGTCCGGTCGATGGTCCGCCCCTGCGCCTCCGCTATCCCGGTCCAGGGATTGCGGTCGGCCGAATGCAGCCAGCCGCAGCCGAGATCGATCGGCATGCCAAAAGGATCGTTCGTCGTGAGGGCCCGTCCGCCGAGCCGCGCCCGCGCTTCGATGAGCAGGCAACCGATGCCGGCCTCCTTCAGGCGCCGGGCGGCGGCAATGCCGGCGGCGCCCGCCCCGACGATTACCACCTCTATATCGCTGTCAGCCATTCACGAACCGGTCATCATGATGCGTTGCCGGTCAGCGCATATTCCTTTTTCATGACGGCGGGCAAGACCTGCCAGTGATGGCCGGCTCAGTCCGCGATCGGCTGCAGGGGCTCTTCGAGGAATACGAAGCCACAGCGGCTCCGCGCGTGTTGCGATTGCGACAACGCGGAAATCAGGCGTCGAGGAATGGCCGGATACGTGTCCAGGATACTAGTCTGTCCTTGTCCCTCTCGCCGGCCCGATAGTACATAATGAGCGTTTTGATCACATCATGCATAGGGTGTCGTCGATGGTGAAGATCGGCTGGCCGGCCCTTGTCAGCGACCTCCTGAGCTAACCGGAATCCCGGTTATCTCGTCGAGCCATTCATGGCCTCTGAGTGTCCGCGGCGGCGAAATGCGCCATCTGGTCGTCTTTCGCCTTCTTGAAGGCCGGGCGGGCGCAGGCACGGTCGACATATGAGCTTAGCGCCGGAAACGTTCCGAACCTTCGGACCGCCGGGACGCGGAGCACGTCCGCCATGAGGATGTCGGCAGCGGTGAAGCGGTCGGCCGCCAGCCACTTCCGTGTGGCAAGCACCTTTTCGAGATGTCCGAGCCGCATCGCCAACCAGCCTTCGAGCGGATTGTCCTTGTCGATCGACATCCCCACGAACCACCACGGCACCGAAACCATTTCGATCGAGTTCAGCGCGGCGACAGCCCATTGGAGCGTTTCAGCCGCGCCCCGCCGATCGTGCGGCATCAGCACCTCGCTCTTGTCGGCGAGATGCAGGAGTGCGGCGCCGCTCTCGAAGATCACGATGCCGTCATCCTCGAGAAACGGTACTTGGCCGAAGGGCTGGCGCGCGAAATGCTCCGGACCGCGCTCGTCGAATGGGACGGAGCGGACTTCATATTCCAGCCCGGCCTCCTCGCAAGCCCAACGCAACCTGATGTCTCGGACATGACCGCGGGGGCTGCCTTTTCCTCCGGGAACCCAATCATAGGTCCAGATGATCAATGGCTTCGACATCTTGCTCATCTTTCCTGATAGCATCTGCGACTGCTCTTGAAAGCGCTTCACGCGCTGTTCAGATGCAAGATGTTGCCGTCGGGATCCTTGAACCAAACCATCTTGAACCCGCCCGCGTCGTGGACACCGTCCTTGTAGGTCACGCCATCCATTTCGTAGCGTTCAAATTTCACGCCCTTGCCGCGCAGACCGGCCGCGATGGCCTCTAAATCGGCTCCGCAGTCCCAGACCACGGCGTTGGCCTTGTTGGTGCCGGCGAATTCGGAAGGGTAGACGACAAGGTGCGTCGCGCCAGTCTTGTAAACCAGCACGCCTTCCATGCCGTCCTCCAGGCGTTCGAGCCCTAGCGTACCGCTGTAGAAGCGACGGGCCCTCTCGATGTCGGTCACCGCGACAATGGCCGAGGAAGCCTTTTCCCTAAGTGCAACCATTGAATTTCTCCTCTTACCGATACCTAATAGGACGCATGAGGCACTCCGGTTCCGACACCCCGATCGAAAAAGGTGTGGCCAGCCGCTCATGGAAAGATTGGGGAACGGTCACTTCTTCTTCGACACCGCGTGCCTTTGGCGGTGGGTGCATAATCCCGGACCCGCGGAACAAACAGTCATGTCGGGTCTGCAACGCGGCCGACGTCCAGCGCAGCGAGACCCTCGATCCGCGTGCCGCCCGGTCGGCGAGTTCCATTCTCGCAGCTTCGCTCAGGACTGAATCGTCGACAGCCAGTCTGCGCCGGATGGCTCAGGACCGCTGCTGAGCCATCCGGCGCAAATCTGTCACGTAACAAAGCCGAGCTGGAATTCATCTCGCCGAAGCGTCGGATCGTTGGCATCGACCAGGACGATCTGTGTGAGCCCGCATGTGCCCCACGTTTATGAGCCTCAGGTACCCGATGGAACAGCTGTGGCAAGGTCAAGCCGAGGAAGATGAGCGAGGCCGTTTCCGAACGCTTGAACCAGGGCGTCGGCCGCCTGGCCCATGAAGCTGGTCGCGAGGACGAATATCGAAGATAATTTCTGCTGTATCCAAAGGCGGACATCAAAATGATGGGATCGATGCGATCTTGGCATCAGCGTAAGTCCTGGGGGCACCGAGTGAGAAGGCATCAAGAATTCCGATAGGCGAGGGGGCTTTGTCTGGACGCGGGGCGGCCTTGCGGCCACTAATGCAATTCAATCCTGGTTACATCTCGAACGTCTCTCGCTCCTCGCGTATCGCCAGGGACAACAATCCGGAATCCTTTGGTGAAGGGGCGGCCGTCGACTTCCGTCGCGAGCATAATGGCTGTGTTGCCGAAGTCCGGATGAATCTCGCCGATGGAGAATGCAATCTCATAGCCATCGCTTGCGACAACGGTAAAAGTTTTCCTCAATTCGGCATTGTGTCCAAGGTCGTCGAGAACGTGATTTGCTTTGAATAGGTCCCAGATGAGAACGCCTTTGTAGTGTCCGCTTGAAGCTCCCTTTGACGTTTTGAACGTGACGTCCGCC